>Ga0209716_1000068_pt1 | contig 105044 bp, 118 predicted proteins | sample COGITO_mtgs_1205_FD_184811 | JGI IMG/M metagenome (GOLD analysis project Ga0209716, IMG submission 184811) | Pelagic marine microbial communities from North Sea - COGITO_mtgs_120531 (SPAdes) (version 2) | ecosystem: Environmental > Aquatic > Marine > Epipelagic ... | reverse complement strand
AAACGAATCACGCACACCTGCATGTGCTGCAAGGTGAATAATATCCGTGGGATTAATACCTTCGATGAGATTGTCCATCGCTTCTTCATCACGAAGATCCACATTCAGGACATCAATACCAAAATGTTCGACACGATGATGTTTCAGTGTGGGACTATACAAATGGTCATTGTAATTATCCATACCAATAACCCAATAACCTTCTCGTTTTAATCTGTTACATAATTGCGATCCGATGAATCCTGCCGCACCTGTTACTAAATATTTTCTCATTATCCGTTCCTATAAACGTATTCTAGTGCACGATCTGCCTCTACACTGAGAGGACGGTTCTCGTACCAGTTTCCTGTTTCTTTATCAAACTCTTCACATAACCGAGAGATTTGGTTTGATGATATGGGGTAACCTCTACTTACCGCACTTCCGGCAATCGCAATCATTATCGCGTACATTTTAGCATACCAACCAGTTTCAGAAATGGTCTGGTATTCTATACCCAACCTTTTAGGCCAGAACGGACAATCGCGATACGAAGTCCAATTGAAGTTAGTATTATTTAGACTATTCTTACGATGTTCTACTACTGCCTTCTGCATCTCTGGTGGCAGTCTATCTAGGAAAGAGTTACCGGTCTTCTGTACATAAGGATGTCTGGCAATCAGTTCACCCACATTAATTGGATTGCCGCCCAGATGAGAGAAGAAGAAATTAGTAGAACTAGGATATATTGCAGGAACATAGTACATCCGTGCAAGATCTTTTGTTTGCGGGTCACCAATTTCTCCAATTTCAGTATTAAGGGCGTACCAGAAGGATTTGATCGTATCTCGTTCAATAGTTTCCGATAGTCGGAAGACAATCCTGAATTTAAGATACTGATCCCTAGAACTAGCAGTACTATAACAGATGAAGTCCAGATCGCGAAACCTATCAATTAATTCACCCCTTAGAGAATCCAAATCATTAGTAAAATTATGGTTGTCCACATCAACAGCGCACCAACCACCCCAATATAAAGTAGATTTATTACTACGTGTGCTATCGGCTTCAAACACAGCAGGAGTAATAAGAGGACTAGAATTTCTACCACCCTTTTCACCTTTAGTTTGACTCAATCCATACAACAACTCAACGAACTTGTCCCAACTCTTCAGAGACATTGTTCGGTGAGTCTTGTTATCGAACTGAGATTTAAATATAGTTAATTCATAATTCATAGATACATTATATCAAATAATTGACCACCTGTCAACCAAAGAAATCCTCTAGTGACGCCTGAGGTTCAGAATCCCAACCAACCGCATCCAGAATGGGAGTGAGTGGGTCAAGGAATGTTTTGTTGAACATCATATCATAATTGATATACTTATCCAGTCCCAGTTCACGGGGAAGGTTCAGTGGATAGGAGATCACATTCTCACCGATTGGATTGGGCATCTTCAGGTAACAAAACTTGATCTTCTCACCATTCTTGATAGTCTCGTACCGTTTGGTCAGAGAACTTTCCTTGAGTGCTTTGTTGAACATCAACGCACCACGAACATGGATAGGAGTGCCTTTCTTGTACACCGTCTTACGGTCAGACCATTTGGTCACATCCGATACACCCCGAGGGAACGAAACCGCTTCGGGCGGTAAGGTCTTAAAATGGGACTTAAAGTCTCGAATGTACTTTTGTGTATCTACTTCGGTACCTTCTACGATGACCCGAAAGATCTCCTTGAACTTGTCACGGACGACCTGCGGAGTACTAGACTTGATTGCCTCGATACCCATCATCTTGAGTTTGGGTTCTGCGTACTGAACACCCTCGTTATTATGCACGTTCAGGATGTAACGTTTCTTGGCCATCCAGATACCACGGTCTGCGATTACCTCCCGTTCCATCTCCATGCGATTCTCATAGGCATTGGTCGCTAGTGCCATATCCGCATAAGACTTTACAAGGAGTTTCTCGAAGTGTTCCGAACAGATCTTGTCGAGAAACTTTACCGGATTACTAGGAGAAAACTTATCAACGAGATCCCCCATACGAAGATAAACAGAGTCGGTATCAATTGCCACAACGTAGTCTTCATCCGTGTTAAGAAGTTTTTGCATTTCATTGTTTACTGCTCTCTCTGCCCATTTGATTGCAAGTTGACCAGCAAGAGTAATGGACTCTGCAACTCTTTGGTCGAAATATCTGAACCAACGATTCCCAAGGGCACCATAAAGTGAATTCATAAGAATCTTAATTGCCATCTGTTGATTATTCAGAGAAGTTATGGTATACTCTAGAGTTTTAGATGGGTTGGTCTGCATCTCCTGTTGACATTCCAACATCTTCTTCTTGATTACTCTACGTTCCGAGTAATACTGTTTAATGATTATGGGAATCACACCTTCTCTATCTTGGGTGAATCTAACACCAGTAGGTGCAAGAGAATATTCTAGATTCTGGTCAGTCAGGTCAATCGAACCGTCCAGAAACTTATCGACCGAGACATTGCTAACGAATCCGTCCATTACCGTCTCGGGTGACATATTGTATTGTACAATGATGTTAGGATACAGAGATGCCAAATCGAATGAGGTTACCCAGTCGTGCGAACCAACCTGTGGGTCTTTCACGTAACCGCCAGGATATGCGGTCTTGGGTTTCTCAATCTTCTTAGGAACCGCAACCTTGTTCTTATTCAGAAGTCGGTAGATGATGGTGTCCCAGATAGCAGTCGTACCCAGAGTATCATTATAGTTCACACCCGCCTTGTAGGCCATGGTGAGAATTAATGAAATCAAATCAAGTTTAACATCGAGGAGATGTACCAACTCAACGTCTTTGATGTTATAGTCAATGAACTTCTGGAAGTCATTCTCATACAGGGCAAACAGAGAACCATGTTCTTCATAGGATAGTTTGCGTTCACCCAGTACTACATGGGCAATATGATCCAGTCGATAGGATTCTTGTTGACCCAGAGTATTGTAGGTGAACTTCTTGAAGACCTCAAGGTAATCGAGTTGTTCGATACCCTCAAGGACAAACTCTTGGTTGGGTTTACCATTGATAGTAGTATTGCGTTCACGGATAAGACCCCACGGAGACATGCGTTTTGCCATGGTATCGTCACCGAGGAGTTTAACCATACGATTGACTAGATACGGAATATCAAAGAATCGTGTGTTCCAACCAGTAATAATATTGGGTGCGTACTGTTCGAACTGTCGGACAAACTTACGAAGTAGGTCTAGTTCGTTGTCGCATTTGATATAGAGTACGTCATCACGGGATACTGTATAGTCTTGACAACCCCAGACCCAGTACGTACCACAGTCTTGACGCATAGTGATTGCGGTAACAGGATATGCAGCCGCGCCAGGAGTAGGGAATCCGTCCTGAGAGAAAACCTCGATATCGATGTTCGCAGTCTTGATGAGACTACGGTCATAGTCAATCTTATCAGGGAAGACTTCTCCGAGGAATTGGGCAACATAATTAGTATTGCCTGCAATAGTAAAGTTGGAGACATGTTCGTAACGTTTGTCAAAGTCCTTCGCCTCTGTCATAGAGTCAAAGGTTACTGGTTGTACGGGTAGACCGTCAAGTGTAGTCCAACCATCAGATTGTTCTGCGGTACCGGACATAAAAAGAGTTGGTTTGAATGGGATTCTGCGTTTTACTTCTTTGCCGTTCTCGAAACCACGGTACAGAAGTTTGTTGCCAAAACGGACAACCGATGTATAAAAATTGGACATAGACTCACTTCTTTAGAATAATGTATATAGTATAACAAAAAAAGGGGGTTTTGTCAACCCCCTTCGCAGTTATCATGACGAAACAAGATCCCCTATGACCACGGGATTCTTACCCAGTTTTCGGTTATCTTCTTTGGTTTGTATCACAAAGTTGTCTTGGTTAGTTTTGCCGCCATCAGCATACGGTTTGATGTGACCAATTTCGAAGTCAGTTGATAGGACATCTTCTAATGGGATTTCTACACCTTCGGGAGTTATCCATCCCTGATCTTTTGCAGCAATAAGTTTTTCTTCGGCAGTTCCACCTCTACGAGAATCTAACTGTACGAAATATTTAGACGCATCAAACTTTTCAGAGATTAACTTATTACGTAGATTGTTAAAACGAATCTCACGTGAACGCAACAACTCAGAGAAATTTGCAGAACGACCGTTCTCATTGTATGAGTATTCGGTCTTATCTTTCATCAGATCAATCTGAACATCGATATAATCTTTAATGAAAGTTTCTGGTTCAATCATACGCTTTCCACCTCGGATCTGTTCTAGGTAGATCACAAACAAATCCAACAATCCGTTTTCACGTTTAAAGATGGAAATGTTCTTACCGACAATTTTCAAGAAACGATCCATCTCGCGAGAGAACTTGTTGACTAACTTGTTAGCATTCTCGTTATAATACATTTCTTCTAAAGACTTGGCGGTAATTTTACTTTGCAGTCCATCGATGTAAATCATGAAAAGACCAGATAAGTAGTCATCAACTTTACGTCTGTTAATTTCTTTTTGTGAAAATACATTCTTAACGAAAGTCTTAGTGTGTTTTGTAGCAAGACTGCGGATTTCCTCCGCAACATTAGATATAATCGGGTTTCTCAATTCTGGCGCATTCAACGCAACACCACTATTAACAACTAAGAACAAACGAGTAATGTCTTCTTGATTGACGTTCAAGTAAATCTCTAGAGTCAATTTACGCGAATCTAGGATACACTTCATACCAGTAGGAAGTGTAGAATAGTTGCAGGTGTCTTTAGTTATGGTGTAAACCTCATCACCGATAACATAGTTCCCTAGAGGAAGACCAAACTTATCATCAACAAACTCGCCTATCGTAACAGTGCGGTTGTTAGAGTCGAGGTTCAAGTAGTCACATGTACTTAGGAACTGTGTGAAATATTCCATGGACTTTTTGTCATTTGAAATCTCAGCGGAATTGTAACAACTCTTCACATGCGCAAGGATGAACTTGGATGGTGCAGTATTCAGAATAAGAGAAACCAAGAATGATTGCTTATTCTGTACTTCCCATCGAGTCACCGACTGACAATTAAGATCAGCATAGACCGTATCAATCATCTTCTTGTATGCACCAAGAGTAATGTTTGAAGTTTTTGATTCTACAGACTTGTATGTTACATTTTTCATAATATATACCTTTATATAATTAGTTAGGGTGTGTAGGAAGTGAAGGAGTCACCATGAGTCGTTCTATCAACCTACACATATATAATACCAAAAGAGAGTGCCTTTGGCAACACTTTTTTAAACTTTTTTAACGAATAATGTCAATTTCATCCGCATTTGTATTCCACGTTTCTAGTTTAGTACGTAGACGACCATCTGCCTTGACCTGTTCGAATCTCTTAGATGCCTTCTTGCGCCACCAAGATACGATGTTCTCCATCTCGAATCGGTCAAAGTTCTCTGCGGGTTTGAGTTCATCGGTCTTGAGGTTTAGATAGTCCTTAACAGACTGTGCCTCATAACCATAGGTAGAGAAGAAGGAACGTTTCTTCTCGGTCAAACCCTTCGCATCTTTAAAGGTCTGACAGAACTTCGCATAACCATCCATATCATATTGCTTGAGAGAGGTTTTGATAATGGATACCATCTTGGTCTGCGTCTTCAACTTACGAGAAGATGCGTCAGCAGGTACCAAGTAATCACCACCGTTCCGTTCTTTGAACCAATCGTTCAGTCTACGGAAGTTATCATCGTTGATCAGTGGGGCGAAGTTTGAGTCTGTCAAACCATTAAAACGTAGGAATGGACGCATACCGTCATACATACTTGCAGACGTAGATGACCCATATAGTGATGTGGTCTCCATCATTGCTATGTTAGAACCATATCGTTTATTGATTTCTTTTCTCATTTGGTGAGAACAACAAATACCCGCAAGTAGTTTACCACCTAAAGTATTGAACGCTGCGGGCTGCACGGGGATTATGTTAAACGACATAATCACAGAGTCGTTGAATCTTTTCATCACTGCGGGATTGTACGAGTCCAGAGGATTACCCAACCATTCATTACGAGGACGTGAGTTGATTGTCGGAGAACCGAATCGAATCATACCGAAGATCTTACCAGAGTTCTTCTCCTTGACGATCTTCAACATCTGTTTGCCCGGAATACTAGATTCTACAGGGGCGGAAGTAACAATCTCCATGTACTGCATAAACTGGTTCTGTGGACAATCACCGATGACAAACTCCATGTCATTGGGGTGCATGTCAAAGTCATCGAATAGGTCATCTTCGGGGCCCATACCAAGAAGACCCGTAGGGAACGTCTTCATGCGTTCCATCTTGATTTGTCGCATATAGTCATCAATACGGTCGAAGTTCGAAAAGAACTCGGTAAAGACGTTTGCTGCGTAGTGTGTATCTTCTTTAGTTAGTATCATAAATTCCTCATCTCAATGTAACCATTATATACTATTACGAGGAGTTTGTCAATCTATTATATGAAAATAGTGATGACGAGTCCAAGGTGCATCTATGTATTTTTGATTGTACCCGTGATGATCTTGGGTAACACAAAGTTTCTTAGATATGACCTGAGTAGTAGGTGTTCTCCATGGATTGAATGTAATATTGGGATCCCTTTTGTTGAAGGGTTTTTGGATGTTTCGACCAAAATGTAGAGTGTCACACCCGTGCCAAGGATGCACAAGAGTTGTCTCACGACCTCTATAATTTTCATATTTTAATACACGTGTAGTGTATGTCGAATATAATCTCTGTAGTGTGCAATATGGGCCACAGTTAATAGGGAAGTTACCTTGGGTCAACATATCGTATTGCCATGCAGCGGTTTCCTTCTCCAAGGTATAACACCCCATAAACAAACCAATGTTTCCATACAAGACATCCATTTCTTCAATAAACTTAATTATAGATTTCAACACATCTAAGTATTCTTCTATGAAAAAGGTATCATGTTCCAATACTAAGAATCTCTCATCAGACTCGGACGCCATGCGCATAAGTTCCCAATGAGAACACATTCCTGCCTTCTCGGTAGGAGAATGGTCATCAGGGGCACTACCATATAGATCAGCCTGCATTAAAGAAGTTTGCCAATTATATCTTGACAAATGTTCTTCAAAATCTACAGAGTCTGGAGTGATCGCATCAAAGGTTATTATCTCATCGATGATACCCGCGTCAATTGCAGGCTGAAAAGATTCACGAGAGATACGTGCGTACTCCTCGGATACTTTATCACCCTTTATTACTATCTGATATGCCTTCAACTAGGGAGATTCCATTTTTCTTGAGGAAGGTTCACAATACGGTGATGGGTCTCTGCGTCTAGGTTATCTGCACCTGCAAACTGCACGTGTACAAACTTGGTGTTATCATCTCTCCAGTCATGGAGTTCTCTTCCATCCACACCTTTATATCTACTGTAATGAATATAAGAGTTCCACCCATTATCCATACGTTGTACTTCAAAGTCGTGTACAAACATCATTGCATGTAGGTATGGTTGATCACAAGTATAGAACGAGTCTAATCCCATTTGACGAACTAACTCAACATATCTTTTAGGATCTAACCAAGTCTCCCGTGCCTTCACACGTCCTTCTTTTGAATACAAGACCATTCCAGTATTGAAGACATCAATACCATATGAATTTCTAGGTAAGTCCGTTCCGAACATATTCTTACATAACGCAGCGAAACGTTCGTCTTGTTCGTGAGTGATGCGACCACCGGTAATAGTACGAATACGTGGTTGTTCTGGTTCTGTACAGATACCAATCTCACCAGTAAATTCGTCAAAGATGTTTGCCTCTAGACCTTCTACCGGAAAGACATCAGTATCTGCAAATAGAATCTTATCATACTTGTCGAAGGATTCATCGTAGATAGGTTTGAATGCACCGTAGTGGGGAGAGTAGTTACCAAAGTTGTAACCAAAATGATTTTTGAGAAACTGAGGGTTCTCTTCGAAGATGTACTCTGCACCAATACGTTCTGCGTATTCTTGCATGGCCATAACACCGGCACGACATGATTCTCTTACTTCACCATCCCAATATTGATAGATCAGGTTCATGACAAATTTCCTTAAAGGTTGGGGCAAAGTCCCATGACCTCACCCGTTTTTCTTTTTATACCATCAGTGCACTAAATGTTATATAGAACGTAATTGCACTTGCTAAACTGACTATAGTCATTCCTAATCTCTCTGATATTTTATCAGATCGTGACCTTTCCATAACTTTTACTAACCTCTGTTTAATTATATAATGAATTATTTCATTACGTATATATGTATATAAACGCATACTCTTGATAGAGGCTATGCAAAAATATCATACCGCATTTAGAAATAAATGGATGGGTCAGGGTCTCCTTCAACACCGAAGGAAAAACTTACTCGACTATCGTGGGGAATCACTTGATGGTGGGTACCCCGAGGCAACCATACATAGTCGCCAGGATTGAACCAAAATGGTTCATCGTTATTATGACCCTCTACTCGCATTTCAACGGATGCCAGAACTTGTACTAAAAACACGTCCATCTGGTCGAAGTGCCAAGGGTAAGAGTCGGAGTTCTTACCAATACCCGTAAATGCGATATTGGTAATCTTGTTTCCATGCAAAGAAAAAACGTCCTGCATCTCTTGTTCAATGTCTCGTGCGAACTGAGGTGCAGAAGGTCTACTATGGAAAGAGTTCAATCCGATACGAAACTTGTTCGTATTCGAATCTATTTGTTTATCCGGATGAGTATTGAGTAGGTGCATATGTTTGTTCCAATCATACACATCACTTATTTCAAGAGGAAGTTTCCCAAAGAACGGGATCTTATCCGCAATGAATTCATCTTTATCTGTAAATATATCAAACATCACTTATTTCCAATATTATACTTAGGACAAAGCTCCCACTGGTCTTTATCTTTAAATCCAATAATCTTGATTGTACGCATAGGCGCACAGTCTTTTGCAACTTCTTTATTGTGGATCTCTACCAGACCCCAGTCTTGCAGTAAAGTTGCGATTGTATTTCTTCGTTGTACATCTCCAGTTTCTAGATTAGACTTCTTACCGTCTAACATAAAGAGTTCTTTGAAGTGTACAATAAAATATCTTCCCTGTTTGTGTAGTATATGACAGGACTGGAAAAGTTTATTATCACGTCTGGAGGCGATACCAATACGTGTGAGAGTTTCCTTGACTTTCAAAAAGTCATCTGGTTCTGCTAGGATAATTTCTAACATCAACCCAGAGTTCCATTCTACAATATTATTTTCTTCCACCTTTATTCACCTTATCTTTTATAATAGTTAGTTGTGTGGCGGAGAGTAACGGTAGGACTTGACGCGCTTTATCATTGCTATATCCATAATACTCTTTCACCAATTCAATATCATTTTCTATTTCAGGTTTTACCCATTTAGAAAACCGTTTTCGTTTCCTAACTATATTTATAAGAAATTGATATTGTAACTTACTATCGATATGGTGATACCGATTCATCTCATTCGCCAGTGCAACTGTGTCGGGGAAGTACGACAAACTGCGATTGATAACGAAAGGGACATAACCCTTCTCGTTACCCTCATATATATCTATCTTCGAGTGGTTTATGCTTTGTAAAAAATCAAACGGGGAGACGGTCTTCTTGTTTGCACCAGCCATTTTTGTAATCCTTCAAGTAAAAGTTGCGAAGTTTCACCAGATGTTCTGGTGATATCGCATCATTATATAATTTCATTGTAGTTCGGTTTTCATGTAATCCACTAATGTCACGTTCTATTGTACAGGCTTCTTGGAGGAAGTCAAGAAGTTTCGGTATCTCGCTAATATGATAAACCATATCATAATCATCGGGATGACCCATGTACCAAGACTGTGTATAGAAGTGACTATTTTTCACCAAACCCCGTTCCATATCATCAATAACTCGATCAATCTGTAGTGATATATCTGGTAAATCTCTGCCATTTTTAATGTAGAAAGCACGTGCGGATTGAATGAATTCACACGCAGATTTGAATCTATCAATCGGATCGCGTCTTATAGCAATGCGATAAGAACCTTTTCTGAAGGGGATATCGAATTGATCTGCGTGTTTCTTCACCGATAAAACTCTATCCACGAGTCCCAGAGGAGCTCTAGAAGCCAAAGATCTACGAAGAGCCTCTTTCACGGAAGACATACCATTTTTAGGACATATCCTAACATCTATGTTATTAGGAAAATACAGTACATTGTCTGCCGGAGTCATCTCGTAAATATCATTAATCATTATATTTGACATACGGGTATTCCACATTTTCCAAGAAAATCTATACCGTCTGTACTGCGCAAGTGCGGAGTACGGTAATAAACATTCTTGATACCTGATTGATATATTAGTTTAGCACAGTCTAAACACGGTGCCGTTGTAGTATATAGATCACTATTATAACACGATTCCGAGGATTGTGCAACCTTCGCAATCGCATTAGTTTCTGCGTGTAGAACTTCGTCTTTAGTGACTAGTTTCCTACCGTAACCTGTGTTGCCAGTCTTCACTTCATGTTCGCAGTTGTTGTCCCAACCAGAAGGCATACCGTTGTATCCGATAGAGATGATGCGGTTCTCTTTCACAATGACACAACCAACCTTCAGTCGGTTAGCCGAAGACAATTTTGCATATGTCTCGGCAACCGCCATGTGCGCATCACTCCACTTAGACACCCAACACACTCGCAAGATCTGGTTCAGAGAATGTATCTGGTTTCATAATCTTACCTGTCTCGGGATTACGAATCGCAACGCCATCGGGAAACTTAGACATGTTAGAACGTTTAACTTCTTTCCAAATATCATTGAAGTCCATATCTAGAGTAGAGGCCAGACCCATGATAACCCATACCATATCTGCAAGACCATCTGCGACTTCTACAATATCACCGTGTAAGAATGCCTGTTTGGTCTCCCAAAATTCTTCCTCAATTAAATCCATATACAGATTTGCTTGATCGCTCTCCATCCCACTATGGTCAGGAACTTCGTGTCCTCCAATCACCATAAAATCTTCTACATCTTTTTGATAATCATTCATCATTTCACCTCTACATTAGCCATAATTTCGGTCATACATGCGACCAGATTTAGTTCGTGATCCGCAACAAAAGAATTCTTGTATTGATAATCAGCAAGAATCAATACCAGTTGCGGAATCGATTGGGGTTGTACATACTCGGACATTGCATCGTATATACCACGGAAGATAGACGCAGGTTCTACATCCATGTTATTGACAACCCATCCACGCATCTTCTTAAAGTCTTTACCCTTCAGTGCCTTGAACAAAAGACTGTAGTTTGAGTTTGCGTCAGTGATAATAGACGTAGTTTCCAACTGACCAGAGATACTGTGTCGTTGTAGTTCGTTGAGTACACGTCTCCAGTCCGGTGCGTGTTTCATAATCAACTGTGCAAGTACATCTTTGTTATAGTTGACATTCTCACCTTCCAGAATATCCTGTGCACGTACCATAAACTGACCGCACAACTGTTGCATAATCTTCTTAGAGAAGTTAAACTCATAATTAGAACAACGACTGTGTAATGGTTCGATTACACGGTTCTTGAAGTTACATGTCAGAATGAACCGACAGTTATTAGAGAACTCCTCGATAAACCCACGGAGAGCGGGTTGGGTAGATTGAGGATTGAGATAGTCAGCCTCATCTAGGATAACAACCTTGTAACCACCGGACAGTGATACCGAGGATGCAAACTGTTTGATCTTACCACGAAGAGTATCAATGTTACCCTCTTCAGATCCGTTGATGACAATATAGTCAAGACCAAGTTCGTCACACATGGCACGTGCGATAGTCGTCTTACCAGTACCCGCAGTACCAGAGAACAACATGTTAGGTAGTTCACCACCATCTACGATCTTTTGGAATGTTACTTTTAGGTCAGACGACAGGATAGTGTCTGATACTTTCTGTGGACGAAACCGCTCGACCCATAAGAATTCATCTTTCATGTATTGCTCCATAATTTAATTTACAGGTAATTATAACACACCTGTGTTTCATTGTCAATAAAAAACCCCCCTTTCGGGGGGGATATTAACTGTTTCGTATTGTATCAAGAACATTCTGTGGGTCAGATACTTCGTATGGGTCGTCCGGACAATTGTCAGACATACCGTCTTCATCGAACCAACGTTCAATACTCATGTTATCAATGACTAGTGCGTAACGCCAAGAACGTTTGCCGAATCCCAGATTAGACTTATCAACTAAGTAACCCATACCATCTGCAAACTGACCGTTACCGTCAGGTAACATCTTCACCTTGATGATACCAAGGTCTTTGGCCCACTTGTTCATCGAGAATGCATCATTCACCGAAGTGCACCAGATCTCTTCAATACCTTCTGCAACAAACTCGTCATGGAGTCGTTCGAAGTTAGGTAGTTGTTCATTAGTGCAAGTGGGAGTAAATGCGCCAGGCAGTCCAAACACAACAACCTTCTTCCCCCCAAGCAATTCACTTGTCATCTTACGAACCCACTTGTAAGGATTGTCTCCTCCAATAGATTCATCACGTTCCCGCATATGGTGTACAACATCGGGGATATATGTTTTAAACAACATTCGTTCTCCTATAATAATATGGAGCGGGTGGAGAGAATCGAACTCCCATCAAAAGGTTGGAAACCTCCTGTAATACCACTATACTACACCCGCATTATTTGGCGCGTCTGGCAGGACTCGAACCTGCAATAATCCGCTTAGAAGGCGGATGCCTTATCCAATTAGACGACAAACGCTTAGTTGGTTACTGGTCTTGTAACTGTTCAACTAGTTGGATAGATTCAATTGCTTGATCTCGCAACTGACCAATCGTAGACAATTCTTCACCTTTGAAGCCACCACGTTGTACTACAGTATCGATTACTGCGACAGTAGATCGTGAGACTCGATTAGCGAGGTCTAACAGTACTGCGATACGTTCGTCTTTAACTGGTGGTGTTGGTGCCTTTTCTTTGTTACTCATTTCTTATACTCCGTAAGTAGATGATTTTTCAAGTGCAATAAAATATTCAATGGACGATTGTTTCGACTTAAAGTTAGAGATCAATTTCTTAGAAATACCAACCTCAAAGTCTTCGGAAACAATCTTCAAGTTGTTCACATTCAGGACAAAGTTGAAATCAACTCCTTCTTGGAACTCTCCTTCAACATATGAGAAGAAACTATTAGAAGTTGCGTCATCGTTATCAACCACAGTAAGTTTGATAGACTTACCTTCGGGGGTGATAGAAATCGAATCGTGTCCTAGGACAGAGGACGCACGCTTCAATCGACTCAATGTATCAGTATCTAGGGTAAACTTAACTTCTGGTTCTGGCATGATGACATCTTTACTAGGTGCAGACAACATATCAATGTCAGAATAGAAGTAACGGTTACCACGAAGACCGGTAGAGTCAGAGACTACTACGTGAGTCTTTTCGAATCTTAGTGCGGGTTTCTCAACTAGACCCAACACACTAAGGAATTCATTAAGGTCGTAGATACCGAAGGTGGATGGGATATCGTCATCTAGGGTAACTTTTGCAAGAATGTTCTTTGCGACCGAAATAGTTTTTAGTTCATTGCCTTCACGAAACACAATGTTAGAATTGATGTTTGCGAAGTTTTTAAGTACCGATAAGGTACGATCAGATAGTTCCATGATTTAGTTCTCTCAGTTAATATACAGTCATTATATAACATTGGGCAACGTTTGTCAACCCTTATGCAGCTTTTAATTTGGAAAAGTTTTTCTCTTTAACAAATTCCAGTTTACGTTGGAATTGAGCATCCTCAAGTTCCGACTTGTGAGAGATAACAAAAACGTTTGTCTCTTCCCCTAGACTATACAGGATTTTCATAAGATTGTCAACCCCATCATCGTCTAATGATGAATCAAAAGTCTCGTCCAAAATCAATAGATTGGTTGCGACTGAATTCTTCATCTTAGCAATCTGTCTCCACGTAAACAATAGAGACAAATCGATTCGTTGTTTCTCACCTTCCGAGAAAGAATCATAAGAGAAGTTATCACGGAAACGTGACCGGATAGTCTCTTGAAAACTCTCGTCCAGATCGAAATGTACAAAGAAGTCCAAGATCTGTAGGTACTGGTTGGTCAGTTGATTGATGACCGGAATGTACTGTTTGATGATCTTGGTCTTGATGCCGGTATCACGTAACAACTCAGCATTCACTTGGTTGTACGAGTACTGTTCAGCAAGGATATACTTCTCGTCCTGAGTTTTGTGCAGTTCGGTGTTCAAAGTCTCTAACTCTTCGTTAGCACTCTTGAGGTCGCCGGTGGTTTCTGACTGTGAATCCATATCAGAACGAATACTATCATTCTGTTTGTATAACCTAGCAATCATCTGGTTATTGTTATTCACATTGTTCTGTAAAGTCTTGGCCTCTTCTAACTGACTATGGAGTTCTACAAGTTGTTCATCGTAAGTCCCCATCTGTTGAGTTGACTTAGACATTGCAGAGTTCAGTTCCTTTGCACGTGACTTCGCAGATACCTTCTTAGACTCACGTAGGTCTTCGGCAATACCTTGGTCACAGGTAGGACAGTGTTCGTTCTCGTCAAAGAACTTCGCTTCCTTAACCACAGTCTTAATCTGTGATTTGAAGGTCGATTGGTACTCGATCAGTTTGTTACGATTTGAGTTTATACCTTCGATTTTCTTCGACACGTCTTCTAGTTGTGTCGTCACAATCTCCATGTGTTCAGTATTGTACCCCTGAAGAAACTCAATCTCAGTCTGGTTAGCCTCAATCTCCGACTCTTTCTCTTTACGATGTGCAGTATTGATTGCAGACAAATCACGTAGATACTTCTTCTGTGAGTTTATCTTGGTCTTACACATCTCTATGTTGTAACCATTCGTGGTTATCTGATCTCTCAACACAGACATCTTTTCTTTCAGAATACTATTCATCTTAGAGAAGATATTGATGTCGAGAAGATCCTCGATTACCTCACGTCTCGCACCACCAGTCAACTGCATAAACGGAACAAAGGAACTTGATCCGAGAACAACAATCTGGTGAAAAGATTTGTGGGTAAGTTTTAGTATATTCTTCTCAAGCATAGACTGATATTCTTTTGCATGAGAGTCTTGGTTGATCATATTACCACCAACCCAGATTTCGAATATGTTAGGTTTTATCCCACGAACAATCTTATATTCCTGTGAACCCATAGAGAACTCAACTTCAACAACTGTTCCTTTACCATTAATGGTATTGACCAGTTGTCCTTTAGAGATCTTGCGGTGGGGTTTGCCAAACAAACCAAAGGATAATGCGTCCAACATAGTAGACTTACCCGCACCATTGTGACCCACGACCAATGTCGTAGAGGATGCTGCAAAGTCTATCTCTGTAAAGGCATTACCAGATGACAGGAAGTTTTTATATCGTAGTTTACTAAATTTTATCATACAGGTATTATACCATTAATAGTCAGTCTTGTCAAACTTTATTTTATCCCACACGCATTTAATAGAAGGGTCATATGACTTAGTGAATACATGAAACTCCACGTCCTCATAACCCCGAATGGCTCTGTCCCCGCCCTTCTGAAGTCCATAGTAGTCGAACCCAGTTGCCGCATAGATAGTACCATTGTGCATCCTACGGTCTGCCATTGTCAACACATACCTAGGTTTCAACATCTTCAATGCTCGCGATAGAAACCACGAGGTAATGTTATATTCGTTTTGGTGTTTGGCGGATACGACCAGTCTGGCCATGTCCCAGAGTCCGGTCGTGGGGGAGTCCACTCCAAAGTAGATTGGAACGAAAGACGGATGACAATGACCGTCACTGAACTGAACCACCCCCACGACATCCTCACCGTGGATCAAACCATAAAACTTATTGGTCGGTGCATCCATGTATGGGGTACCAAGATAGTGGTACCTCTTAATACAATCTGATCCTTGACTCATGGTTATCTCTCGAACACCATATTCACTCTTCAAATTAAATTACTTCCATACTTTGGGCTTCTTTCATAAGGTATGAAATCTCTGTTTTGATCCTGTCCTTATTCAGATCAGTATTAACATTGTCAATATAATCGTTGACTAAGGTATGAGTATCGTCAACAGATATGTTTTCATCACCGACATTCTCACCAAGGAAATCTTTGAAGTCTTCTGCAATCTTCAGTTCATGAATCTTCTGTTGTTGTACACGATCCACAAAACGTTCGAACTGTAGAGCATCACCCTTATTGTTCACTATGATCTTGACAAACTTATTATCTAAGTAAGACATATCCTTGAACTTCCACTCACCCATCTCTTCGTGGTCATAGTAAATCTTTTCGTAGATGGTGATTGGGTTACGGATCGCTTCCACTTCTCTTGTTTTGGTATCAAGGACATGGAAGTGTTTAGGGTCACCGCAATCATTCCAGAAGAATTCCATCTGTGCACCAAGGTAGTGGATATTACCCTGTGATGATTTGGCATGGAAGTGTCCGGTCAGTACAGTTTCGAACCGATCAAACGCAGACTTATCCATACCATCCTTACAGACTTGACCACGAGCCATCTCGAATCCTGCAAGTTCAAGGTGTGCACCCACAACTTCTGCTTTAGTGTTCTTCAGAAACTCAAGTGTTTCTTTCTCGTTCTCGGGATTGATCCAAGGAACCATTGCAACCTTCAGTCCACCATACTCCATAGTAGTCGGTTCCATGATAAGGTTAACCTCATTCATGTAGTGACCTTGGAGTTCCTTCAGTGCGTTTAGTTCATTGGTGTTCTTGTAGTACACGTCATGATTGCCCGGAATGATATCCATAGTGATACCATACTCTCGTAACTTCTCTAGGAAGATCTTACGATTATGCGCAAGTGCTTTGAAGTTAATAGTCTTACGATTGTCGTAGTAATCTCCGAGATGGAGAATCTGTGTAATATTATTCTCTAACAGATACGGGAAGAACACTTCGGAATAGAAACGTTCTTGGTAACCCATAAAGATATCAGAAGAATTACGACACCCTGCATGAGTGTCGTTTAGGATTGCCAGCTTCATATAATACTCATTTTATTAATAGATGTTACTATTATACATGATAAAAATCAGTCTGTCAAGTAAGAAAATCACTAAGATCAGAATCGACATTAACTGCACGTCTCTTCCGCTGTTTCTTTTCTTCTTTAACATACTCTTTGAACTGTTTATCCGCATCTTTAACAGTATCAATTCGATGCCGTAATCCTTCCACGACATGTTGTCCATAGGATTCGCCGTCACCAGATTCATCAACAAACATACTCACGTCCGCTTCTGCGATATACTTCATCTTGATGTCTTGTTGTTTCTTCTCTTTCTGGATTCTTCGGAGGAATGCGTACCAAGAGATCTGTGTAAAGTATGCGAAAGCATTGGGTGCGTTGGTGCGAGTAACTTTAGTGATGTCATAGTTCTCGATAGCCTTGAGACAGTTTTCTACTGCATCCATGACCATCTCTTCACGGTAAGTGTAACGAACAAAGTTGGACTTGTGTGAAAGTCCTTCTGCAATCTTCAGAAAACACAATGCGATATAATCGTTAATCATCGGACGTTCATTACCGTTTAAGGTGGCGTTCTGCACACTTTCACAGTAATCTACTACCGCTAAGGAGAACTCTTTGTTGTTTACGTAGTGCGGTCTATCTTTAGGTTTCATTTGGTACTCTCACTTTATATTTACCCTATTATACTATCTTAGGGTATGAATGTCAAGGGTTAACTGTTCTGTAGTTGTAACCAATCTTCTGCTTTCTTTCTTACCGCTTCTTCTTGGGTAACTTTCATACCCATCAGGGGGTCTTTCATGGATACTCGTTTGCGGAGGTCACTGGTCGAAAATCTGTGGTCTCTCTTATTAAAGTATATCTCTATACCACGGGCTGCACAAGTTGCACGTCCGGTGAAGGTCGTGTCTTTATATTCACTACCAATGATTCTCACATCGATATCAACCATCTTTAGAATGTCCTCCAAGTCCTTTTCGGTCTGGTACGGGATTATCTCATCCACATACTTAACCGCAGATAGTTGGGTGTATCTTTCGACCAACGTCTGGACAGGAGAGTTTTTTTCTGAACGATCAGTAGAAGGGTCTATCTGAAGTGCGCATATAAGGTAGTCACACTGTGTCTTCGATTCACGTAACATTGATATATGACCTGCATGTAACAAATCAAATGTAGAGGCGGTTAAACCAACTTTCATAAAATAATCCTAATATAATTAAAATATAACTTGACATAATCTTTTTTATGTGATAAAATAAGCATGTTGTCTGCCCCCCAGTCAATGTAACGTTTAGTGAATGGTTGTAGGGAACTTTAAAATGTTATTAGGTGAGTCACTATCCATCGAAACAAACTCATCGTCATACTCTGGTTCAGTACCTTCATAATCCATTATAGAATCAACTGCTTGAACATACTGTTTCAAAATTTCGTCAACTGGATTAGCGATACTGACAATCTTATCCAACTTCAAAAGAATGAATCTATCCGGATCATCCTGATAACACATGAACAAACGGAACGACCACATTCTCTGGCCATCTTCGGCTTGCGCAAACTGGATGGTAAGAGGATTTCTAATAATAAGATCATAATCATCTTCCTCAAGGATCTCACACATGATCTCTTCACCAGTGGATAACTTGAGTTGTTTCACTTGTTTTAAATCATATATCATCATCGTTTCCTTTTAGGTCTATCTTATATATCTTATACTTAAAACCCTCTTTCGTGTACATCTTAACACGTTCACCCGAATGGTTTAAAGTAAAGTTACGGTGTCCTTTTACAGAGAAGTCGTCAGCAATATCGAATAACTTTGTCACTGCTTCGTTGTCGGATTGTCTGAGTCCTCGTCCGATTGACTGAAGTACTTTGACTTGAGACTTTGATGGAGTCCCAAACACAATATTGTGAAGATTCCTAATGTTGATACCAGTACTAAAAGTCCCCAGACTAGCGACAATAATTGCATCATTTTCTTTCTCCACTATTCCCCTAATTTTCTCTCGGTCAGTTGCATCAACTTCTCCCGATACATAGAATACTTTTCGGTCGGTATCTGATACCGAATCCTTTATCATCTCATACAGAACTTTACCGTGTTTCTCAACGAACTGAAACATGACCAGACTATTACCTTCCAAGTCCTTTGTAAGTTTAGTAATGAACTTATTCCTGCGTTCATTTGTAACTATGTAGTCAATCTCTTCCTGATAGGTTTTGTCCTTCATCCGTTGACAGATATCATTGTGATACCTCAGAAGAAGAATAGAGATCTCTAGGTCTGCAAGTGTCTTCTCTTCCTGCAACTTTGCAGTAGTAGTTACCTTATATACAGGGCCAAACAAACCCTCAAGTACAAGTTTGTTCGTCTCGGTACCATCCAGTGTACCCGTAGTACCAAACCTATACTTCGCATTAACACATTTGTCCATCATGGTAGACAGAGACTTTGCCTTGAATAAGTGAACTTCGTCACCAAACACTGCATCGAATTGTTCGAACCACTCCGGGCCAAACTTATAGATTGACTGCCAAGTAGAGATGATGACATCTTTATCAGTAACCTTCTCCTTACCGGAGTAGATCTTGTGACATTCGTTCTCTACGTCATAACCATAGTCAGCGAAGTCTTTATACATCTGTTCAACTAGACTTGTTGTAGGAACAATAACTAAAGTTTTACCTACACCTTCTTTATCCTTGACAAACCGTAATAAATTGTATATAATAAAACTCTTGCCGCTGCCGGTTGGAGATAGTAACAAACACCGCTTGTTTTCAATACCATGAGATATCGCTTCATACTGATAATCTCTTGTATCGAACGGACTACCGAGGTTTCCTAGATACTTTACCAACTCAGGATGATTAACCTTCGTAGTTGCACTAGGTACACCATACTCTTCATGTTCTAATATCTGTAGGGGATAGAATCTATCACCACAGAATTTACGCAAGTGATGATAAAGACCCACGTTCAAAGTCTTGGTCACGGTGTTGTAAAGTTTTACGCGGCCGTCCCAAACCTTACGTTTGTATGCCGGCATGTACTTATATCCAGGCACAAAAAATGCAAAGAACTCACGGAGTTCCATCTCTTGGGATGCGTTACTCTCTATCGCCAGATACGAGTGGTTTAACATCCTTATTCGTATCGTGTTGTCTTTGTTCATATAGTCTCTTTGCCAAGTCGATCATATTAAATTGTACACACATACCATGTTCGTGTAACCAATTCGCTTTGTCTAAGTCTTCGTCATCGTACTGTCGCATCTTATGCACCCGCTTCAAACGCTCTATACCGAATCATATTTCCAATCGTTTGGTGTCTCCAGTTGAGACTTTGTACGATTTCTTTCAATGTATCTATAATTGTATTATAGTACTGTAACTTCTCTTCGGATTTCTGAATCTCAGGATCTGCATCATAATACAAATCCATGTCACCCTTGAGTACTTTGAGTCCATCGAATGGATCTAAATCCCATCCAGTAGCAAGTAACTCTTTTTGATCCATCTTACCATTATAGTACTTCCATTTTTGTAACAAGAGAGTCTTCTGAGAGTTCTCTGCACGTTTGAGTTGTAACTTTGTGAGAGATAGGTACTGTAAATATTTTGCATGTAGACTAGGTGTGTGTCGAGACGCCTCGTCCAGTTGGTGTTGTGGAATTTGGGAATCCTCTTTCCACTCTGATAATATACTTTCAAGGTCTAACATAATAATCTCCAATAATCAAACTGTATTTATATGATCAATAACGTCTTCCCAGAACTCTAGATTGAACCCGAGAGTATATGAGAGGGTAATTCTTTTACTGTCTGTTGATGCGCAATGGTATATAATTTTATCTGTCTCTTCGGAAGAACCAAAGTATCCAGCCTTACATGTCCACCCCTTCTTATCCTTCATGCGAATATGATCTTTTGTTATGGGATCGACCCACTCAAAATAACCATCACCGGTCTCGCTCCATGTGAATATAAGATTGTATGAAGATGCGTTTTGATTTGTATGCCATCCAATATATCCACCAACCGGATATAACTGACTAAGCGCAGAATTGCGCACTCCTAGTTCAGTCTTCAATCTTTCATCCAATGTTATATAGGATTTTCGGTAGTCCAGATTAGATGAATCGTCATGATCGGGCTTGAGACAATAAGACCTTGCTGATTCGGGTGATCCATCATGACCTACTTGTATAGATTGTAAGTATTCGTCACTAATCCAATGATCTCTATTCTCTCCATCAAGAAAGGTATTGGTCTTGGTAACATCGTATTTGTCAATAAACAACTCTCTAAAACCTTCTAGTATATCCAGAAGATTCTCATTCATAATATAGACGTGTCTCATTTATAACAACTCGAAAGAACTAAACCTAAAGCTTACTGTGAATGTAGGGTATTGTATATCACTAACATTAGATTGTAAAGTGATAGGACTCAAGTTTGTAGGAAGGGCATCAAAATACTTTATCTGCACATTCTTGTTGTTGTGACTAGACATGATAATCAATGTTATATCTGCATAACTACTTCGTGTAGTACCCTCTGCGCCTACACTATTGTCTTGTCCCTGATTCACGATACGTTCCAACCAGTTCTGCATCTCTTTGTATGCAACAATATCTTCATCAAGAATGATCTCTACGGTGAGTTCCCCATAGGTAATTTTATCACCCGCAAGAGGAACCGAAGTAATACGTGCAACTGGTAGTTCTGTTGGATTAACTGAGGAGCCAGGATGTGTTACACTCTGCGCAAAATAACTCAGATTCTTATAACCATCACCGGATATAATAATCTTAAATCCCGTGGGTTGTAGATAATTTTTATTTGATGTTAACTCTGCCATTATAACTCTCGTTGATTTTACTTTTATTTATACACATTATAGTGGTCTATTAATGGACAATTATCTAAAATATAGACCACTATAATAGACACAAAAAAAACCCCCATCCGAAGATGAGGGTCAAAAGGTGATTTAACCGGGCGTTCCCGATCTATCACTCTTATTATTTTATACTACCATCTACGCGAGAATATTGTCAACTCGGAAGATTCTGTAGTAAACATTGCTCTTAGCAGCGGCAAGACCGTTACTTGGAGTAGAACCGACAAACGGGTTAGACGCCATACCATAACGAGTCTTGAACCCGATACGTGGTTGGAAGTCATTCTCGCCAACGGCTTTAACCATTTGCAGTGGAACGTATGGGCAGTAGAATACACCTGCGTCATATGCGTTAGTACCTTTGTAACCTACAGTGATGTAGTCAGCAGAGGCATATGGGTCAATATAGACCTTAGTGCGACCGTTCAAAGTACCAGCAAAAGTATTACCAGTGTCATCAACCTGAAGGTTGGTAGACATTGCAGGAGTGTAGTCCAACATACCAGAAGCGGCAAGTGCAGTAGCAACGTCAGAAGAACAGATAACAACGTTACCCTTTCCACGGCGAGTTTCTTTTGCAATTACGTTTGCTTCGCGGTCGATCTGTACAACCAGACCTTTGAACTTCTCAGCAGACCAACGACCGTCAGCATCAGTTGACAAGTCAAAGATACCTTTAGTAGCAACGTTAGACTGGAGAGCACCAGTTTTTGCTTGACTGTTGATAGTACGAACAACTTCACGGTTGATTTCCGCAAGGATCTCAGTAGAGAGGATGTTAGCAAGTTCAGTTTCTGCATCCAGACCATGGATTGCTTTCAGGTCTTGTGCAAGTTCTAAACTGTACTCAGCTTTCAACGCACGAGATACGGCAGTTACAGTTGCCTTCTCGATGGTGAAACCCATTTCTGCGAAAGGTGCACCAACACCATCACCCAGTGCTTCAGCAGCAGCGGTAGTCATACCAGTTGCAGCAAGTGAAGTCAGACGAGAATCGTCTACACTTGAGTCAACAGTGCGAACACCAGTTGCAGAGTCATCAGAGATGCCGTTGAAACCAGAAGCGTTATCAGAATCGTGAGTACCGGTACGGTCACCAGAGAACTGAGTTTCTGCTTCTTGGAACAATGCTTCACGTGAAGAAGTTGAACCTGCACCATAACGTGCCTTCATCGCGAAGATGAGACCAGTTGGGCCAGACATTGGTTGAACGCCACATACGTCATATGCCATCAAGTTAGGCATTGCACGGCGAACGAGAGAGATCAATACTGGATCCCAGTTACCCGCAGAAGTGGTGTTGTTGCCCGGCGCAGCTTCGTTCAAAGAACCGAAACCTGCGTGTTGAGCGCGTTCTTCCATCATTGCTTTCTCTTGGTTTTCCAAGATTGCAGCAGTAACAGCTCTACGTTGATGATCTTTAATCTCGCCAGCAGAACTTTCGTTCAGGACGGGAGCCCATTTTTCGATAAGAGTATCGTAAGAATTCATATTGGTTATTCCTTATTGAGTTCTAGAAGTTTTTCTAATTGCAGTGAGGTAAGAGTCCATGCTTGAAGACACTTCAACTGTTGTTTCAGGTTCCTCATCTACGGCAGCAACTTCTTCACTAATTTTTTGAGAAAAGTAAGATTCGCGGATAGTAGCAACTTTAGATGCGAATACTTCCGCACTTTCGAAATCGATACTTTCAACGAGACCTTTCAGTTTCTCGACTTGGGTGTCTGCCAAACCACGAGCGGCTTCAGCAATGATAGAATCACGCTTCAACACTTCGAGTTCTTCTGACAGTTTGATGGACTCACCAGTTTGAGAATTTAACTTCTCTTCAAGTTCTTCAACCTGACTTGCGAGTTCATCTACTAGGTCTACCTTGGCTTCAGGTACTTCGATGTGAGATTCTATGAATAGATCCTTCATCTTGTCCATAAAGTTTTCTGCGATTTCAGTACGGAGACCGTTCTGAACAGCAACTTTATTATCTTCCATCCAAGTTTCAACTACGTAGTTTAAGTAAGAATCAACTTTCTCAACAAGATCACTCTTAATAGACGCGACTTCTTCAGATAGTTCTTCTTGGTATTGTTCCTCTAAACGAGAAACTTCTTCGGACAGTTTAGATTTAACAGCAGCTTCAAAGATAACTGAAGTTTTCTCTTTGAACTCATCAGACAAAGTTGCCTCTGACTCTACGAGTGCATCAAGTTCACTTACTGTATCAATTTTTTCTGCAACTACTTCAACATCAAACTCGACATCTTCGCCCATCATTTTACCGTATGCAGCCTGAAGATCCATTTTTTTCATGGAGTTCATCTTCTGGTACATAGAGTTAATCATGCCCGCTTTTGTCTTGGGTAATGTTGCTTTCTTAGTTGCATCGGCCGCCTTATCTACTGACGCTACAGACTCAGGTTCAGTTACACCATCAGTTGATGTTGCGCCTGCGCCTTTAGGTTCTGCTTTTTCTTCGAGAGTTTCCTCCACGATTTCGTTAATATCATCGTGAAGTTCTACTTCGACATTAGTTTCATCAGTCATTATAGACTCCTTACATATTAGATTTGATTAACGAGAGGAAATTTTTAAACTCACGAATTTGAACAGCAGAACTGTACGCCTTCGGTGCATTTTTGATTTCTGTCTCCATATCTTCAATTATCTGTTGTTCCAAAATACCGTTATTCCAGATCCAATCCACACCTTCCATAATACCATTAACAAAAGCATCAGGTGCGGAGGGGTCTTGTACTATGTCGATAGTTGCAAGGTGAAAATCTTCACCAACATATGCGACACCATTTCGGTTCACTAGACTTCCCATACCACGAGTTGACACACCTAGTTGTACACCACCTTCTAGGAGACCTTGAACGATCTTACCCATCGGAGTATCCAATATTTGTGCCTTTCCGACCACATCATTTCCCTCAAATCTGAGGTCTGTGATGAGATGCGAAACTTTATCCAAGTTAACAGTTGGGCCTTCGGGGTGATTCAATTCACCGACCGCACGTTTCTTGCTAACTTGTTCGGTAACGTACTTATTTACAGCACGTTCCATAATTGCTTTGGGGTAAATTCGCCCATTGCGATTCTTTTGATCTGCTTGAGCGAATACGCCCTCGATGACATATTTCTTGGCACCGTCTTCTTTCTTTTCTACGATACACTGAATGTCGTTTTCGTAGTATTCGCTAATCAGTTTCATTTTAATTCCTTTACGACTGTCTTTGCAGTCTTCTCAGCTTCTTTTTGATCCTTGAAGGTGTCTAACATATCACCGTCAATATACAAAACGAAACCCTTCGAGTCTTTCACGATCTTAACAGGTACTTTATCGATCTTCTTATTGAAGACGACTTTACCTTTGGAAGCGACAGCTTCTCTTAATTGACCGAATGTTTTCATTTTAAGTTTTTCCGTTTATGGTATTATTTATACAAATTCCATCTTTAACATTAAACTTTTATTCGATATCGTCAGACTCGTATTCTGTTTCATCTTCTATTTCATCTTCGATGAGATCGTCATCTTCGAAGTCTATCTCCAGTTGATCTTCTTCTGCACCGTTAAAGATAGTGTCTGCAACAGAAATCTTTTCAACTTCCAATGCGTCATGCATCTTATCAGCCAACACGGCATCTAAAGAACCCTGTGCTGAGTTAAAATCTTGTTGTTGGATCGCATCAATCAAATCATGGATGGGATTAGTTTCTACTTCTTCAGTCATAGTTATACTCCAAGGTCTTCTTCATTATCATCTCCGCCCTTTGCGTTCTCGGCTTCGACTTGGTTTTTCATTTCTTCAATATCATCATCAGACATCATCATGACATTCTTCATTACCCACTCACGTGAGAAGTATTCACCTACGTACTGTGATACTTGGTCAAGGGTACTTAGTCTTTCTCTAAGTATCTCAGAATCCTTCAACTCGGTGAAATGATTATCACGAACAAAGTCTATCTGAATATCATTCTTCCAAATATCCCAATCCTGTTCTGTACAGATACCTTTGAGGATTAATTGTTTCTTCAGGATACCAGTGAATAGGCCAGAAAAACGTTTACGTAATCTATCGATAAACTTCTGGAATTTAACTTCATCCCTAGAAATCTCGGTAGAACGACCCAGACTAAACTGTGACTCTTGTTCTAAACGGTTGATAGGTACATTCAAAGAACGATACAATCTCTTCTGGAAGTATACAATATCGTCAATCTGCCCAAGGTTCTCACCGCCAGGTAGTGTACTAATCTCGGTACCACGACCACCTTCTCTACGAGGTAACCAGAAGTCCTCCAACATAGACATATGTTTACGGTCATCTTTAAGGTTACCGGTACTCGCATCGTATACTAACTTATTACGATAACGACCCATGATATCCTTCATGTGTTGTTCTGCTTTGTTAGCAGGTAAGTTACCAACATCAATATAAAAGATTCTACGTTCTGGTGCACGTGCGAGACGATAAATTACCAGACTATCTTCCATCATACGTAACTGGTTGATGGGTTTAATTGCTTTCTGTAAGTAAGATAAAATACGTTTCTTACTAGGATCTGTAAGACCCGAAGTCACATATGATACTGCATCCGGAGAAATCTTTACCGCACTCTGCGTAGAACTCTTCTCTTGGAACACGTAGAACTCTTCGGTTTTATCTACGATCTTTGCACCAGTCAGTGTATCTTTTTTATACTTTACTTCTTTTACTTTACGAATCTTGGGGGTGTCTATAGGACGGATCTCTTGGATACCGGCCTTCGCATTAGATTCGTTTACTACTAAGTGATGGACAAGACGACCGTCAATATACCATGAACGGAATATGTCGTGTCCCATCTCGGAAAAGTTTAACATGGAACATATCCCATCAAACTCTTCTACCATTAATTTTTTAATTTTATCTGACGTTTCGATACCGTCTAGATTCAGTTCTACAGGAGAGGTTGTCTCCGAACCAGAAATACTTTCGTTTACAATATCTTCAATCGCTGCGTCAACTTCTGGATGGTTGGCCACACCGCGATACTTCATGATGAGTTCTGCATTGTCCTTTGCGTTATCACCATTAATGTCAATGTACTGACCATAGTGAGAACCAGACGCAGTTACATAACCCGCACCATCGTCATCCGCTTTCGGAACGATAGAAGGTAATTTATCATTTTCTTTACCGGTTTCTTTTTTCGATGCTCTTTTGAGTTCGAAACCGAATAATTTCATAATACTGTTATTGTCGTCTGCCATCTTTGCCTCAAAGTAAAAATAATACGCAGGGGGAAAATCCCCCTACGCATATATTTAGTCACAACTTAACTAGTTGTGCCTGACTCCCAATATTGTACTTGGAATGTTACGGTAAACTCTTCGATAGTGTCTACTGTATCATAGTTCAAGTCAATAGCAGAAATCACGGTTGGGAAACAAGAACGGAAGTTGTAAGTCTTAATTACAAGTCCATCTTTGTCCAACTGGTCTACTGACAGGTCAGTTTGGTAATCCGCAGGATCATTGAATCCGGTATTCGCATTGTGCGAATTGATACCGTTCATCCAACGTTCCATTGCATCACGTATTTCAAAACCTGTGTCGTTAATGACGGTTACTGTCCACTCTTCGAATGTACGGTCACCGGCAATCTTCAGTTGACGACCACGGAAAGGTACCGTGATCGGAGCAACGTTAGAAGAAGGTAACTGTGCACCCTTCACCATGAAAGAAGTCAGTTCTGCATCACCAAGGGCATATGCAGGAAAGTTCAACTTACAGTTGAAGAGGTTAGGACGAGCACCACCGCCTTTTAGTTTTGATTTAAAATCATCTACACCTAAAATAGCCATTGTATTATGCTCCTACCGTGCCGATAACTTCTTCAAAGTCCACACCACTTCTAACAGCAACAAAGTTCAATTGAACGAAGTTGATAGAACGTGCGGGTTTAACGAAGATACTTGCAACAAATTGGTTATTGTCCACAACTTCTTGATTGTTGTTTGTTTCATCACATACAACACGGAAGTCAGTTATACCTCTACGACCCTTAACTCTACGGAGGAAAGGTTCAACGATATTTACGAACTCTGCACGAGTAAACTCGTCATTGAATTCGAACATCACGTTTTTCGCAGCTTCACCAATAGACTTCTCAATCGCAATAAACAAACGTCTTACGTTGATACGGTCAAAGGCAGAAGGTCGGCTTTCCAACGTCTTATCACCAAACAAGATCAGACCAGTGCCTGGAATGTTTGCGATAGGGTTGACACCTGCTTTATACAGAGAATCACGTTGGGTTTGATTAGGGTTAGTTAAGATATCGGTAACACCACGATAATTACCACGTCTCTGTCCGGCAGGTGAGTACCAAGGATCTGCGATAATGTCAGTAGCAGCCATCAGACCCGCAGTGCTTGAAGCAGCAGGGATGTTGATGTACTTGTCGTTGTACTTATCAAAGATCTTGATGAAGTTGTTATCGACAATTAAGTAAGAGGATTTAGTTAATCCGCCAACGAAGGAAACCGCATTGGTTGTTGCTTGTGCATCGGTCTTACCCACAAGATTGTCTCTGTCTACAGAAGTTATTACAACACAATCTTTACGTGCAGTTGCAATTGACGTTAGGTCATTTGTAACAGTCGCGCCTTGTGCGGCAGTTGGGTGCATAGGAGCAATCAGGAAGTCAATCTCGGTAGTGAGTTTGTCTTCGAACAGATCGTAACCTTCTGAGATATCGCCAGTAGATAGAGTTGCAGACGCTTGTCCACCACCAAGATTTACTGTACGAACACCATCTACAAGAGCTGCACCGAGACCATAGTTGGTCGCAGTATCTACATCAGGAGTAGTTCCCCAGTTTCCGCCAAGATCTAAGAAGTCAGAACCGAAGGCAGAGTCATCACCGAAGTAACCATTCCAGATATACTGAGAGTTTGCATTCAGTACGTCAGAGATATAGTTAGGTGAATTGTCAGGAGTTACTGCGCCTTTAGCAACAGAGAGATATTCAAACTTTTCAAGAACTGCACCAACAGTACCAGAGATTAGACCGGTACGGTCAATAATAGCAACGTGAACTTCGTCATTAGATGCACCATTGCTGGTTGCATAAGTAGAAGATCCGGGCGCGCCATTGAACTGTGATGCGTATGACCAACCAGTAAAGTGATCAACACTTGCAGAGTCGCCAGCAGGACAGAAAGATACAGTCAAAGCGTTACCAATGTCGCCTGGATATTTTGCAATCCAAGTACCACTAGAAGTTTTTGAAACACCTTCACCTACTGCGTCTTTGACAGTATTTTCCCAGTGAGAGCCATTGTTGACAATCATAGAGTTAAGGTCAGAGTCACCTGCAAGTTTGGTCACTGCACCGTGTGCGTTTTGTCCACCATTGTTCTCGCGAACAACTTGAAGAGTTTGTGAGTATTTTAAGAAATACGCAGCGGAATGAAAATCCACTGAGTTCGTGTCGTTAGGTGCGGCAAATGCAGTAACTAAACCCGTCTCGTCAGAGATAAGAGTTCGTTCATGCACAGGGCCCCAACGGAAGTTTCCTACGAAACCAGCACCAGAAGCACCGACAGCAGGCACGATTGCCGTTTTGTCGATCTCACTGATATTGATCCGTGGAGATGCGGGTTTTACAGCCATAGCATTTTCCTTTAGTTTCGTTAACGAATGATAAGTAAATCATAATACGGTTATTTTCAATACTAGTATTTATAAGAATACTATTCTCTACCAGTCTCGATCACCTATCGTGTCTATAGAGTGCCATCCTTGGTATGTGTTATCTTGTTCTTCGATATAATCCGATCCATCATCAATGAAACCGAACGGTACTATATCATTTTCTATTGCGGACATCTTATCTCGGAACATCATGTCCTTTAGATTAATGTCTGTCATATCCGCAAAGAATTGGGTGGATACGAAATATCCAAACATCACTAGGTTCATCATAAGGTCATCGTGGTTACCACTAGAGGCTTCGTATGATTGTCCTTTACCTATGAATGTTGATATCTCTAGGATGGTGTTCTCATCCACTATGTTTATTTTGTTTGTTTCTATAATGTCTTTGATTGAGGAACACCCAAGTCTCTTGACTTTTCGGTTCATTTCTATACCGAGTGCGTCTGCCTTGGTTGCACTGGAGGTGTGGAGGTTCTCATATTCTAAGTCATAATATAGTCCATTACAAACTACTGTACCCTGATCATTTGATTCAACGACTACCCACGATTGATTGTAGAGATTCGCATACTTATATATAATGTTAGGAAAGAGTAGTGGAGAAATAGTATTGCACCGATACACCGCGACTTGTTTGAAAGGTCGTGAGGTAATATCGATTACGTTAAACGTAGAATAATCCTGTCCTCTTCCCTTCGATACATCAACTGCCATGATGTATTCGTAATCCTTAATTGGTTCGTCATATATAAGGCAGTCACCCCCTTCAAGAACACTTGAAGGATTTTGTGCTCTGAGACCCATCAGGGTTTCTGCACCTATGAGTGTATCACCCGTACCAAAGAAAGTATTACCAAATTCTTGGTCGAACTGTAATTGAGAAGTGTTCGCAATTGTTTGCAACTTCCATTTCTCATCCCTGCCCGGCACATCCCACCAATCCACACGGAATGGTTGGTATGCATTCGTTCCTTGAACGGCACCAGTCCAAATCTTTTCGTACTGATTACCAATACCATTTGCGGTAGAGGTGATGATTACTTTGGTGTCTTTACCCGAAGATACAACAGGATACGTTGACGTATAGAACTCAGCCGCATTCTCAACGAAAGCAAACTCATCGAGAAAAAGAAGATTAACAGACATACCACGAATAGAAGACCCACTAGTAGCAGCGGCAATGATTCTAGAATTATTACTAAACTCAATAGAACCTTTGTTGAGTGCCTTACAACCCGGCTGCAAAAAGAAAGGAAGGTTTTCCAACATGAGTGTAACACGTGCGAGCATCTCTCGTGCGGTTGCACCTTTGTTTGCAAGTACTGCGATAGTTTTCTCGGAATGGAAACAAGCATACCATAGAAGGTACCCAACCGAACTGATTGACTTACCGGATTGACGACATGCAAGTACGATAGAGAAACGATTCTTTTCGAAATGGTCAAACATCTTTTCTTGATATTCGTATAAATCAAAATTAACCAGACCACGGTCAAGATGCACCACCTTTACGTATGTACGACAGAAGTGTACGGGGTCTCCCATACACTTTTGGTATTCTTTTATCTTCTCTTCTGTCCAATTCTCGGCAACCCCATCCCGTTTAACTTGGGGGTTTCCAAGATATGATTCCTTAGTCTGAGTCGTCATGCGGGATCACTTGTTTCTCATTCTGTAAAAATCGTTGGAGTTCAGTTGTTGAACCCAGAAAAACATTGTTGGTGGTATTACCTCTATTCTCCAGAGCTGGAACATCAGACTTCTCGACATCCTTTTTCTTTTTCTGGAGATCCATTAACTTATCGTTAACATCAGCAATACCTTTTATCATACCAGACAATACTTCGAATGCGCGAGGGTGTTCACTCTCACGTGCAACTTCAATCATGAGTTCCAGAGATTCACGTCCCTTTTCAATTAGGTCGTAGTAGGTCTCTCTAGAATAGTCATAATCACTTTTGATGTTATCATTACTATCATCTGACATTAAAATGCACTATCCAAATATAATTCTAAAAATCCATAGTCGCTATCTGCACTAATTCCAACCGGAGTTGGTGTAGTTTGGATGCGTGTGTGAAACAGATCTCCGTCTGCTCCTATAGTATATAGATTATTATTAACTTCGCGTATGACCGGTGATTGTGAGGTTGGGCCGTAGAAGTTTATTTTCATACCGAATGATAGTGTGTATATGATGGTTCTTCGATCACCAACAGAACCTTCAAAGTCGTCCGAGAAAGATATTGCCTGTAATGTAATAGGTACGTCTTCTTTTATCTCGGGGAACTCTGAACTGAAAGGTTTTACACCAACCGTATATGATGGGTTGAAATATGGTATAATCTGTTCGACCATTTGCAATGCGTCATCTTGACTCTTTGCATATACGTTGACATCAAATGTCATATCATATGGTACGGACACATAGAAGTTATTACGTTTAGTCTCACTACCTTGCAGTGTTGTCGAGAACGTATTTGTCTTGGGTAGTTGTCTCTGAGGGTCATACGCCATAGAAGTAATCTCGAAAGACATCCGAGGCAACTTAATTGCAACTCTACGTTCCTGTTCTTCACCTTCTCTCATTTCCTGAAGACGTTGAATGAAACTTCTCTTGGGGGCATATGATAACGGAACTTTGACTTGAGAGATAGTCTCTCCTGCCGAGTTAGTTCTCAACACATATATGTTATTAAATAAAGAACCGAATACGGATACCGCAGTTCTTACTCTCTTGTGATAAAAATGTGTTCCGAACATTATGACATATCTCCAAACGGATTTCCTTCAGAAAAATCTAAAAAATCACTTTCGAAATCATCAAAGTAATCTCCCTGAGAAAGACCTGCGGCCACCTCTTCTATTTGTTGTAACTCTTCTACCAGATTCGGTGCATAGGTTGCACTAGGAGAAACTACCGCTCTTGTTGTATTGAATGTATGATACTTACCGTCTGTCGCACCCACATGAGCCAGATACAAAGTATTGTCCGAGTCAGACCATTTTGCAACCTCGCCGGTCATGGAGTATCCACTACCAGACTGTGTTACTATCTCACCACGTTTGTAATCATTAACACTGTATGGAGCAGAAATCGTTACGGTCGGTGGTTCGTTGTAATATATACCCGAGTTTGTCAAGATAAATGAATCTATCACACCATCCGAATCGATTGTAGATGTAGCGGTTGCACTGATTGCATCGAAATGTAACAGTACGGCATCTTTATCATCTGCACTATATGCGGCTTCAGTAGTTACTATTACGTTATCAACACCAACAACAGTATATCTTGGTTCTAGAAGTTCTGCCTTCGTGCCAACTTGAACACGGAATTCATCGATGAATCCATTCAATCCACTCCAGTCAACACCATCGACTGTACGTGCCGCAGTTCCGCCTACCGAGTAACCATTATCAGACACCCAGTCGAAAGTAACACCTGCAAGATTATCATCAAACTTTTTCTCGAAATCAAAGTATATAACTAGATTATTTGTATCAAATGCACCGATAAGTATGTGATGCCAAGTATCTTCTTGGAATAAAACGTTATTACCAGTAAGTACTGTGACACCACCGCCAGAATTATCACCACGACTATATGTTAACTGTCCAAGACTATTTACACCCCAGAAATATCGGGCGGGAAGATCGTCATCACTTCCACCTGTCTCGAAAAAGATTGACTGTCCAGAAGAAGGCAAATCGTCAATATATATCCAAGCTTCAATTACACCATGCAATCCGGTTTGTGTGTAATTAGATTCTGAACCACGACCACGACCTACATCTAGAGACGCATTACCGAACTGTGAATTACTACCCAAGGCAGATTCTAGAGTTATTGTGGGTGCAGAAGTATATCCCTTACCTGCGAAACCAGTTTGAAACTGTGTCACTTGTCCATCGAGATTGATCAGTGTAGTTGCAGTTGCTCTCGCAACCTCCGGAGAATCCATAACCAGTTTGTATTGGTATGCACTCTCAACCTCCACGTCATCAATACCTTCGATGTCAGTATCAAAGTCTTCGTCATTATATTCGAATAACTCACACTGAAGTCTGAACGTAGGTAATTGACTTAGTTGATAGAAAGGTGTTTCGGTTTCTACTTTGAAGATCTCAAACATAGACTGAGAGAATGGGATGTATATGATATCACCTTCTCTTGGACGGAAGTTATACGCATCTAGTTTATCACCGATGAGTCCTTTCCATCTTCTTCGTGCACAAACAAATGTTGCTTGATCACGTAACTCTACTCCGAACTTGGAGAATAAGTCAGCCTCTCCTCCAAACCCATCTACATTCTCTACATACATTTCTATTTTGTATGCGTCACTGAAATGCGAAGGAACGTCATCAAGGAACACTTTATCTACATTGACAAGTTCACGGGGTAAATAATATACATCTTGACCATAGAACTTCAAGGACTCGATTACCAAGTCCTCGTATAAGTTCTGTTCGCCACGTACTGCTTGGGAAACCCACGGATTCGTTGCCATTTTTTATCCTACAAAGAACATTGGGCCAATGTCTTCTTCTTCTCTGAATTTAATCATGATTTGTTCTATCTCTGCAACAGCATCATCATAGATCTGTCGTCCCGAAATAGTAACACCGCCAGGTAATTGCATACCTTCGAACTTAGACATATTCTGTCCCCACTGTTTCTTGAGTAGTGCGATAGAATATTGTTTTAAAAACTTATGGTTCCATAGTGAATTCAAATCCGAGTTTGTTCCCGCATTAGGATCAATATCACCATATACCTCAAAGACCACATAGTTACCTACTGTGAAATCTGCCTTATCATGATAGAAATATACTCTGTCATTCTGTCGGTCAAATGTAATCTGTGGTTCCCCACTTAGTTTCATATCAAGTAATGATAGGTGTTGTTGCATTTGTTCATAGTATGCCATGTCACCACTATGTCTATTTAGATCACTAATATCATTCAATCTCATCTGATACTTAATATCAAAGAAGTTGGTTGATGCAGTCACACTATCCACACGGAACATGCGTACAACAGTTAATAGATCTTCTTGTAGTTCGAAAAACCCTGCGTCAATTTCTGCCTGAACAAGTTGATGTGTAATGTAAAATCGTCTTTTACCATCAGGGTGATATTCACGAAACCATTGTAAAGCTTCGTCAATACGATCTTCGATCTGTTCGTCCGCCACATTAATTTCGAGTACAGGAGATCCTAATGCCCGTAGACAGTAGTCAATATGTTCGTCTCTTGTATTTGGATTGGCCATGTTATTACCTATTAGTTAAGTAGCGTTCCCGCAGAGTTATATACGTTGATTCGATAATGCGAACCTTGTTGACCATCAAGAACATCAGCATCCAGACCTGAACCCGATCCATCTACAGTCTTGACCGCAGTCAACAGTTCATTTGCAGTAGAGTATGTTTCATCTACCGAGAACTGACCAGTCGCAGAGTCATATGCGATATCACCAGTAACACTGAATTGATCACGAATGTTTTGTGTCGTGACCTTGTTATAGGTAATTGTACCAGTTCCAGAGTTATAACTTAAAGAACCGAATCCAGTACCATTATTATTGATACCGATTGCACCACGTGCAAGAGTATCAGTATACTGTGTAATGGTAGTTGAAATCGCCCCATCGGTGATTGAGATACCAGTACTTGCGGATATTGCAGAACGGATGTTTGCATCTGTTACCTTCGCAAAACTAAACTCTCCATTTGAATATGAGAGTGTACCATATCCGGTACCACTATTTGCAGCAGAGAACAATGCAAGAGTTGACGCAGAGTCTACGCCAGGATTTGCTAAACTAAACTGTCCGGTCGCACTATCATATCCAAGACCCGAATTATCTACACTGAATAAGTTACGGATAGTAGACGTATGGTTGGATAGACTCGATACAGTACCAGTTACGTCACCTGTTAGGTTTGCGGTGATTGCAGTTGCAGTAAAGTTACCTGAACCATCACGTTCAACAATTGTACTTGCGGTATTCGCAGAAGTCGCAGTAGTTGCAGAATTCTGTACCTTACCCGCAGTTGAGATTGTTCCGAGTTTAGTATCTGCAATCGCAGCATTTGTATTGATGTCTGCATTGACAATAGTATTAGCAGTAATCCCAGTCGTAATAGTAATGTTACTAGTACCATCAAACGAAGTTGCGGTACCAGTCACATCACCAGAAATACCAATAGTTCTTGAAGTGAGAAGACTATTTGCGGTAGACGCATTACCCGTTACTGCACCAGTAACATTACCATATAATCTGTTGACTTGCAAGTCTGCGAGTTCAAAAGATGGGTCTGAAGTATTGATGTTTCCACCAACTTCTGGATCGTATTTGTTGAAGAACTTCCAACGACTATCTGTGGTATCACGGAAGACACCCGCATGGGTATATGGCGCATCAATCGTATTGTAGTTACCGACAATACCAAAATCTTGATTGATTGGTTGTGCGTCACCTTTCCAGTAGTTGTTTAAAGTGTGACCAGTAGGAGACGAGAAAGTTACCTTGACATTATATCTTAATGGTACAAGAGTATTATCTACACCCAAGTTCCAAGAGGTAGGGCCTGTACCACCGTCCGAATCAAACGATAACGGAGTAAACTCGCCAATACCTTCCGCAGAGTCGAAACCCCATTGGATAGTATCACCTGCACTATCGGTTCCGGTTATCTTGACAAAATACGTTCTGTCAGAATCACCTTCATAATATTCTTTGAAAGTCGCATCATTAAGTCCAGATATACCCGCACCGAATACTGTTTCGATGGTATCACCTGCACCAACATAGATGAACTGATCACCAACGTTTAGAGACTGTACAGTAGTTGTTGTTTCAGAACCAAGGATGTTCAGATTACCTGCGATAGTGACATTACCATCTACACGTTGGTTACCTTGAACACGAAGGTTCTCTGCAATCTCTGGAGCAAGACTGATCTGAATACAACCACCGACATTACCACCAGTTGCGGAATCCGAAACAAGTACCGTACCAACTTGATATGGCCAGTTAGGATAATCAGGAGAAAATGCTACCATTTCACCCGCACTATCAGGAGAAACGTGAAGGATATCACCCACATTAAAGGATGCAGTATTCAACCCACCGTATAGACCACGTACTGTTACATAACCATATGCACCATTAGCGATAGTACTTGATGCAAGTCCAGATGTTGTGTATGTTGTACTGAAGTTATCTGACTTTGCAAGTGAGATTGTCGGGAAGTCATTTGCAGCACCAGTTACATATACAACTTTACCCTTGGGAATAGATGATCCCGAGTTGTTGAAAACTCGCATGATTTCATCTTGACCAACTTTGACATTGATTGATGAGTTCGAGTATACAAGTGCATCAGGGCCTTGCATATAAAACAAGTTACCTTCACGGAAAGCAGGAAGGTTATTGGGAACATCGATATCCGAGTAGGATGATATGTCTACGTTAAGTAGTTTGAAGTCACCAGAATCCGCAGTGATTTTACCATCAACAATCATACGGTCTTCAACACGGATATATTCTGCGTGTTCTTTCTCAACGTTTACAAGTAGTGAACCCGAAGTAGAATCTACTGAGATTACACGACCTACGTGTGTAGGATAACCTTGGTCGATTGATACTTCAGTTGTAGACCACTTACCCGCACTATCAGCAGAAAGGTATGCAAATGCACCTTGGGTCATACCAGAAGTATTCAGACCATTTACTAAACCGAACTGAGTCACATAACCGTGGTTCCCGTTCGGGATATCCATAGTTGCAATACCAGTAACATTTGCTGTAGAAGAAGCATCTGCCTTTGCAAGAGATATTTGGGGGTGGATACCGTGTGCAGTACCGGATACGTATACTGCATCACCATTGTTAATCTGTCCACCGGTCAAGTTATGAACATATATTAAATGTTCTTGACCGAGGTTGATTGTTACATCTTGAACCAATTCATTGGTTGTTGGTATAAACGATATACCTTTCTGTGGGTTTGAATCATAGTAGAGTAAACCCGCAAGACTATTAGGTGCAGTTTCTTGTTTAGTTAAGTGTAGACATCCAATCTCTGCGGAGTCAACAGTTACCTTACCGAATACAATATCATCGGTAGTTCCGACAGACTGTGCAATCGCAATAGACCCGTCAGTGATTGTGACACCAGTTCCACCAGAGAAATGTGCACGAGTCTCGGATGCACTAGGGCCTGTGTATGTAATTACACCAGTACCGTTATTATAAGATAGAGAACCATCTCCACCTGCATCTGTTACTGAGACCAGACCACGTACTTCTGAGTCTGTTCTTTGTGTGAAAGAGTATCTACCAGTCGCAGAGTCATATGATAAATCACCACCGGCAGATAAATGCGCACGGACTTCACTCGCATTTGGGCCAGTGTATGTAAAGATACCTGTGGATGAATCATATGAAAGAGACCCATCACCCCCAGCATCGTTTACTGATACTGTGCCACGTGCGTCTGCATCTGTATATTGTGTAATACTTGTCGAGATTTGACCATTGGTGATACCAATACCTGTACCTGCACTAAAATGTGCACGGACTTCGGCCGCAGAAGGGCCGGTAAAGGAGAACGTACCTGTAGAACTATCATACGAGAATGAACCATCTCCGCCATTGTCAGTCGCAGATACCGCAGCACGTGCTCTGGCATTGTTGAAATAGAGATTGGTAGAACCACCTTCACTTAAATCATTGGTAGTTTTTAACGCAAAGTCAGAATCAAATCCTGCATATGATACTTCGGTATAACCTAGTGTACCAGTTGCAGCGTTATATGTCAACGGTAAACCACTTACACCAATCGCATTTCGTGCGGTAGTTGTGGTGGTTGCGGAATCGTAATAGAGGTTAGTCGAGCCTTGTGTTAGGTCGTCTGTTGTTTTGGTTGCAAGATCTGTATTGAATAGAGATGTTGCATAATATTTGTTTGTGCTACCTTGGGTAAGATCGTCTGTTGTTTTAAGAGCAAGACGATCATCGAATGCGGAGTCTGCACGTGCAGTTGTGTAGTAAAGGTTAGTCCCTTCACTTAAATCCGAAGTCGAGAAATGTTGCAGACCAATTCGTGCATTGAATGAACCACCATCTGCGGTGGCCAGTGTAAGAGTTGCATTAGAGGAATCGAAGGATAACCCCGAAACACCTGCAACAGTAACAGTTCCCGCACTATCAATTTGACCTTGCGCATTGATAGTCAATACTGGAATGGTTGTGGTAGAACCATAGGTACCTGCACCGACACCAGTGTTGGTGATACTTAACTCACCGTTGGTCTCGGTAATGCCGGTTCCACCAGATACTTGTCTGAGTGTTACGATAGAACTAGAGGATGCAGAATCCGTTGTCTTGAAGAAAAGACGACCATCATTTGTGTTGATCGCTAATTCGCCAAGTTCTATATTTGATGTAGTCGGGCTCTTGCCCTTAACTGCACTTCTCTTTAATCTAAAAAGTGTATTCGACATTTGTCAACCTTTTCCAATATTGGATAAACCCCCTTATAGAAGGGGGTGATATTCTATTATTTAGTATGTTCCACCATCGAGTGTTGCGATAGTCACAAAACCAGATGTAATGGTGAATTGGTCTGAGTCAAAAGACGCAACACCTTTGTTAGTATAACTTGCAATCTCTGCCGCGAATGTGATAGTATTATCACTGTCTTGTGCAGCACCATAGGTAATGTCCATACCTTCACCGGCAGCGAAGAATGTGTTACCTAGATGGTCTTCGATATATTCACGAAGAACCGTACCATTGCGATAGATCTCACCACCAACATCTAGATCTTTGTTGGTGTTCCACTTGTCTCCTGCAACAGAGTAAGTGATTGTTGCATTTGCACCATTGACCGTAATACCTGCACCATTTGCAGCGGTCGCATCTGCGGCACTATCTGCAAGAACAAGGTTAAGGTCATTGATCGACATAGTAGTCGAGTTAATGATTGTCTGCGTACCCTGTACAACAAGGTCACCCAGTACAAGAACTTGACCACCGTTAGAGTCTCCACCTTTAGGGTCAAGTACAAGAACCTCGGTAGAACTGTTAGTAGAGATCTTGTTACCATCGATACGAATTGTATCGGTAGTAATACCGGTTAGACCGGTGAGATCTGTAATAGTCGCACCAAGTGCAACCGTAGTATCACCTATTGTGATGTCATCATTTACTAAATCTGCATTTGCAATAGACGCAGCCTTCAGACTTACGTGACCATTCGATATATCAAAGTCAGTATCTTCGAAAGATGCAATACCTTTGTTGGCACCATTCGCATCTTCACCTTCGATAGAGATGTTAGTACCTGCATGACCTACATTGATACCTTCTCCACCAAGGATAGATACCATGTGACCAGTAATAGGAACAATACCATCATCAGTTGTGATTTGTTTCACTACCGAAGAATCGAGACTTACGTCACCAGAGTTGAGTGTGAAGTCACTCGAATTAAATTTAGCGGTACCCAGTTGTGAATACGATGCGGTTCTTGGTGTAATAGTTACTGTTGCACCTGCACCAGTTACATCCAGACCCTGTACGCCATTACCGAGGATATTGAAATCATGTCCAGTAGGAGTTACAGATCCAGAGTCTGTAATGATGAGTTTTACTACATCATCCACCAAAGATACTGAACCGGAAGTTACATCAAAGTCATCAGAGAGGAACTGAGCAACACCCTTCGAAGAAGTAGTCGCATCATCAATTGCATAGTCTACAGTATTTGTAGTTGCGGTATATGTAAGAGTGAGACCATTACCGGTTGCGGTAAATGTCAAGTCCGAGTCAAGTAGACTGATAGGATCTGAGTTGACAGTCAAGTTTGTTGCAACGTTCGCAACAGAAGCCGCAGTCAAACGACCTTGTGCATCAACTGTGAAAGTTGGAATCTGTGTGGTAGAACCATATGACCCAGGCGTTACCGCAGTACTGTCTAAGTCAAAAGTAATTGCATCATCAGTAACAGTAGATGTCAGACCTGTACCACCACCGAATGTCAATATACCGGTAGAAGTATTGAACGTGTCATTAGTACCGTTATCTGCACCGATAGTAAAAGTGTTGGTAGCAATTTGATCATCTACATATCCTTTGTTCGCAGCATCCGAGTCATGGGTAGGAGTCGCAACACCGTGAAGTTGTACGTTTAGAAAATCGACTTCATTACCTTGAGTGTCAATTGTAAGTCCACCAGTTACACTGATAGAACTCCCATCAATAATAATGTCATCGACTTTTAAAATATCAAGTTTGCTATCCGCATCAACAATGAGTGCACTATTCGGGGTAACTGTGCCTTTGTCATGGTCGAGCATTTGAGTGAAGAATTTACCACCAATAACTTCGTGGTTGACTGCATTACCTGCGATTTCAGTACCAGTACCGATATATAAACGGTCACCACCATTGGAACCATTATCGGGCAAGTATGAATATGCTAATTCACCTTGGCCAAGTGTGGACGGATCTCCCGAAGTCCCCGACCGTTTTATTCTTAATAATGATGCCATTAGTATTGGCCTCCGTTAACTTCTTGATTGTTTAATTCAGTTTTTGCCTCAAAATTGCCTGTGGATTCACTGAATACTAGAACTGCACCATCCGTAACATTACTGGTATCTACACCACCGATATTATTGATATTGCCTGTAGTTGATGTGATACGTCTGATTGGTTTCCCAACAACGACCCTTTTAACTTTAGTTTTTCCTCTAAGGGATACCGTGACAGCCATATATTTACCTTGTTACCGAAGGTGAGACTTTGATCTTACCCTCTAAAATTCGTTCAATGAGAATATTACCGTCACTATCATTGACCGCTAATTCAACGTCATAGACGTAACGTGTTCTGGTATTGAGGGTGTCAGTTTGAGTATTTGTGAGGGATAAAACTGCAATACCATCTGTTGCGGGTTCGCTAACGATAGTGGTGAAATCTAGGATCTCATCACTGTCAACAGAAGTGTAACTACGTTTCATTTTTGCGTTAACGGTATGTCCAGTCAAGTTTTTCTTGGAACCGTCAGTTTCCTGAAGGTGCAACTCGATTGCAACGTCTGCGCCTTGATCAATTGTAAAGTCTTCGTAATCTGCCATTCCAGTTCCCATCAAACCAAAGTTGTGTCTATGGTTTTATTTATATGTTTTGGAAACTGGAAAACGAGATATTTATTCGTCTGAACTAATTTCTTCGAGTAAATCTTCGCGAAGTTCAGCGGATAGTTGGGAAGTATCGAAAGTGAAAGATACTGTACATCTCCAACAGTCAGTCTTCGCGGCATGATAGAACAATCTTTCGGGTTCACCGTAATGACCAAAGTATGCTGCCTTGCACTGCCACCCTGGCTTATCTTCCATCACCACAACTTCTTTTGATATAGGATCTACATATTCGAATTGACCTTCTCCAGTTTCCGACCACGTGAAGATCAAATTATACGCTGCTGCATTTGCATTATTGTGCCAAGAGATAAAACCACCGGGCGGATACCATGCGGTTAGTGCATTATTTTTCACACCCAACCAATTCATAAGTCCTTGATTCATGTGCGCGAGTTCTGCGGTTCTATCTTTTCTTACCGAGGGATGAACCCCGTTATTGAAAAATTCATGTCCCTTGCGACCAACACTCATTTCATAACCATACATCTGATCGGGAAATCCTTCGTGTCGGGTTCCTTGATCTAATATTTCTTCCAGATGACCTTTACCCGCCCAGAAATGTCTATTCCGTGATTCGTGAGAACAACTCTTATGAAATGTTTCCTCGAAGTCAGGGATATCTCTGGTCAAGAAATCTCGATAGGCATTTAATTTCACCAATAAGTCTTGGTTCATCACCGGAATGTCTTGCATATAACTCATATAATATATCCGTCCTTATCTAATCCACAGGAATAATGTCTGACAATAACTTCACCTTCTGGTCTAGTCCTTGCCCAGTTGAATGCGTTATAATAGTTCCAACGCAAATCATCTTCCAAGATACCATACTTCAGGTCTTTGTATTTAGGTTCTTTCTCGGTCAACCACCAAAGACTGAACTGATCCCATGACCGAAGACTTTCTATATATCCTTCAGGCCACCAGTCACGATCCATTTGTCTGCGTGTGAGATCCCACCAATCATCCATGAACTCACGTACAATAGGTTTGGTCATATCGTAAAGTGCAACACCACCACATAGAGTGAACTTGGATGGGCCATCGGGAGTATCAAAACTTCTTTCGGCATAGACATATTCACGATCATCGGTCAATTCAGAGAATAAGATGTCTTCGTCACGTCTTTCCAATTCATCAAAACAAATGCGGATATCTTCGTGTTCCACTTCCATATCAACATCGAGGTACATGGTTAGGTCATATGGAGAACGAGCCATACCATCTAGTTTTGCACGGTAGTGGGATGAACACCATTCAACATTATCAAATAAATCTCGGTGTATTTCTTCGAACATCCACTCTTCGCAGAATAGTGTAATCTTCGCATCTTCGTAATAATCCAGAATAGATTCTGCTAGATTGATCGCATACCGATAGAAGTTAATCTTATTCGATGCAACCAACACATAACCTTTAGACTTCTCAGACATCTTCCTCAACTCCAAGTTCTTCTTTTAAAAGCAACATAGCAAAAAGATTCGCTTCTACCTTGGACTTTGCTCGTCTAAGTTTAGACTTGAGTTTTCTGTTCTTAGAGTTTTTAATTTCTTCGGTTTCGAAGATTTCTAATTTATAGTTAAAGAGTTCTTCTAACTTACGTGCACGTGCGTGTTCCACATCACGTTGTTTATCTTCTTCTTTTTCGGCAGCTTTACGAATCTTACGGTCTTCGGTATTTCTATCTACAGACTCTTCACCTAAAGCATCAATGACTTCATTGAACAATTCATTTTCACTACCATCCTTATTCTTGCGACTCAACATCATTACTTGTCGGGTCTCGCGATCCAGATCATCTTTCATTTCTAGGATACAGTTGAGTTTTTCTTTCTCCTCTGTTTCCCAGAACGCATTATCCATCCATCTTTTATAACTCATTTCAGTTCTCCAATTGTATATTATTTACATTATACTATATATCAAAAGATTAAGCAACCCTTACGTACAAGGTATATGTCTCAATCACTCCTGTTCCGGAATCAACAGTTGTTCCGGTATAATTACCAGTAAAGTTTCTGGCATAATTTCCTGCGAATGTTCTACTATAGTTACCCGCAAAACCTCTACTATAATTACCAGTAAAGTCACCTAAGTATGACGAGGTTCTAGTTCTAGTAGAATCTATGGTATATGCTGAATTTCGACTTCTACTAAAAGTGGATACTCTAGTTCGTGCAGAGGTTCTGACCGAAGTTCTTGAGTAGTCCCCAACAAAAGTTCTACTATAGTTACCAGTAAAGTCTCCGACATAATTAGAAGATCGGGTTCTTGCATATTCACCAACAAAGGTTCTATTGTAGTTACCCACAAAGTTACCCGCAAAGTCTGAAGTAGAATCCCGAGTATATTCTCCTACAAAGTTTCTGTTGTAGTTACCAACAAAATCTCCTACGAAAGTCCGGCCATAATTACCACCAAATATTCTTGAGAAGTTACCAGTGTATTCTCCTACAAAATCAGTCGCACGAGTTCTTGCATATTCTCCCACAAAGTTTCTGTTGTAGTTGCCGACATAGTTACCCGCAAAACCTCTTGCATAGTTACCAACAAATCCTCTATTGTAGTTACCGACAAAATTACCCGCGAATGTACTGATACTATTTCTTGTGTATTCCCCAACAAAAGTTCTATTGAAATTGCCGGTATAATTACCCCCAAATCCACGATTGTAATTACCTGCGAATGCACGAGCATAGTCACCAATAAAGTTTCCAATAGAGTCGGTTACCCGAGTCCTAGAATAGTTACCTGCGAATGCACGAGCATAGTTACCTTCAAATGCACGAGTCGAAGTGCGGAGAGATATACGGGTATAGTTACCAACGAATCCTCTATTATAGTTACCGACAAAATTACCTGCGAATGTACTGATACTATTTCTGGTATAGTTTCCGGTAAAGGTTCTACCATAGTCACCAACAAAGTTTCCAATAGAGTCGGTTATACGAGTTCTTGCGTAGGCAGATACACGATTACGAATATAAGACGATGCACGAGTACGTATATATGTGGATATTCTACTACGGGTCGATATACGAGTATATTCACCAGTATAGTTGCCGGTGTAGTTGCCTGCAAATCCACGAGTATAATCACCAGTGAAATTACCTGCGAACGTGCGAGTATAGTTCGATGACAATGTGAGCATATCAGTGATACTAGGACTTGCTGCGTTTGTAGTATCATCTACACGAGGTTCCCAGAACTGTTGATTGGTCGCGGTATCTGTTGAGTAATACAAGTATGTTCTGTGGTATGCAGTAGTGTTACCACTCCAGACAAAATCATTCTGAGCGGATACAACTTTCTCACCCGCCATATTATAGATACCAGAGTCAGCATGAGCCGCACCGGTACCAGAACCTTCGGGGAAAACGTGACCGACTACCAAAAACCATTCGTTTTGAGATTCGGTACCATACCACCAACCTCTCGCTTGGAAGTACGGATTACTGTTAGATGCACCATTACTTCTGTTCAATACTGTTCCGCCAACACCAAGATAGAATGAACCATTACCAATAACTTTACGTCTTACCCATGTAGAGAATCTGTATAGTTTGGTTTTATCAACTGAGAAAGCTGAAGTATTCCAACCACCATCTGCATTAGATGTCGCATCTTGATTTGACACATCCCAAACGATATCAGTACCCTTCGGAGAAGTGTCGGAAATACGTGAGTTACCGTCCCCGTTCTGATTATAGTTAGTTGCAGAACCAGTACCAACTGTCCAAGCAGGAAAGTTCTGCCACAACAAGTTAGATTGATCTGAGTAACGTGTACCAGTTGTACCTACGAACTGAACGATACTATCACGAGTTGATGTACGAGTATACGTAGAACTTCTGTTTTGAATACGAGTTCTTGTGTAATTACTAGGTCTACTGCGTGTAGATATTCTAATGTATGCGGATGATCTACTACGTGCCGATATACGAGTATATGTGGAGAGACGGCCGCGGGTCGATGGGTTTATTGAAGTGCGAATATATGAAGAATTTCTACTACGGGTCGATATTCTAGTATACGCAGAGATGCGAGTTCGCGAATAGTCACCTATAAAGTTTCGCGAATAGTTTCCTATGTAGTCTCCGGTATAATATCCAATGCGAGTGTAGTCGCCTATGTAGTCACCTGCATAAGATCCAATGCGAGTATAGTCACCCGTAAAGTCACCTGCGTAATATCCAATGCGAGTAAAGTATAATGGAGTTATTCTATTACGAATAGATATGCGAGTATAGTCTCCGGTATAGTACAATGTGCGAGTATAGTTACCGATGTAATATAGAGTTCGAGTATAGTCGCCTGTATAATACAATGTACGAGTATAGTTACCGGTGTAATATAGAGTTCGAGTATAGTCGCCCGTAAAGTTACCTATATAATATCCGGTTCGGATATAGGTATCGATTCGATTCGAAGTACGGGTACTTGTTCTAATGTACGTACCGGTTCCAATTCTAGTACGTATAGATGTTCTGATATAATATCCGGTCGCAGTTCTGGTTCTCGAAGAATATCTCAGGTAATTCGCAACCCCCAAATAATCACCGGTATAATACACTGTCTGTTTAACTATTCGAGTATAGTCACCTACATAGTTAACTATTCTATTATAGTTACCTACAAAATTACCAACATAATACAATGTACGAGTGTAGTTACCTGTGAAATTACCAATGTAATACAATGTACGAGTGTAGTTACCTGTGAAATCACCTGCATAATATGATGTACGTTGGTAGTATAATGTAGCAATTCTGTCTCTTATTGATATACGTTGGTAGTTACCAGTCGCAATTCTGGTACGAATATATGTTCCGGTGGCAGTTCTGGTACGAATATATGTTCCGGTGGCAGTTCTGGTTCTGATATAGTCACCAGTTGCAATTCTTATACGAGTATAATTTCCGGTATAGTTACCAGTATAGGTCGAATCACGAGTATATGTTAAAATTCGACTACTAGTTCGAAGACTCGTTCGGATATAGTTGAGTGTGCGAACTGAAGTTCGAAGACTCGTTCGGATATAGTTGAGTGTGCGAACTGAAATACGTGTGCTGTTTCTGGTATATGCAGAAGGACGAGTACGGCCATATTCTCCTACGAACCCTCTATTATAATTGCCAGTATAATTGCCAGCAAACGCACGAGTATAATTTCCGGTATAGTTACCAATGTAGTTTCCGGCAAATGTTCTTTGGTAGTTACCAGTATAGTCGCCAGCAAACGCACGGTTATAATTTCCGGTATAGTTACCAGCAAATGATCTACCATAGTCGCCGACATAATTACCGACAAATGTTCTTGCGTAATTACCACCAAAGTTACCGACATATCCTTGGAATCTGTCGCGAGTATATGTTACCAATGAATTCCGTGAAGAAATACGAGTGTAGTTGGAACCTCTTGTTCTTGCACTAATACGTGTTGATATACGAGAATAGTTGCCGGTATAGTCACCCGCAAACCCACGTGAATAGTTACCTATAAATGTTCTATTATAATTACCAACAAATGTTCTATTATAGTTACCAACATAGTCACCGGTAAAAGTTACAAGTCTATCCCGAACATAATTGGAAACTCGGCCACGAGTGTAGTTACCAATAAAGTCACCGGTAAAGTCTGTTACTCGATCACGTGTATATGCGGATATTCTCGTGCGTGTATAATTGCCTGTATAATTACCTGCATAATTAGAAACACGAATTCTTGCGTATGCAGAGATACGAGTACGGCCGTAGTTACCAACATAGTTACCGGTAAAAGTCGTTAGTTGATCTCTGGTGTATGTGGAGCTTCTAGTTCGGGTATATGCGGAGATACGAGTACGGGTACTTATTCTAGAGTATGATGATACTCTGTTACGTGCATAGTTGCCAACAAAGTCGCCAATAAAGGATGTTACTCGATCACGAATATATGCACTGGTACGTGTTCGCGAATATGTTGATATGCGATTACGTGAGTATGTTCCTGCGTATGCGGATACTCTAGTACGGGAATAATCCCCAACAAAATTACCAATATAGTTTCCCGAAAACACGGTTGTGTATGTAGATGTTCTGTTACGAGTATATGTACTCAACCTGTTGCGAATACTATTTCTACTGTATGCAGATACTCTTGTTCTAGAATAATTGCCTACAAAGTTACCTGTGAAAGTATTGATACTATCTCTGGTATATGCAGAAGATCTATTGCGAACATACTCGCCCACAAAGATTCTAGAGAAAGTATCAGTACTGTTTCTAGTGAAAGTTGAAGCACGGTTTCTTGTGTACTCACCTACGTAATTACCGACATACTCACCCACATAATCTCTGATATATTGTCCCGAAAAGTTTCGAGTGTAGTTGCCAATATAATTTCCACTAAAATCTCGGGTGAACGTATTTGTGCTATTACGAGTGTATAGTGAAGTTCTTGTTCTTGCGTATGCGGATGAACGATCACGAGTATAAGAAGATGCACGAGTACGAACATATGCAAGTTCTGAAGTTGTTCTTTTAGTATTGGTCGCAGTACCTTTTGCGGCCCAAGTTCCTGCACTTACCGGAGTTCCCTGAGTCGCAGATCTTAATTGGTAAGAACCAATATTACCCACCTTTCCCCTAAGAGTTTTACAGTGTTGTCCATAAGTGTAAGTAATCTGGTTAACAGATTGTTCTTGTAATCCACCAAAACTGGCGGCAGAATCTGACCCAATCATACCAATCGGAGACGTGGCTGTCGGTGCAGTCATTGCATCACGTTGATAGATATTGTATACTGTAGAAGTTCCGTTACCTAATGTGTCTGTGTATACAGTAGGGATAAATGTACCATAGTCCGCACTAGGTGCAGAAGAACCAAGGTAAAAGGTGCCTGGATAATCAGATATTGCAATACGTGCATTCAGACGAGTACATAAGGTATCCATATCTGAATCAGTGAATTCATGAATACCTACATCACCCGAAGTGTTCCAACCAACCGGTCTGTTATAAAAACCACCATTATAGTTCGCATCATTAGATAGTTGTCTTAGATTAGTCGTAGTTGTGCCGGAAGTGATAGATGATGCGGGATGGGTACCATCAGGTTCATTGTAGAAAGTATCAACGAAAGAACCAATGATAGTACCACTAGAGAGATGCAAGTCTCCAGCAGAAGAACCCGCAGAATTCTTTAGTTGAATACCTGCACGATAGGCGAGATAGTTCTCTTCCGTAGGAGTCATCTCCTTCAGATCACCATTCGTACCTTCTAACTTTAGTGGGATATCAGATGCGGCCACAAATTCACTTCTCTAATTTATTAAACTTATTTCTATTTATAAGTTTATTTATGCGGTTCTTACATACAGAGTATATGTTTCAACTGAGAATGTAGTATCCCTAATAGTCTGACCCACGTAGTCTCCTACAAAGTCTCTGGAATAATTACCGGCAAAGTTTCTACTATAATTACCAATATAGTTGCCGCCAAAATCTACAGTACTTGTTCGAGTAGACTCTCTAGTATATGAAGATCCTCTAGTTCTGGTATATGTAGACCCACGATTTCTTATATAATTACTGTTTCTTTCTCGGGTATAGTTGGAGTTTCTATCTCTGGTAAACTCACCAGTATAATCACCGACATAATCCGCAGCATAAACTCCAACGTATGTAGATGCTCTCAAAGTTATGTATGACGAAGCCCGAGTTCTACTGAAAGAATCGAACCTTGTTCTGGTTGATATTCGTAGGAAATCTCCGGTATAGTTACCGGCAAAGTCTCTTGTATAATTCCCAGCAAACGCTTTAAGGTAAGACGATACCCGAGTTCTGATATATGTCGAATAACGATCATTTAAACTAACTCTGGTAAATAGACCTGCATAATCACCGGTATAGTTACCGGCAAAGTCTCTCGTATATTCACCGGTATAGTTACCAGTATAGAGTGAAACCCTAGTCCGTATATAATTACTGTTTCTTTCTCGGGTAAAGTCTCTTGCATATTGTCCCGAGAAAGTAGAAGACCTAACTCTTATGTAACTAGAATCTCTATTTCTGGTAAAGTCCCTCGCATATTCTCCCGCAAAAGTAGAAGATCTAACTCTTATGTAACTAGAATCTCTATTTCTGGTAAAGTTTCTTGAGTATTCCCCAGCAAACGATCTGTTGTAATTCGAATTTCTAGTTCTTTCATAGTTTCTTGAGTATTCGCCAACAAACAATCTATTATAACTTGATACTCTGGCTCTTTCGAAGTTTCTTGAGTATTCCCCAGCAAACTCTCTAGAATAAGTAGATACCCGAGTCCTAGTAAATTCGCGAGTGAATCCCTGCAAATATGAACTGACTCTTGTGTAATCACCAATGTATGAAGGAACCGTCCTAGTAGTTATAAAGTCACCGGTATACGTAGCAGGGCCAGCAAAGGCAAGTGTACCACCCGATTTGTCTAATCTGGTATAATACGTAAATCCCGCAAAAGTAGATGTACGGTTAAGAGTATATGTTGCCCCCGGCACTCCTAAATAACCAGCACCCACAAAGTCTCTTGTGTAATCACCAGTATAGTATACAGAAGCTTTTAGGAGTGATGAACGGATTCGAGTATAATTACTTACTCTAACAGCACCATATGTGGATGTCGAAGTGCGTGTAGAGTTTAATATTCGAGTGAAGTTGCCAATATATGTTGAGAAACGAGTTCTGCTGAAGTTTCTATTATATGTAGAAATTCTATCTCTTGTGAAGTCACGTGAAAAGTTACCTATGAAGCTTCTGGAGTATGAAGAACTTCTATCTCTAGTGAAGTCACGTGCATAGTTACCAATGAAACTTCTGGAGTATGAAGAACCTCTATCTCTAGTGAAGTCACGTGCATAGTTACCAATATATGTGGCAGTATAATTGCCAGTGTAAGTTGATTCCCTAATTCTAGTGAAGTCACGTGAATATTGTCCAGAGAAAAGTCTGGAGTAATTGCCAGTGTAAGTTGATGCCCTAATTCTAGTGAAGTCACGTGAATATTGTCCAGAGAAAAATCTGGTATAATCGCCAGTGTAACTGGAATTTCTACTTACTATTCTTGTTCGGGTATAGGTAGATTGTCTATCACGTGTCGAGATGCGTGTGTATTCACCTACATAGTTACCAGCATAGTTGCCAAGAAACAATCTAGTATATTCGCCTGCAAAGTCTCTGGAATAACTAGATGAACGGAATCTACTATAAGTCGATTCCCGAGTCCGTGTGAAGGCTCCGGTATAATTGCCTATAAATTCACCGGCAAATGAACTGATACGTGTCGCTATGAAATCTCTAAAAAAGGTACGTGAAAAGTTGCGATTGAAGTTACCTGTGTAATTTCCAATATAGTTGCCTGCAAAGTCTCTAGAATAGTCTCCGACAAAAGTTCTACCATAGTCGCCAGTATAATCACCGGTATAATTGCCCGTAAATTCTCTGGTATAGTCTCCTATAAAGTCTCTGGTGTAATTTCCAGTATAGTTGCCTGCATATGAAACTGTCCCTGTGCGAGTGTAATCATCAGCGTAAGCCGAAGGTCTAGTTCTCGTGTATAAAGATGCTCGTGTGCGAGTATAGTTCTGTTCACTGACAACACGAATGGTGTTTGCAGCACTACCTACATTCTTCCAAGTACCACCGACAGGTATACCCTGCGAAGAAGTTCTAAGTTCATATGATCCGACCGCACCATCAATTGCACGTCTAGTCTTTGCACGTTGACCAATAGTCACTTGAACTTGACGATTTGTTAATGCTTGTAATCCTTCATAAGTACCAGAGTCGCCACTACTTCTCTTCAGTCCCGCGAGAGTGACCGAAGTTGGAGCAGTCATTGCAGTTCTACGCCATATACTATAGTCATTTACAGTATATGGGTTCCCCGAAGAGTCAGCACGTTGATCATGCAAAACACTAGGGACTAGAATGTCATAGTCTGCACTAGGTCTGGTCGAAGACAACTTGAGAGAGCCTGGATAGTCAGATAGTGCGATACGACCATTGATATCATCGATGAAAGTGTTCAGATCATTATCCGACATTTCATATACATTACTTTCATAATGTCCGACTGGTTTTCTCCAATCACTATCATTCTCTAGTGCGGTACCATTGATCTGATATAAATTTGTTGTGGTGGTAATAACCGATTGGGCATTATATGGATGAGTTCCAACGGGTTCTGGATAATAGGTATCCGTCAGAGACCCAAGAGACCTATTTCCACTTGCACTGAGCGTAAGAAGCCCTACATCGCTACTGTCCGCAATTGCGTTCTGTAGTCCTGCGAGGTAGGCAACATAATTTTTCTCGGTTGCATTTATCTGTTGGAGATTACCATTAATGTCTTTTAATTTTAACGGTAATGTCTTATTATCTGACATTCTCTTTCCTACTATTAGTTTAGAAGAGTACCGTTTTCGTCATAGATTAAGACAGTTCTAGATGCCAGTTCATTTAACGCTTTAACAATACTATCATTATTTATACCTTCAAAGAAGTTGCCTGGCGCAGAACTATCAAGTTGATTCAACTGTCCTACTCGATTACTCAAGTTAAGAATGTCCGTGTCATTACTTGTGACTCTACCCTTTACAACTTCAATCTCACCAACTGCACTATCCAACTGTGTGTGGATCTCATTGATAGCCGGAACAATAAACTTACTTGTTGTATCCAGTGTAGAGATACCTGTTCCTGACATGTTCGCAGTTGTACCACCGGACTGTATAATGTCCAGATGCGCACGGGTTATAAGTTTCTCGGACTCTATCTCGCCAACTGCACTATCTAGTTGCAAATGAAGTTCATTGATACCACCCGCAACATCTTGTGCGGTAGTGTCTAGATCTTCGTCAGTGTAGAATGCACGACCATGAATCTCTACCTTACTTGAATCCATTTCGATTGCAAGAGTAGATCCAGACCAGATATCTAGTTGATTACTGCTGTTCTGTAAACGACCAAACTGAGTTCCTGCATCCTTGAGATATATGTCACCACCGTCTGCATCAAGTGTAATATCACCGGAGACATCATACGTCAGATTTCCTACAACATCAACTTCTTGGTTTGCACCAAGGTTATAGGTGAACTTAGTTACACCGCCATCCTTGAAGTAGATGTCCGCACCATCAGCATCGAGAGTAATATCTCCAGATGCATCAAGAAGAATATCTGTTCCTGCATTGATGGTTGCAGTTGTTCCTGCGGTAGTAGATGTAGACCCACCGGCAGTCTGTATAATATTACCTGTAGTAGTCAGACCATACGAGTCCGCACTATCATTTAATGCACCGATGATGGCATTTACTAATGTGCCACCAACAGTAGTAGTTTTGTTTACAGTAATATTCTCTTTTACCGAACCACCAATAGTTAGACTATAACCATTTGTAGTAGACAAAGATGCAGAATCACTTACCGATATATTATAATCTCCGGTAACAGTGATGTTGTTTGTTGCACCTAATTGATGACGGATGCGTGTGGATGCACCGTCTTTGAAGTAAATGTCGTTTCCATCTGCGTCAAGTGTAATATCACCAGAAACATCGATCAAGTAATTACCGTCTGCTGTATGGGTTTGTCCCAATGATGTTGTGGTCAATGTACCCAAAGTAGTATGAGACATTGCACCAATAGAAGTAACTGAGTAAGTACCTCCAACACTGTCAGACTGGTTACCTGATACTGTTTGTGCAAGATTACCAGTTACGTCCAATGTGTTCGATGCACCTAGACCATATGCGAAACGAGTTGTTCCCGCACCTTTCAGGTCTATATCGTTTCCACCTGCATCCAGTACTATATCACCTGCCACATCGACAGTTAAGTTGCCGGTGGGTACGTCAATCTCTTGATTCGCACCCATCTGGAAATCAAATCTTACTGCACCATTATCTTTAAGTGTAACATTACCACCGTTCGCATCAAGGTTGATATCACCCTCAATATCTGCGGTTAGGTTACCACCAGCGGTAAGACCCATGTTTGATTCGGTAACAAGATTGAATGCACCACCCGCAGTATTCGTCATCGGGCCACGAGTGTCGATATTGATACCGGCAGTCGAAGAGATGTCACGAGTACCAGAAGCACTGTCAGAGTGATCTCCTGCCACTGTAAGGGTGTTGTTACCCGAAGTAGTAGTAGTGAGTGTACCTGTAACATCTAAAGTATTTGCTGAACCTAGTCCGTAAGCAAAACGAGTCGTTCCAGCTTGTTTGAGGTCAATGTCACCACCACCGGCATCCAATACAATATCATTGGCAACATCAAAGATCAACGAACCGACAATATCAATCTCTTGATTCGTACCGAAATTATATGTTACCTTATTGGCACCACCATCTGTTAGATATAGTTGTCCACCATCAGCATCGAGAGTAATATCTCCGGATGCATCAACAGTGAAGTCACCTGTCACATTATGGGTTTGTCCCAATGAGGTTGTGGTGAGAGTACCAAGAGTGGTATGAGACATTCCACCAGTTGAGGTGATATCATAAGCACCGCCAACACTGTCTGAGAAGTTACCTGAGACGGTTTGGGCTAGATTACCTGTTACGTCTACGGTGTTAGATGAACCCAAACCATATTCAAATCTAGATATTCCATTCTCTTTTAGGTCGATGTTTCCACCGTCCGCATCTAGTATAATATTACCAGACACATCAAGAGTATAATTACCAGTTATGGTTTCGGTGTTAGTGGTACCCATCGTATATGCAATACGAGTAACACCACCATCTTTGTATGTAATGTTTGCCCCATCTGCATCGAAGATTATATCACCCGAGATGTCAAATGTCAAGTTTCCGGTACGAGAAACTGTACCGTCAGTAGCAAAGTCGTACTCTGTGACACCACCATCTTTGAAAGTTACATTTCCGCCATCTGCATCAAGGATTACATCTCCGGATGCGTCTACAGTGAATGTAGTTGTTTCGATAGTAGTTGTGCCGGTGGAGGTAAGAGTCGTATTACCAGACACATCGATGTCGAGATTAGAAGAGACATCAAGGTCAAGTACACCAGTCACACCAACAGTGTTAGTCGCACCCAAAGTAAATGCAATACGACTGACCGAATCATCAAGGAAGTTGATGTTAGATCCACCGGCATCTAAATTAATATCACCTACCGCATCAACGTTGAAGTTTGCACCGACATTGAATTGTACATCAGTACCACTTGCTTGATTAGTACTGATTAGTAAACGAGTTTGAGTTTCCCCTTGGAGGGCATTTCCCGTAGGATAAATGATTTCACCGGAAGATGCGTCAAACACCCTTTCGATTTCGTTGATGGCCATGACCACATCACTATCACCGTGAGTGAGAAGATCCACCGGATCGCCAATATTATAAGAGACAGTGTTCTGGTTGTCTCGCATTGTCTTGAACGAGTCACTTAGTTTCGTAAATGGTCTTGACATCTATAGTTTCTCTACTAGTTGTGAAAGTAAGGATTTGATATCATGGATATCTGACTCTAGTCTATCAACCTTTACTTTAAGATTCTTTTCATCTTGCATCTTTTGTTTACGGAGTTTCTTCTGTTCCCGTGCAAGTTGTATTTCACTTCTATTTATATTAATAATGGCACCCGATTCTGCATCTCTTGCAAAATCGGGTTCATCTTTTACGTGTACCAGTTCTCTCTTTTTCATATTATACTGCCAGTGATATAATCCTCAAGTCACGGAAACTAGGTACTTGCGCACTATTAGTTGATCTCATAACGATTTTTACTTGGAACTGTGTGAATGGTGCCATAGTACCACCATCACCACCGACAAGATAACGATACTCACGGAAAATGTTTCTGTTAGTATCTACCGGTAAAGTAGTTTCTGAGTTGACCAAATTCCATGAAGATCTCTTGATGTCGTCACCCGCACTTGCAGTTTTCCAATAAACTTGGAAATCTGACTCAGGAGGTCTGTTCGCAGCAAGTAAGATCTTCAGACCAACAGCCTCTTCCGTAAGGGTTGTTATCTTAGTAACATGTTTCGCAGACTCAGTACCATATAGAGGATTTAACTCATTGACATAAGATAACGGAACATTGAACCCATCAGTCGCAGCAGAGTCTTGTTTAGATATCAAGTTGTGAATGGTATTCACCTTGGCACGTTGCAAGTCAATTACTGGAGACAAGTATGGGTTAGTTGTCTTCATTGTTACCTGTACAGTTGCAGAACGTTCTCCTACAAGTTTACCTGCACCGGTTAGGTTCTCGGTACGTCTGTTATAAAGTGCACGAGGATTTGAAAACTCATTATTCTTCTTGTTCTCGATGATTTGATATGAGGCATCTTTGACGAATCTGGTCTGACTTCCAGCCAATGCAGACTGACTAGTAGTCTTAATAGACATTGTATAGTTAGTCTCACTTGGTTGTTTGATATCAATCTCTGGTCTCAACACTTCGTAGTTCAAGTTTCTCTGTGAAGTTACAGACTGTCCACCGAACCACTTACGTGAAGTTGCAGAAGAAGTTGCTTGATATGTGTAACCCGAGTTATCAAAGGCGATAACAGTACGCACACCATTCACATCTGCACCGGTCAATCCATTACCGAAATCAGTTGCAGAGTCGATACCACGAATCCAAGTCTTATCTCCATCTCTAAGTCCATGACCTTTGAACATAACACGTACAGTGTCAGATCCAGAATCTACGACCAATGGGTCTTTAGACAGAGACACCGGAGGTATGTTTGCATTCTCAAGAATCGCATTACCAGAAGTTTCGAACCTAGCAACGTTGATTCTGTATGCAAGATCTTGACCAGAAGAAGGCTCCCACAACTTACCATTCTGAGACTTAAAGAATCCACCCAGAGTTGTTTGTTGTGAAATGAATGCTTCGTTGGAGTTCAATTGTCTCTCACCAACAGTCGCAACATATACATTGTAATCTGGATCATTGTTGCCGGGTCTCAGTACAATGGCGTACTCTCCACCTGCAACAAATACCGGATGATCGAATGAGAATGTAGTAGCATTCTGTAACATCTGTTTGTTGTTAGATCCTTGAGGAACAAGATTTACTTGACTAGCAGACAGTTTCTTAGTTGCAATAATCTTACTTGAAGAAGGAACACCATTTACGGTAGGTCTCAACTCACAGAATACAGGAGCACTAGAAGACTTAGTTGCAAAGTAAACATCAACCGAAGTAATAAACGCACCCGCAATCTGTTTAATCAAGAAAGTCTGTGCGACCGGATCGTGGTAAGTATAATGATCGTTATACGCAGTAACATTTTTATCATAATGGTAACCACCTTTACTGAAACCAACACTTCCAGAACCGCCTGGAGGAGTAGTGGTATCCGTAACGTGATCTACCGGAGTGATTTGATTTTGGTAATTGAGTTCCGAAGTTTCGCCCACATGTTCTGTGGTAGTTGTTGTATCACCAGTAAGTGTCGTGTATGTTTCGGTTGACTTAACATCAGTTGCAACTTCAGTTGAAATTACAGATTCAGTCCATACGGTGTTTTTAGTAGTCACTGATCTATCAACATCAGTTGTACTATTACCAACAACCTTGAGTACACGAGTTACTTCGATTTCATCTTCATACTCTTCGAGGACACCTCTAGAGTGGAACACCGCTTTACCGAATGACATTGCGGCAGAGAAATCGTTAACATTCACATCAAGTAATGCGAACTCACGTTGACCCGTATAGAAACGCATCGCTTGGTTGTTCGGTACCTCGAAAGAACCCGTGATAGTACCTTCAGCATCAGATATGAGGTTGGTCTTACCAGAACTATGTTCTTGGGTAGTACGTTGTACCCCTTCTTCATCACTAGTACTTTTAGAGTCTAGGTATTTTCTATTTTGATAAGTCTTGAAATCAGTCTCTTCTCTACAGAAAGAAGATACATTAGAACCATCAAAGAATGGGAAGTACTGTGTATTAGGACGAAGACCTTCAGCCTTGAATCGAATATCGATTGAACGCATGAAAGGAATGACCGACACATCAATAATCTTCTTACCAACTACGTCACGGATAGTAGACTCACTCGCGATACGGTTTACTGTATTAGAGGTAGTAGTCGTAGTCGTGGTGTCAGTAGTACTCTCATATGCGTTTTCAGTTTCGATTGTACGTGTAGTTTCGTAAGTAGAGGTGTTAACAGTTTTAACTTTGTCTCTAGTTTCGGTAGTAACAACATCCCACATATCAGTGGTAATTTGTTCTTGTGTCCAAGGAATGGAATAACTATAACCATAACCCGATCCACCTAGACCAAAGTAAGAACCACCCCAGTTACCAGCCCAACCACCATACCAACCATTCCAATAATCATTGTTCCACCCAGAGTCAATTACGGTACGAGAGATTTCTTCTTCACGTTCACGCGAGACTTCTACGGTTTCGGTATAGAGAGTTTCAACATCAGTCACATGACCGACTTCAACCCACTCACCAAGAGTTTCGGTTGTCTCACTACCAATGAGAACAGGGTCAGAACTATTATGTACAACAGAAGTTGCGGTACCACTTACAAATGAAGTTGCGGCATCACCTGCTTCTAAGTCAGAAGGATCTACACCGAACCACTCGTTCTCTGAGTTGTTCCAGTTCAATGCATGTCTAAGGTCAAATTCACTTGAACGACCAACAACAGTCTCACCAATTTTCTGAGTCTCTTTCCAAGAATCAGTTTCAGGAGAAAGTTCTAGATTACCGACAATAGTAGGAACATAGAAGGGTGCAAGGTTTTCTGTACCAGAGGCAAGTTCTTGGGCTTCATATGCAATTTCAGTATGATCCAACATAACGAAGTCACCGAATACACCGGTACGTAGTTGACCAACATGGTCACTGTCATAGAAAAGATCTGCACAGTCTTCTACGAAAGTAGGACGTAACAGTTTTCCTCTCTTATCAATCGCAGCACGATATTCAGGAGACTTAGTTTGAGAATGAGAGTGTGACTTAAAGTTGTCTACAAAGAAACCAGACTTGGCACGATCATTACCCGCAGAATCCAAAACGTTCATCATCTTGGTATTCAGTTCGAGAAGTGATAATGTAGTCATCTCTTCAAGACGATCAACTTTCTCTTCTAGTTTGTTGATGTCCTGCATCGTATAACCCTTACGTGGAATAAGAGTTGATCTTAAATCCTGAGTATGCATGGTATTAGCATTCAGTCTCAGTTTATAAAGGTCGATACAATCCACAGGAACATCAGGATATTTCGGATTCAACGAGGAAGAACCAGTGATATAACGTAGTTCACCCTGTTTAGATACAACCAAACGGTCTGCACGAGGTAAGTAATACTCTGCATCGGTAATGATAGTGTCTGTAGGTACTGGTAGAGGACATATACTACCCGAGGAGAACGAACCAGAACCATCAGTTGATGGACGGAAGTCGATTGCATCTCGTAAAGATAGGATACCACCATCCGGTAATTTCTGGCCAGGAACTTTCAGATAATCTAGTTGACCATCATAAGAGTTTACAGCAAAGAACTGTCCACTTACCGAAGGTTCTAGGTACTTGAATCGTACAAATATAGATTGTCCTGCACTATCAAAACCACCACCAGAGTAAATGAGTCTACTGTCATCTTGGTGAGTAACACGGCCACCTGCATCAAACAAGAAACTGGTGAATACATCTGCACCATCAGAGTCATTGAGTGTTACACGTTCAACACTGTAAACATCTGATTTACCGAGGGCAAGGTAATTAACACCCTTTCCATCAGAATCTAATGATGTTGTAACAGTAGTTTCGGTCAGTGTCTTTGTCTTGGCACTTGCATTAGTCTTTCGTACAAATACTATTGCTTCATACGCAACACCATTGGTAAGACCAGAGAACAAAACGTCTTTGTTACCTGATTGAATATTTGGGGTAATACCTGCGGGAGCAAACTCAGTTGCGGATGCAACAATAATGTCAGACTCACCTACAAAACTCTCACCAGAATCGGTTAGAGTAATAGTATGGGTAGTACCTGAAGCAGTAAAGTTATACTTCTTCATGAACGTCAGTGTGACATCAGTAAAAGACTTGGGTCGTCTCAACGGAGTATCAAACAACAACGCATTTTTCTTAGGTTCATGTACAACACTTCCCACATTACCTGTTACTTGAACAAGGTTTACTAGGTGTGAGTTGGTAGTAGATTTGATAGATTTAACATCACGTAAACTATAGTTATAGTTGTCTCGGAAGATGTCAAATAGGTGTGCCTTGTATAAAGGTGCACGAGTATACGTATATCCACCAGTACGAAGTGAACTTGTTCCTTCGGTAATCGCACGAATGTGTGCAGTACCAATTGCACTATCTGCACCATCGAAACCTGCATATAGAGTTACTTCTTCGCAAGTATCGATATCCAACATACCAACACCACTATCGAAATAGTAGTAGTTTCCGTAGTCGATACCTATTTGTTCTTCTTCTCTAAGTATTGTATCTCTTGCCTTAGGAATAGGTATATTCCGAGTTGCAGTAGTTGCAGCTCGGAATCCATCGATGTATGCAGTGCCTGGATCTACCTTCAACATTAAAGTAGAACTTGCATTTGTACCATTAGGTTCTACACGAAGTTTCCAGTACTTCTGAATGAAGTCACCGTTGATTTCTCTTACTCGTGTAGCAACGTGGTTTCTTACTTTATCAAAACTTTCGTCTGCTGATTGTTGATCAACTAGTTGACCAGATTCGATACGACAGAAGTATACGAAAGTATCTCCGGTTACTATCTGATCTCGTCTAGTAAGAACAAGTCGGATACGATAACGGTCTGCGCCAGGCGAAGAACGGTTAGGTGTCGCATTCTGATTGTCGTATAGTGCATCGGTATCTGTTACCGTCACAACATCTTGAACAACCTTGAAACCAATATCTGCTGTCTGGTTGTTGTTATACTTACTGAGAAATACATTTTGTTTAGGACAGAATACAAAATGTCCCTGAACGTAAAATTCGGATTGACCAACTTCGACCTGTGAACCAAATCCAACTGCGGGATTGGTAGAGGTATTGGTAGTCTGAACAGTTAGGTTGATGTTAGACCCGTTAGAGAGTACTTCGCCAGGCGTAACAAACGCAGATGACGTAAGAGCAACCGAAGGACTTTGTGTATTTGGATTATCTAAGTATTGTACATAAAGAGTATCCGGATCACTGTTCTCTGAAGCAACTGCCTCATAAACTTTGACTTTGATACTAGAATTTGCACCAGTCAGTACAACACCCTTCAGTGCTGCAATATCATCAAAAGAGTTGTTCTGATCATTCTCTATCTTGACGAAAGCATAAGTGTTATTGGGTGCGATTCCACCAGACTTAGTAGGAACACCATCCTTTTGAAATATGTTATCAGCAAACCTTTTGATTTCTTTTTGGATGATGGTTTGCATCTGCGTAAGTTCACGTGCTTGCAATGCACGGCCGGCATTGAACAAGATTCGTGAATAATTATCACTATCCGCATGATCATCCTTATAGGTCGATCTGAATGTTTGTTCTGTAAATGTGTTTGGCATTTCTTAATCCTAGATAGTAATTACGATTTTCAGGTCTTCGGTTTGATCAGTGGATCGCGTGACTGCTGAACGGTTATCAATATATAGTAGATCTCCAGTGTACGGATTAAACCCACCGTCTACTTTGCTACTTATTGTTCCGTTGATATTTGTGTTTCCCACCACCTGAATCTCTTCTGCAACTTGGAAGGAGGTGAATCCGGTTGTTTCATTTTGGTGATACCAGATTGTATCCGAATCATTAGTGTCATCGATGATTGCTTTAGCACCAGAGGTAACACCTTGAATCTGAGATTTCTGAACTGTAGACTTGACAAATCCACTGCCATCGTGTATAATACTATCAAGTGCTCGGGCAGAAGTAGATGTAAGTAAAGTACCTTCTGAACTATCTACTCTAGGGTTACGTAACAACAATACTTGACGGAATATCTCGTCACCAGTAATAAAGTCACCACCCTCAATACCATCTGGTTTGGAGTTAAACATAACACCATTTGCCTTCAGGTCAATAACAGGGTCTGAACCAATACCATTGTATTGTCCGAGTATAGGACGAACAATACAAGAGTCACCACCACCTCCAGATATAACTACATTCGCATATTCATACCCCGAACCGAAGTAAGAATTACCAGAGTTACCCGCAGAGTCAGCCTTGACTTTAATGTCAACGATGGTCTCACCTGCGCGTACTGCATATGCAATTGCACCAGTACCATTACCTACGATACTTACCGAAGGTGCAGAGGTATATCCAGAACCACCATTAGTTACTTTATAACCAAGGATTTGTCCTTTAACCGCTGCATTCTGAACTAGTTGTTGTTGTAGATCTTCTGCCGGAGAATCCGAGTCAGTTGAAGCAACAAATTTAACTGGCATATACGCAGAAGACAGGAACTTATCTGCACGAAGTGCACCGATAGAGTATAAGAACTTCCAAGTATAACCATCCGCAGTACGGAAAGGTGTACCGGTAGTGTTACCTGTAGGTTGGAGAGTAGATAACTGAGATGAACCATCCTGTTTCTTACCCTGTTCCAAACAAACATAAACTTCGTTGTTCGAGTTGATTACATAGAAAGGGTTCTCGGGGAAACCTACATCGTTGTCATCATATGGAGAGTAGATAAGGTTTGCAACCCATATTCTACGAGGAATCACATATGATGCATCTTCGATGAGTTTGATAGACTGCAAAGATCCTCTTGACTCTCTGACAGAACGTGCATCATTAGTAGGAACAGTCGCAAGGTCAGAAGCATTCCAATCCTCGGATCTACCAATGGCCGCATAGTATCTTACGGAAGTTGAATCCAAGTCCGTAAGAAGGTCATCTAAGACCTGCTTTTTAAATTGATCGGTGATTACTGGCATTTTTTATATATTCCTACGAAGTTGTTACGTTATCAGTTTTATTTATCACAATCCACTGAGTCCCAAACCACATCAAAGTAACCGATTCGTTCTGTGGTATTATAAGACTTGCGTATGCAGCAAGATTACTTGAAGTTTCATTAATGGTCTGTGTACCCGCACCCTTATTAACAAGATACTTAACTTCACCATTTAGTCCACTGGTACCACTTGCGAGACTATGTGCGCCAGTAGTTGTATTGGTGAATAATGTTATTGGTGAATTTGCACTCACGGTACCACCATTTGTCGAAATACCCTGTGTTTTTAATACAAGTTTAGAGTCAACTTTAACTCCACCATTACCCGAACCCTTGAGTGATAGTGCGGAGTTTGCTTCACCCGCAGCTTGCACTATTGCAGGTACGCTAGTGGGGGAGTTACCAATTCGAATAAAGTTTGTTGCAGAACCGGAGTCTTGGAATTGTATTAATTCGTTACCCGCACTATCAAGAATCTCTTTACCGATAACCGGAGAGTTAAGAGTAGGATTCTGAAGTGTCTTGTTCTTTAATATTGCGGTGTGGTTATTAAATACAAAAGTATCTGCCGCACCCAACAGTGGTAATGTAATTGTTCTATTCGCAGCCAACTCATTCACTGCAACCACATATCTGTGATTCGATGAAGTGTCATTAATCTGTGGGGTAGTCAAAATAGGACTTAGTAAAGTCTTGTTAGACAATGTTTGTGTTGCAGAGTCCATAACCAATGCACCAGAATAGTTCGGTATTGTAACCGTGTTATCTGCTGTTGGGTTAGCGACTTGCAAACGAGTCTCAAAATTGTTCTCGACAGATCCTTCGAATATAATACCCGAAGAGTCAAAGTCGATCAACGCCATCAGAGATGCACCATCTCCAAGTTTGTTGTAGATCTCTTGGAAGTTTTGTTCAATCTTCAACGATGCAGTACGAAGTGTATCACCCGTACCATCGTTCGCGATTGTGCCTCTGTTTAATACTTGTCTAGTCATTCTCTTTTTACCTAAAGATTATATGTTCTATTTATACTAATTGTTGTTATCTATTACTTCACGGAGAGAAATTTCTCCATCAGAATCTCCGACCGGAGTCTGGAATAGATTATTATCAGAATCTATACGAGAAACCTGTGGGTTCCACGTGAAGGTTTCTTGATCTATACTTTCTGTAGATGATAAATCGAATCCAGAGTAAGTAGTTGAACCGTCACTATCATCATCCAACGTTGGGGAATCAGGCGTGAGGTATTCACCAAGACTTGAATACAGTCTATCGAGGTTATCGATTGTAAGATCTTGCACGTCATTCAGGTCATTACCCATAGGTATACCCAGATACAACTCACTTGAGTCTCTGGCCAGACCTGCACTACTACCCATATTTGTTCGGAACTTCAAAGTTCCTCCTTCATCGGTCGCACCAAAGTCGAATAGTGCGGTATGTTGTTGGAAACCAAGTGGTGATAATCCACCAATACCTTCCAATACAATCGGTGGTTTGATTGCTTCGCCTGGATCATACTGTAGTGCATCAATAGATGCAGTACCTACGATCTGTGTCAGGCCACCAAGATACATACCGGCAGGGTGTACCATAAGTTTATATGCATCTTTCCACTGTGCAAGAGAAAGTTCAGAACGAATCTGTATTGCATATGTTTGGTATAATTTATTATCCGTTATGTAACGAGCACTCTCTGCGCCTATCTTAGAATCATTAAGTTTGAATATATATTGTTTTGTGTAAACAACATCTGGTTCAATATCAAAGAACGTTTTGAAGAATTGTCGGATACTATATCGAGTACCTTTTGCACGGTACAAATAACTTGAGTATTTTACCGCAGTTCTTTTATCAACAAATCCTTTAAAGTAATTCTGACCTAACAAATACTCATCTTCAAAATAAGTAAGAAGATCCAAATCTGTTTGGGAGACATCACGTGTCTCGAACATGTTGTTCAGAAAACGAGTTAGTGAATCTTCTTGATCTTCGAAGTCAAAATACGCTTTGATGAAACTTACGAACTTAGGATACTCTGACAGAATATGCGAAGGTAAGACAGACTCAATCTGATTCTCTCGCAGATTGATGTCACGTCTAGTCGTATCTTTTAATGTTTTATCGAATATTGACATTAGTTACTCGCTGTAGTACGTAAACCTTTCGCACTCAATCTGGTATTATCATAATCCAGAATGTATTCTCTTTGTGGTACAATCGCACTTGCATTTGCGGGTGTACATGACAACTTGATTAGTTTCGCTTCATCTGATTTGAATCCTACCAGATTAACAACACCACTACCTGCATCATAGAAACCTACATTATCTGATTTAACATCACCAGTACCTACATCAATGATTTGTAGTTTGTTGGTTGTCAGAAGGTTTCTGATCTTACAGTTCAGTGCACTACCACCATAGGTTCTTTTAAACGTAGAAGACTCGATGATGAAGTTCACGTCATCGGGATTGGCAATAGAAGACGGGAAACTAAACTTAAAGTCCTGTTCTACACCAGCCGAAGGAGTGAAACGTTGTTGCATTTTAACATCTGCACGAGATGATAGGATAGCAGGACTGACATCATCCACAAGAGATAACAGATTAGACCTACGGAATGCTTGACCGAAATTACCAGTATTGGTTGTAAAGTAATCTGTCATCACACCTTTGACTTGTTCCTGAAGTGCATTGATAGACAGGTTAGTGTAATCTGGATTGTACTGGAAGAATACGTTTGTCTCGACATAAGTCTCGACCGGATCTGTAAACTGCAATCCGAACGATGCGATAGAAAGTTGATCGACAAGTACTCGGATATTGTCTTTGGTGATATCTTCAAGGGATGCAGTAACATCACCTTTGAATTTTATGGACAAGAAGGTTTCACCGTATTCCGGTATAAGATTGTCTTCTCCACCCCAAGCAATGATGTCACTAATCAATGCACCATATGTACGTAACACCAAGTTAGAATAGTCAACGTGAGTTACCATTCTATTCTGTGTTGCATATCGGAATGGTGCGTTTCGTCTAATACTGTCCAATGTCTCTTTGTTAGTACCACCAACAGACCTATTGACCGTTGATACAACCGGTAGTCTCTGTAGACCAATACCACTCGTTGGTTCGGTCACTTCTACAGTGTTTACAGGTTCGAATAGTCTTGCACCATTGGCATTTGCACCGTCTACCGATAGATACTCTACAGTAATCTTTGCACCTGCTTTAGGTACTGCACCAAGTGTAGAACCATTACCGAATGTCAACTCATAGAAACCATTCGGGGCTTCTTTGAGAATGTATGCGGGGGTGGTTGCAGTGATATTAGTTGCAGTTTCTAGGTTGACATAAGTTGTAAAGTCATCGGAAGTTGCACTCTCGAATATCTTAACTACCGCAGTTGCACGATCTAGATTAACATCTGGAATTATATACAATGTGTCTTCTGCATCTTCTCCGGCAAAAAACGTTTTGGTTTTTGCAATACCTTCGAATACAGGAATACTGGTAGAACCATCCAGTGTTTGGAATTGGAAGAAGTTGTTACCATCGTTGGTCGCTTCAATCAAACCCTGTGTCTGGAATGTATATGATGCATCATCAACAGATGCAGTGAACTTATATCCGGATGCAATCTGTAGAGTCTCGGGTACGTCTGCCTGATCGATACCAATATTGAATGACATATTGATATTTGCCTGTGCCGCAGTTTTTGACTGTGGGACATAACCCAAAGTTTCTGCATGGGACACAACCGAAGATCTTAACTGTGCGGTGTTTAGGAATGACTCGTTCAACGCCATGTTTGCGGTCAGACCATTAAGGTGTGTATTGTAGGCCAATACATCCAATAGATTAGATAGACCAGACGCTTCGAAGTCATAGTCCGAAAACTCTGACTGTTGTTGTAGATATGTCTTTAGATTGTTCTTGATCGCATCAAAATCTAAAGATGAAGAATTGATAGTCGTTGCCATTATCGTAACCTATTCAGTCTGGTTGTAAATTCAACAGTCTTCGAGGAATTTACGATGTTAAAAATTATAGTGAGTGTCACACTGTTCCCATTGATGTCCGCTTCCGGTATCACTTGTAATGTGTCGGGATTTATTCTTGGTTCGAAAACCTCAATGTTTTGTACTATCGCATTTTGCATTTCATTAACAGTACCTTGATCTAATAACTCAAACAAGTAACTATTGAGGTTAGCACCAAAGTATGGAGAAAATGGTTTCTCGGTACGGTTAGTCATCAACAAGTTCTTCAGAGATTGAGTGACCGAAGATACCGCGTTTTTCTTATACACGTCACCCGCACCCTTCGCTGCAAACGAAAGGTCGATATCAACATACTCTTTATTTTGTGTTGATTTGACGGTTGAGAAGTTTCCTAATCCACCGTCTTCTATAGAAAACGCTCTGGCCATTTGTCTTTCCTAAAATATTATAATTCTATTTATACATCTTCTAGGACTTCTACCAACTCATTCTTCGCAAAAAGTATCCCATTGTATCTTGTTTCCAAATCATTTTTATAGTATAACTTCCAAGTAATACCGTCTACCTCTGGCATTACAACAGTCACTTGCGCATTGAGTTTTCCGGTTGGATCCCATTTGTCGTATTCTAGAATAAGTTTCTCGTAACCAACATAGTCCTTCACATACTCTGCGAGATCGAATGTTCGTTCGTAGTCTATCTGTCCTTGTTCATCTACTACTTTATAACTTACCATTCGACCATCTTGTTTCAGAATATTCTCTCCTGCAACAGTTTCGAGAGGGCCACCACGATACACACCTTCGGCAACAATAAGACGTACATCTTTGAACATGTCTATGTTACCATTGATTCTACGGAAAAACTCTGCATGTAGATAGAGATTGTACGCAAGTTGTTGTCTTGCAGAAGGGTCATGTTGGTATTTGTCTATAGTCGATAAACTACACGGGTTTCCTTTACTACCAAGAAACTTAGAGAGTGATACTCCAGGCGCGAGTTTAGTGAACGAGGTAATGTCCTTCGCATCAACCAAAGCAGGATTATATTTTTGATCTGGTACAATTGTTATCATTTGAATCTCTTGCCTCTATTGTTCACGGAGTTACCAAGTGCAGTGTAACCAAATCTCGGAGAGGTTTGTTTCTTGGCAATACGACCTACCTTCGCAGGTAGAGGATTCCGCCAATCAGATGCAATCAGACCATTCTTTATCAATGAGTCAGGAAACTTGATACCCTTCTCATTCATGATAGTTCTGTTTGTTTCGTCTCTCAGGGTAGATCTTATTTCATTTATGGTAGGTTCTTTTTCGAACAGACCCGCATAATCATCTCGTAACAATATGTGATTGCGTATTGCATCCTTACTATCAATTGATATTGCACGTATGGACAAGTGTCCGTCTGATAGAAGACCTGCAACTGCATCTGTCTTGGGTATTGGTTTTGCCGGAGATAACGATTCCATATTAGTAGGAACGTCAGGTGCACCACCAGATGGTTGTCCACCTTTCTCCTTGGACGCAAGTTGTGAAGTCTTTGCATTCTCTGCTTTATGTGCATACTTGGATTTGATTGCTTCGAGTGCCTGTCCGTGGAACGAACCATAGAATGATGCACCCGAAGTAAACGGTACCGCACCTTGAGGCCCCATGTAAACTGGGCCAGTGAACTCAACCGCTTCACCACCAATCGCACCCTTCATACCTAATACAGATAATTCAGTCGCAGAGATATTCCCCTGCAATGCAGTCATCACGAACTCTTCTTCGGCAGACACATGGAAACGATTACCGGTGAACATTTCTATCTCAGCACCTACGTTGTTCTTCCAGTGACCTTTGATAGTACCGTAACAGTTACCTAGAACAATATCAGATCTATGTTCTACTGTCTTGTTTACCGCAGTACCCTTAGTTGTATAGTCGGTATTCAACCCAACTGTCGTATTTTTGTTCTTACGTACTTCTGTATTACTGTTACCATCAACGTTGACGTTATAGTCACCCCCAACATTGACATTATAATCACCGGTAACTTCTAGATTTAGGTTACCGTTGTATACTAGTTTACCGTTACCTTCGACAATAACAGTTTGGTCACCACCAGTAACCTCGACCTTGTTATTGACCGCAGAGATGACTACAGACCCGTCTGCGCGGACTTCTACACCCGCACCCTTACGGTGTTTGATAAGAATACGTTCACCGCCAGGAGTGTCATCATAGGAGATGATATGTCCGGACGCAGTTTCTTTTACTTGGTTGAACGGGAATCTAGAAGGTTCTTGGTCTTCAAGATCTAAGTCAGTCCCTTCGGTACCACCTCCAAGATAAAGATTCTCTACCTTGAGTCCACGGGCAGAACGGTTAATCGATGACCCATAGTGATATTCCCTCTTGGGAAATTCTCCGGTGGGATCTTGGAAACCATCAATTGGAACACCTTCGGTATTTTCAATTGCCGGATTGTCACCTATCGTGGTTTTATTCGTTGTAGTTGTCATACGGCCTTCTTCAGTTTCAGACCATTTCGGTCTAATGATGTTTCTGTCAATGGATCTGCATACACACTCTTCTTACCAAACTTATTTTCAACAAAAGATATAACATCAAAGTATGGATCTTGAGAGGAGAGGTCAATGTCATTATGTCCCATAACTTGACCGCCCGGAACTATTTGATAGAATATTTCCAGAATAGACTCTAAGGTCTTCATCTGAGATATTGTGAAAGAACTTGCAGACAAATTCAATAAAGGGTTGTCAGCTTCGGTTGCAACATTCACGCCACCAACTAAACACACATCAATACAGTTGAACTTGTGTCGGTTGATGTCACTTGCATCAGAAACGTTATCTAATGGTAGTCCACGTTGAAGTGTACCGTCACGTCTAATAACTAGATGGTATTGGATACCAAGATGTCCTGCATCGTTGTGTCTCAACTGAATCTCTTCGGCACCAATGTTTGCATTAGTATATGTCTCACTTGCATGAACCACGACTTCAGATATCTGTCGAGTCATTTTAACAAACTCCAACCCAAGTTCTTCTTTGGAGTCTATGTAAGAAAATTCTCTAATTTGACCTGCGGAATATCTTTTCACGAGTTCTTGGAGGTCTAAGTCTTCAGTGAAGAAATCACCCGCTTCAGATACAACACTTCCTGATATTGTGGTGTCTACCTGTGCAAGTGCATTCTCAATCTTATTGGATATATTACTGAAGTTCTGAATTTCGGTATCAGATATTCTCGCAGCTGCCGCTTTACTCTTGACTTCTTTATTGAACCCATCAACGGTATTTGCATCAGTATTTCTGATAATCTCTTTTAACTCAGGAGATAGGGTCTTGTCTTTTAGTGAAAGTGCTTTGGTTGCTTTGGTGAGATTTATATCTCCGCCAGTCATAACATCATTCATTATACCAGACAAGAAATCTTTGTCAAGTTCTTCTCCTGCACCAAACAATCCGGTAAGAATACTACCTACCGAACCCGTCAGATCTTCGAATAGATCCTGTGCGGTACCGAATCCCAAACTTATATCGGGTAGAGAAGTGTTGACCAAATCTGTTACTGCACTTTCAATACTATTTGTAATTGCACCGAATCCATCTTGAATTATATTCTTTGCTTCGTTCAGTCCAGTTTCTATTGCGGAAGTGAGTGTACCTGCTGCACTCGCAGCCGCAGACGCGACTGAATTACCAACACCTTCGACTGCGGATACTGCACCCGCAACTTCATCTAGTAATGCGCCACTCTTCGCTTTATCGGCAACTTCGTCTAATGCACCCTGTACCTTTCCGATACCTTCGGTTATTGATGCACCAAGTTCACCACCACCTGCCTTTGCAGCAGAAGCAGTTGACTTGATAGAACTCAACAAAGTACCCTTTCGTTCAGATGCGTCTTCGATTGCACCCGCAAGTTCATCAAGTGCAGAACCACCCAATGAAACAATAGTAATAGTTTCTGCCGGTGGAATGATACCTGTCAATGATTCAGTAATCTCTGGAACGGTACTTGGTGCATTTTCTCCGGTCTGTACTACGGTAGGTACTAATCCACCATCGACCAGTTGTGTGATAGGGTTTCCCGAAGAGTCTTCGGTAGGTTCTCCATTACCATTTAAGATAAATTCTTCTATCTGAGTGGCTGTATTCGTCACGGTAATAGTAGGAATACCTACATCAGTTATCATATCAGAAGGATTTGTACTAGGATAGATTGATGCAGTACTCAGTACCTGAGTCAATGAACCGGTAGTATTACTTTGGGGATTGTTGTCTAAACTCTTGAAACCATTGATATCAACTTCAACATTTGTACCGAGTACAGTGGCAGTGTCGAGTAGGTTCGCATCCCGAGACTTTGTGACCTGAGCATTGAGGACATCCAAGTCCGCAGTTGCGGTTGCTTTCGCCTTGAGATTCGAATTTATTGTTTGGAGATCAGACATTTCTATACCTTCTTATTCGCATATAATTCATATACTCTTTTTACTTCACTGTTATAATCATCTTGAATAGGTGCATAATGACGACCCATGATGTTCCCCAAAGATTTTGGTTTGGACTTATCAATAACGTCAGAATTCAAAATGCGAATGTTTGCATCTACATGGGTAGTATTTAGTTCATATGCTATGAATGATAATTGGGTACTGAAATGCCACCATTCATTACTGAATGACTTCAGTCGAGTAAACCTAACATCACTCCAACCCATCAGTCCGGTACCACCGACATTTGTGTATGTGGTATTGAAACTACTGTTTGTGCGGGAGATTGCACCTACGATTGCACATGATTGTTTGATACTGTATCCGGTAGATAAGAAGAACTTGACCGCAACATCTCTGCGTAACTTAGAAGTAAACTCATCGAGAGGTTCGTCTCTAAGTTCATTCTTCAGTGCGGCCGAGGACTCATCAATAGAACCTGTGGTTTGATTGTAAAACTCTTGGTCAGGTGTTATTCTTTCGAGTAAGTCATCGTATGCAATAGACTTTTGAATCGCAGTGGGATACTCGGTACGTGGTAGTGAACCTATAACAATAGGTACCTGTGACTCTGTACCATCCATAAACATTCCGAAAACAAGAGAACCTGCCTCTAGTCTTGGAGTTGAACCTAGTCCGGACACACCACCTTCGGTAGTAGGTAATAGTACCTGTGCCCACGGGAGATCATTCTGTCGTACTTCACGAGTTGACGGATTATGGATACCGTGGATACGCACACGTACACGACCCTCCAAACCATAAGGAGGAGTGGTATCGATTACGTCAGCAACAAACCAACGAACCTTATCACCATAATAGTTAATCAATGTTCGGCCCTCTCTCCAGTTTGAATACCGTCATTGCAACATCGTGTCGGGTATCTCTAAAGGTGTGTCTTGTATTGTAAATAAGAAAGTCACCACTCTTCAAGGAGTCGAGTTGGTCTTGACTTTCCGGATTGTTATCATCATTCAACACATTGATACGAATCTTATCACCAACAGAACCACCCGAGGCAATGAAACCAGGCCCTGGCACTGTCACGTCCATCATGTTTTTAAATATAGCATTTCGGTATGCAAGGTTCTCTATCTTCTTGAGAAACATAGCAGGACTTACTTCGTCATGAATACTTTTCTTATCGCTGTATACACCACGAGAAACGATATTATGGAATATCTTTGCATTAGTATTATGTAGGTGATCCCCTTCGATGTTCACATCAACGAAATCCGGAGATTTGTAATAGGGGTCATATACATTTTGTTTTGCATAACTAATCAATCCATTCTCACTCGCCTTCAGTAACAATGCATCTAAACTAAAGTGTTGTGCGGTAGTACGACCATTACTAATATCTGTGACAGTATATAATGAACCCACACCACCCGACATAAGTTGGTTAAGTGTGTTCTGCATCTTACTAGTCTTCATTGTTTGGACTTGGAAGTATTGCATTGAAGCATCTCCCCCTTCTTCCTGTGCCTGTGTATTGGCAGGAGAGAACAAGAAAGGAATCTCTCTGTTCCATGCAGGTTGTTCTAACATCTTATCTAAACTACCTAGTCTTAGGTTCTGGTCGTGGATAGATGCATACAAGAAAAACGGCATACCCAAGTCAGTAGTTGCCTTACCTGTCAACCAAGTTGCGGCTTCGAGGGGGTGCATGTATGGGATAATACCCTTGAAGTTATTCTGAACAGACTCTCCTGCATAAGAAAGATCCACATTCTTACCACATTCATTCTGACATAATTTCAGTATCTCGGTATTCAGATCATCTCGTATGGCACGTGAAATGTTTTTGGTCTTACTCACGAATGCATGTTCATCCATAAAACTGAACACGTATAACGAGGAGTTACCTGAGTTAGAAGACTTGACGATGTTATCAATACCGGTCAACAAGAAAGAACGATCCATAACAACTTCTTCGGATTCGGACTTACTCATCTCACTCAACATCTTGATATGTAATCTGTCGGTACCACTGAAACCCAAACTATCAAATATACCTTGGTCATCAGATATCACAACTTGACCTGAGATATATGGTTTGTCTAGATTCTCATAGAACACCAACTCCACGATCAAAGAACGGACATCAACTTTAAAGTCCGTCAATCTATCCGAAGTTATCTCCGCAGTTTGATATTTAAACTGTGATTGTCTTTCCATTATTGCCTCATTAAGTCAGCAAACTCATTCACAACACCCTTTATGGCATTAGGTTTAATAAGTTTGATTTGACGGAGACTCTCATTCTCATTCGCCAAATAGTCTTTCATAGTAACTTCAACTGCACCTACAGGTTTAGTTTGGTCTAATGGGTTTATATCAATCCAATTACCATCGACATCTTCGTAGTGATGTGTACCTAAGTACTGTGGCATTTCGCCATATACCAACATTGAGGTCGCAGTACCCGCAGGATTGGTATATGACAACTCTTCTCCGGTCTGGAATGTTCCATCAGTCAAGTTCTTGGTATCGATATAATAGGTCAACTTGTATTCCGAAGTAGGATCGAATGCGACACCTGTGATAGTTGCCTTACGTTTGAAGAAGTCTAAAGATACTTCAGGAGTGGTCAACTGAATACCGTCTTTCACTAACACCCAATTAAGTGGTTGGGTGTAAGTTTCGGCTTGCTGTACATCTGTTCTTTCTATTTCTATGATACCGTTAGAGTTAGGTACCACCACTTGTTCAGTAACTTCCGAAGTTGTTACTACGTTTATCGTGTCAATAACAAATGTACCGAGAGATAGATCTCTCTTGATAATCTCACCCTTCGTACCAGATACGTTACCGGTGACGATAGCACCAACCTCGAATTGGTCAGGTGCAGTACCTATAATTTTAGTACGATAGATGGGTTGGTTGTCTTCGTCATAATAGTCAACCACATCCTGTTGTTGTAATTGTACCGTTACCATACGGTGCGGATATCTTTTCCGTGACGCAGTGTCGATTTCATTCAACGTCAATGGCCAACCATTCTCTCTTATTTTATCATTCGCAAGAAAGAATGTCCAGTAGTAATCTGTGGTACCGTACAAACGAAATGAAGTTTGGTCAGGTCTTTCGTTTACAGGTATAGTATAATCCGAAAGAAATAGGTCACGTGTCTTTATCTGGTCAATCATATCCACGTATTGTGTCAGATTGGTCGTAACCGAAAGTGAAGTTTCATCACCGAACTTATAGAGTGTCGGTCTGAAGTTATAGAAATAAGACATTAGTAACCTCCTTCAGATACGTCTTTACGTACCAGTGCTTTCGTCTCTTGGAAACTCAGAGTCATATCAACTTCCATGAAGTTACCATCAGAGTGCATCGCCATTTGAGATGCGTTATACGTTGTCGATACATCACGAAGGTAACACGGTTTGATCTTGGCAAGGCCAGGAATCTGTCGTCCGTCATATTCGAATACAATGTTGAATTTGTTGGGGAATTTATAACCCAATGATATTGGATTGGGTGCACCAATATCCGCAGTAATCTCGTCCGGATATAATTCTGTCCGTAACAGTTTGATGATCTCACTTATTTCTCTTGCTTCATCCTTAGACTTGGCAATCATCTTAAAGGTGAACGCAAACTCACGAATGTTTGGTTGTTTGAACAATATACGTGAATTGGGGTTGAGTGTAACACCACCTGCAAGTTTACCTGCTGCTTGTGCCTCTGCACCGAATGAACCCGCCTGTGATGCGAGTTGGACACCTGCAAGTTTCGCAAGGTCACTGTTATCCCCACTTGTAAGATTACTTACAAATGAACCAAGACCTTTAACCATAGACGATGCGAATCCAAGACCCGCTTCCATCGTTGCACCGGTAGAACCAAGATCGAAGTTCTCGTAGGTTACATTGTCACGGAATGCCAGACCCATAGGAAGATATAAACTGACCGCACTAGTAGTGATTGGAATACTTTCTTTGGTCTGACTGGATTGTTTCTCAAGTCCTTCATACGATCTTATTTGTTCGGTGAGTTTTTTTGATTCCTCGATATTTTTTAGTAAACCTTCTTCATCACCTTCGGCTTTAAGTTCGTCAACCCTTCCCTCCAGTGCTTTCAAGTCTTCTTTCAACTTTTTAGTCTGCCTGGAAAAGACATTAAAATTACCGGTGGGTTTGTCTTCTCTAATACTGAAAATGACCCGTGCCTTGTAATCAGTATCATCTAATGGATACCTGAGTTGTTTGATAGAACCCTCACCGCCCACAGTTTCTCCGACTGGTACCGGTGGTTGTTGTTTTGCACCACCACCAGCGGCAAGTCTAATCTGTTCCGGAGTGAGTTTATCTCCGACCTTTACGTCATATATATTATCAGGCATTTATCCGATCCATAAATAGGTTAAAATCTTTAAAACTTTAAAACTATTTATATGAAAACTTACAAAGGAAAATACAAAATCCGGAATGAATCCAAGTATCTTGGTGATCCCAAGAATGTGGTGTATCGTTCGGGATGGGAAAAGGCTGTCATGATATGGTGTGACGACAATCCCAATGTGGTTGGTTGGGTAAGTGAAGAAGTTATTATACCATATATTTGCGAGACTGACAAGCGTCCCCATCGTTATTTCATGGACTTCATGGTCAAGTATAAGGATGGACGCACTGTACTGATCGAAGTCAAACCACACAAAGAAACTGTCAAACCTAAGTCCGGACAAGGAAGACCTCGGAGACAGGTACTCAACGAAACACTGACATATATTAAGAATATAAGTAAGTGGACAGCAACCGAGAAGTACGTTGCGGATAGAGGATGGCACTTTGAAATATGGGACGAACATAAACTAAGGGCTATGGGGATACTACCCAAACCATTAGGAAAGAAACCAATTAAACCATTGAAGAAAATGAAACCGTATAAGAGAAAGAAGTGATTAACAAGAAAGTATATTTTATAGGAATGAACAAGATTGCAACCACGTCATTCCACGAGTTGTTCAAATCATCAGGATATAGGTCATGGCACTATTCCTGTATGGATGCAGTGACTAGGGAACCATTGATGCTCGCACAACAGATGGGACAGAATGTTGACGAAAACAAATATGTGATGAGTTCTATTGATCATGCACAAGTATACAGTGATTTGTTTTTCCATCGTGAATATGCGTGGGTAGATGGTGTCAAGTGGTTCCAGAGGATCTACAACGAACATCCAGATTCTTATTTCATATTGCAGACTCGCGAGATGGAAGCATGGTTGGACAGTAAACGTAGACACAAAGACGGTGACTACATGAGACGTTGTTGCGAATATCATGACCTCGAACACGATGAGATGTTGGAATGGTTCCGTAATGATAGAGAGGAACATGAAGATACCGTCCGTTCTTTTTTTGCAAACAAGAAGTATGCAAACTTCCTTGAGTGGAATCTCACCACAGACCCTATATCTAAGTTTATAGATTTCGTCAAACCCGACTTTATACTCAGAGAAAAAGATTGGGGGGTTCATGGGAAAACATATAAATAAAGACATGGATTTTAACAGGAAGACACATGTCTGAAATTTTTAACAGATTAGAACGACAAGCATTCCGTGCGGGTATTAAACCACGCACCGATGAAAGTCGTGCTTGGTTTCTGAAGAAAGCACAGAACATGCGTAGTATCAACCGTGAAGCTTTGATGAAGGAAGAACCTCTCAAGGCAAGATCTAAACAGATCATTGGTGGTATGTTCATGTTTACCTATGATCCTAAACATAAAGACAAACTACCATACTATGATGAATTTCCATTGGTGATTGTCATTGGGCCTGCGAAGGGTGGATTCTTAGGATTGAATCTACACTACCTTCCACCCAAGTTGAGGATGCAATTCTTTGCCAACCTCATGGACATTCAAGGTAGTAAGTTGACAGACGATGCAAAGTTTTCATTGACATACCGAATGTTAAAGAAATCTTCGAACCTGAGATACTTCAAACCATGTGTAAAACATTATTTGAACTCTCAGGTCACTAGTCGTTTTGCGGAAGTACCTGCACCTGAGTGGGAGATTGCAATCTTTCTACCGACCGCACAATTCCGTAAACGAAACAGTTACAAGGTTCATTACGATAGTAGGCAGATGATACGATGAGTGCAGGATTTTCGATAGAAGACCTAAAGGGTCAAATAGGTGGTTCGGGTGGACTTGCGAAAGCAAACCAGTTCATGGTGCAATTACCTCAACTACCAAACTTCTCGGTAGATGCAAGAGAATTAAATCTATTCTGTACAGTTGCTTCATTGCCGGGCAGACAGATAACCTCTGTTGATTATCAGATGGGTACGACCATGCGCAAGATCGCAAATGGTTATGCAACTACTGATATATCCATGACATTCCTTGTGGCAAATAACCACGTGGTTCGTCAGTACTTCGAAGCATGGCAAGCGTTAGCACATGATCCTGTTACCCGAGAGATTGGGTACTTCGATGAATATGTGCGGGATGTTAAGGTTTCGACCTTGGAGAGAGGTCTGAGATTAAGTCTTATTAAGAAACAATTGGGATTTGTAGATAAGATACCATCGTTCCTAAGAAACAGATTACCGAACGTGGGGCCATTTGACCTCTCGCAAGGTGAACTAGATCTCGGTGGTTCTTTTTCTATGAAGACTACATACACATGCAACCTGTTGGAGTGTTATCCAACAACATTGACCGATCAAACATTGGGAAATGGTGAAGAAGGTGTGATGGAATTGAGTGTACAATTGTCGTACACTGATTGGGAAAGTGTGGTCGGTGACTACACTAAAGAAGGCGAAGATATTGCACGTGGTGCGATAAGCGGAGTCTTTGCAAAATTATTTGGTTAATTATTGGAGAATATTATGGCATTACCAAAACTAAACGCAACACCAAAGTATGAATTGATTATACCATCATCAGGACAGAAGATCAAGTACCGCCCTTACTTAGTAAAGGAAGAGAAGGTATTGATGATAGCATTCGAGACAGGTGATCAGAAACAAACGTTAGGCGCAGTAGTCGATACTCTACTTGCGTGTGTATACGAAGACATTGATGAGGGAGACTTAACAACATTTGATATTGAGTATATGTTTACTCAAGTCAGATCAAAGTCAGTAGGCGAATCATCAACAATCTTATTGAAGTGTACTGAATGCGAACATCAGAACGAACGACCTATTGATATATCGTCTATCAAGGTTATTGTTCCCGAAGGTGTCAGTAACATCATACAGTTAACAGATGATATTAGTTTGGAGATGACATATCCGAAGTATAATCAAGTAAAGAATACAAACTTTGAAGGTAATCAGATAGAGGTAGGATTTGGTTTAGTTGCCAACTCCATTGCCGCGATCCTAACCGAAGACGAACGAACCGACACTAAAGATGCAACCCATGCCGAAGTGCTAGAGTTCATCGAGTCAATGACACAAGAACAGTTTAAGAAAGTTGGTGACTACCTCGAAGCAATGCCAGCCCTAATGCACACCGAAAGGTTTGCTTGCGAAAGTTGCGGAGAGACTAACACGGTGGTATTGAAGGGGATGCAGGATTTTTTATCCTAAACCTTTCTCACGATAACTTAGTCAATCATTATAAGACTAACTTTTCGTTGATGCAACATCATAATTATAGTCTAGCAGAAATAGAGACAATGATGCCGTGGGAAAGGGAGATATACGTTAGTATGTTAGTTGATTATGTGAAGGAAGAGAATGACCGAATTAAACAAGAACAACAAAATGGATAAGATGCAATGCCAGAAAACAAACCATATGCCCTAGAGAATGCAATCAATTCGTTGCAATCCACGAATGGTCAGCAGAACGAGCAGATTATAAAGCAAGGATCAGAAGGTCTGCGCAATGATGCCTCGTTACATAAGACTATGAAAGAAGTTCTGGCAGAGTTCAGAGGTTCTCGCGGTGACAACGAAGAAGCAAGGCGTGATGGTAATAAGAAGTCAGGGGGTGCAACACCTGCACCTTCTGGTGGTGCAACACCAGAGATAGAGGGTGCCTTTAGTGGTCTTGGTTCTCTTGCGACAATTGGTATTGCTTTCGCAGGTTTTGTTAATGGTCTTGTTCAAGGATGGTTCGGTGTCATCAAAGATCTCGGTAAGGTGGTAAAGGGTACTTTTAATTTCTTCGGAAACACAATGAAGAAAATAATCACCTCGCTAGGTAACGTTATTAGACTGGGAATTGATAAGGCACTCGGTTCAAACGTTATGAAGAAAATGACGGAGGGATTTAATAAGTTAAAAGGATCTTTATCGGCATGGTTCTCCGAGAAATTTGCATTCCCCAAGTTCACTAAATTTCTAAATTCATTCAAGTTAGGTGTAGACGGTAAAGCAGTTGTCAATACAAATTCGTTCGTAAAGAAATTACTCAGCATTAGGACAGCGGTTACTGGGTTCTTCACTAGCATTGGTGGGTTCTTCACTAAGATTGGCGGCAAGATAACTGCATTCAAAGATGCCATTATGAAACCAGTCAAAGGAATTGCCCTTGGAATCCTTACGACAGTGGAAAATTTGAAGGATTCTTTTAAGTCATCCAAGATTGTAGCACAGTTTGGGAAAATTAAGACAGCGGTTACTGGGTTCTTCGCTATGATTGGTGGTAAGATAACTGCATTGAAAGATGCCATTATGAAACCATTCAAAGCAATTGGTGATGCATTCAGTAAAGCAAAGACTGCACTATTTGGTGCAAGCGATACAAGTAAAACACTAAAGGATACCACTAGTAAGATGGGTGGTGTCATTACGAAGATGAAAGCAATTGCTCCCTCATTATTCAGAGCATTCACTGCACTTGGTAAAATATTAGGTTGGCCTTTAACTATTGCTATTGGTCTCTATGCAGGAATCAAGGCATCAATAGACAAGTTTAAGTTAGGTGACATAATTGGTGGTGTGATGTCATTCCTTACTGCGGGATTTAATGCCGCCATCTTTAGTGTGGTGGATATTCTTAAAGACGGTCTCTCTTGGGTAGTAGGTATGTTAGGGGGTGATAAGATATCAGCATTCTTAGACTCGTTTACATTCGAAGAAATGTTCTCCTCTATTATGGTTGAGATCGAAGACTTCATCAGGCGGCCGGGAGAAAAACTAGGTGAGATGATGGATGCCGCCAAAGCATGGTGGGAAGGATTCGACTTCATGGAATCTGTTAAGGACATAGGTGCCATGCTTTCTGGATTGATCGATGATGCTATTGAGTGGATCAAAGGTAAGTTACCTAGTATAGATATGGTTACTGGATTCTTTGGTAAGTTGAATCCATTCTCTTCGGATGAAGAAGTACCAGTCGCGCCAGAGACAACACCTGTAGCAACACCAACTGCGGCAGCTGCATCAACCCAAGAAGTGGATGCCGAGACAATTAAAGTAATGAAGACGGTTGCCAAAGCAGAGACTAATCCTAAGAAACCAGTTGACGCAGAGACTATGGCATTCATTAAAGATCAAGACGATCCTGCATACATCGCCAAACAGAAGACCAAAGCAGAGAAACGTGCCAAAGCAAAGGCAGACATGGATCTCCGTGCCGAAGAAAGATTGCTCAGAGACGAAGAGAAACTGCGAAAGATCAAGTCTACTGGTAAGTACAAGGGTATGGATCTAGAAGAGTCCGGCGCATATGGACAACGCATCTTGTCTAACACAGATAATAAACTCGCAAAGATTGAAACAATCAAAAAGAATCGTGGTATGGATGTTGATAATATGTCTAGAGAGAATGCACGTTCTAGTGGTAGAAACGCAGTTACCGTAGTTGCACCATCGTCACAGAACGTGACTACCAACAACAATCAAAGTACTGCTGCGATTATGACACAGAATCAACCAACAGTTGATTATAATGATAGGACTTATGCTGTAGCATAAAAAAAGGGGGACTTGCGTCCCCCCGTGTTACTAGTCTTCCTGTGCCATCTGCGCAAAGTAAGATAGTGTGTCATCTTCCTCCGCGACAGCACCTACCGTTGGTGCAGGAGCAGAAACAATCTCTGGTTGTGGTGCAGAACGTCCAACGTTCGCTTCCGCAGTCTGAGTTAATGCTTCATTACGGATAGTGGTGTTAGCACCTACCGCAGTACCCAATACCAATTCCAGACGTGACTCTAATTCCTGATAGGTTTTAAAGTTAGCAGGATCTACGAACTCACCCAAATCATACTGTTGATTATAAGTGGCTTCGAGTTTAGTCTCATCCGCATCAAACAATGCAGAAGTGGACTTGAACTCCGACTTATCATAGTTACGGTAACCCGCAACATTACGAATCTTCAGTTCGAAGTCAGCACCATTCCAGAAGTCGAAAGGATTGACCGGAGTCTCGCCAGGGAATTGTGGTTGCATCAGATCCATGATCTTGTCAAAGATCTTCTTACCAAACTCATAGTAAAATACTTTACCATTGTTCGATGGGTTTGCAGGATCGTTTACCACAAGGATATTAGACACGTAGTGAAGACGGCGCTTCTGTTTACGTGCAGTTTCTTTGTCATCTTCGATACCCGAGTTCCACAGACGTGAATTCAGTTCGGATACAGGATCCTTCTGACCGATGGTAGTCAACGATTTCTCGATGTACCATTGACCTTGAGGGCCTTTGAATCCGTGATCCCAATATCGTACCCAAGGCATATCTTGACCTTCCATTGCAGGAAGGAAACGGACTACTGCGTAACCATTGCCGTTATCATCAACGGTTGGTTTCCACTTACGTTCGTCATCGTACTTATTGGTTTTGGTGTTAGTACCAGATGCTTCTTGAGCGGCAGATACTAATTTAGAAATGTCGGTAGAACGACTTTTTAGGTTTGCAAAAGACATATGTTTTCTCCAGTATGTTCAGCGTTTTCAGTTTATTTACAGTTTTTTTACACAGCGTATTTTCAAATGTTTCTTGATTGTACCATAGTATTCTAACCTATTTATACACATAAGTCAAGTGTTATTTTAAACATCCAGAGAATTAGTTTTCTCTAGGAAGTTCAAATTCATTGCCTCGGTTTCAAGACAATCTATAATTGAAGGTGTCAAGTACTTCTTAACATCTTCGACTTCCATGTTGTTCTGTTCACACATATGAACAATAGAGTCCATATAGTTAAGTTCCGAACTCCGAACTGTCCTCTCCACCATCTTCGAGAACCTCTTCTTGTTCATGAAGTTTTCGCTTGTGTTCGTCTCTTCGGTACTCAGATTCGGTACCGTAAATTCTATCGTCATTCTCTTTCATCTCCTCGGTATATTCACCGATATCTTTATAAAACCATCCCACAACTCTCTTGGGACGACCACTAGGAAAGTATGCAATAGCATGAACGACAGTACCCATCTTACCTTCTCGATGTCTTCCATAACGTGCATCTAACCAGATACTAGAGTCGAGATACCTTTTCAGGTTTCCGAGATATACCTCTAGTGTCTGATACTCATGTCTTTCCTTAGAATCCTTCGACAGTCGTTGTGCCTTCTTGGATCGAAGTTCCACACCTATTTCTTTAACCCACTCGCGAACCTTTCTCCAATGTATCGGACTATCCTCATCCATATCCAACAATAAAGGATGGACAGATTTGGAACCATCATGACCACGAGCCTCTCGTGCTTTTGCGAGTCTTTCACTCGCAGCGGCACGTTGGGCATCAGACATTGGTTTACGTTTGCGTTTTACTACCATGCTTCACACCGATATTCTACAAGGTTTTCAGTACGGAAAGATCTCCAGTCATTCACTTCGGTATCGAATAGAACAACTAGTTCTTCATTACTCTTGCGTTCCTTACCTTCTTCGGGTACCTTGTCTAACGGAATATGTTCGGAACTCAAAGTACCAATCATATTACGAAGATCACCATTCACCTTCTTGAACTGTAGGTGCACGATACCCTCTTTCAAAGCATCAACTATTCCTTGCTTCTTCAATTCGAGCGACTGCTTCTTCATCATCTCCGGTGTTAGTTCGTTCACTGCTTGTTCCATTATCATCTCCTGACCCTGAGGCCTCTTCATGTAGTTGTTTTACCCAATCATCACCTTCATCAAAGTAAACGATTAATCGTTCGTTTGCAATGATAAGATCTTCGATGTTTTTTAACTCACTTTCATCAGCACCATCTTTAATACGTTCTTGGACGTAAATGATGTTATTGACATAAGTGTCTTTCAGAATACGTTTAGTTACTTCTACGTCTTCTTTGAACTGCTTTTCCGTGTAGGACATAACGGGTCTTCTCCTTCAATTTTATTAATTTCTTGTTCATGCAGAACTTGCATTCTTCGTGATCTTCTTTGACTCTGTAATCTTTGTTGCGCAGATCTGAGTTTAAGATATCTCATTTGTTTAGACATTATATATCATTTCCTTACCACTGTCAAGTTAAATTTACCACTTTTTTACATTCATTCAGTCTACGAATACTCGACATCACTCCATATAGGTCATCCTCATTGTCTACACTAAACGCCAACCAAAATATTAACATCACTCTAAGGAGATACAAACCAAGTTGGTGTCTCGCGTTTTGTCCATTTGGCAAAGTACTTTTTCTCCTGTACATAGTAGGTACGGTATCCGTCAACTACACTATCTCTTTTACATTCGTCAGGCATACACTGTGGCATAACTGACTCATAGGCGGTCTGTTTGATGTTCTTAGGCGCAAACCATAACATACCGGATAGTTTGTCGTAGGTCGCATGAACACGTCCATACCGGTGTTCATACTCCTTTGCAGTGGCCTTGAAGTGTTTGTATAACCAACGATAGTTCTTATCGTTCTCGCGACACCAGATGTTAGATGGGTGGTTGACATGAGATGCCTTGTACAACAACTCCTCACGTGCAGATTCTGTAACCCTCCACCGTTTGATTTTACTACCGTTCTTGGTCTTGTCCAAATACAACTCACCATCCAGTACACGATGTGCGGTAGACAGTAGTTGACCATATTCGATAACCATCTTGACTACATGTTTGTCACACATCAACTGTGCAGCTTTCACAGGATCATCATCTAATCGAAATACATTCATTAATCAAAGTCCTCACAATCCCAAACACAAGAAACGATATTCTCTACATTAATAATGGGCAATTTTAATTCCGTGGCGATTTGAATGGTGGTATATCCATCTTCGTACATACCAATAACATTTGATACAACCGTACTTGCACTATCATAAAAATCATCATCAAGGTTCCAACGTCCACCGGTACGTCTCTCTTCTTTCTTACGGTCAACCATAACCGCAGACTTGTTGAAACGTTTAGCGAACTTAGCGACAGGATTGGAGGTCTTACCCAATCCATGTTTCTTTTTATTCGTCATTTCCTTTCCCCTTTACCTCCCACCATACTACCATAAGTAAACAGAATATGGCAAGAGAAATAATATCAGAAAAAAGAAACTCACCACTAATCATTGTTATACAACCCATAGTAAGTCTTACCAAAGATGCGGTATGCTTCTTTGTCTTTCACAACGTAGACTTCACGGAGACGACCAACATAACCAACACGAACAACCGTGTCGTAATCGATAGTTCCGTCACGCATCATCATGCGGAGGATCAAGTCATACTTCAAACCAATTGCGGAATTCAAAAGTTCACCAACTTTATATTTTTCACGACCGAGTTGGATCTCTTTGTCAACGACAGGGCGTTCACCAAGTGCGTGAGAGACTTTCATATCACAAGTCAAGTCCATTCCCATGAACATAGAACGTTCACCAGTAGAACCGTACACAACATTACAAGTATATTGATTAAACATTATTTATCTTCCTCTTCAATTTTATTACCATAGTAGTCGTTTTTACCTTCACGCATACCTTTTCGAATTTCGTCTCTTTCATACATCGCAGCGAGAGAACCACTGACCAAAAACACCGCAAAAATAACTACCAACAACCAAGTTAGTATATTAGTTAACAATTCCATTACTTCACCTCCACCTGATCGACCCAAGCAACATCACGTTCAAGATAAGTATGTCTGTAGTTAAGGGCATCGACCATAGTGTCGAACATCTTACAGTTTATTAACTGGTCATTAACAACGTTTCTCAATACATATTTAATCATAACTTTCTCTCTCATCTCAATAGGGTACTATTATCTCATTATTAGAACAAGAATGCAACACTTATTTCACTTATTTTTAGAACATTTTGTTATAAGCATATAACTCATCGTTTGGTATCGTTTGGTAGAGGAAAGAGAAAATGTTGTCAGTCTCTTGTGAAGTATTGGCTGCATCGACAACTACCATGTCAACGTTATCATTGTCATACCAATCCATCTTGTTGGTGAAGCGGTCTGCAACACGATTGAAGTAGAACACGTGAGTATCATCAGTCTTGGCGTAATTGAATATTCTGTCTTTCATAATCATCTTCTCTCTCATCTCAATAGGGTACTATTATACCACCACTCTATGTATCGCACAACCCCTTTTTTAGAACATTTTGTTATATGCATATAACTTTTTCGAATATGGAACGAGAGTGGGATACTATATTGGGTAGGTGAACCCACCCCTTGGTACTATAATCCAATGAGACCCCACCCATGATTCGCTATAGCATTGAGGATGATAAAGATACAAGTCGCCATATGAGTACACCACCACACAGTCCTAATGCCAGCAACAGTATTAGCTTGGGTATCAGTTTCTCCGACCTTTTCACCTAGACTCTTCGCCCATATTCTCCACCACTTATGTATCATACAAACCCACATATTGGTCAACTCTACTTATTACTGCTAAGTTAAAATCTGCTACATCACGTTCACTAAGCAACTCTTCTTTCTGTGCTTGGATGCCAATACCTATTTTAGTATAATCATTAATGACGCATTCATACTTACCACCACGCCACATCTCTTCAACAACACATGCTTCACACGCATCATGTAGGTTATCATAAACACCGACTATGTAGGAGTGATTTTCTCTATCACCCCAACGTAATGCTTCAACTACATAATATTCGGTCATCTTCATTTAACCTTCTCTCAAGAATTGCCTAACAACAATCTGGTTCTGCACTACTTCTTTCATGTAGCTGTAGTTGGGATGATTCTTATAGAGGGTCTCGAACTGTTCCATGATAGTTTCGTTTGTTGCACCCATGTAGACCAACGGGTCTACGAACTCTTGAACTTCTAATACTAACGTACTCATTGCAGACATAATACTTTCCTCAGTTATCTTAGATAATTATATAGTATTTCTGTAGGTAAGGCAACATATAAATAAAAGAAAATGAAAAATAAAGGTATAAATATGAGTGACGACATTTTTGATTTCGGTTTCACTATAGTTGACGAGGATGAACTGGATGCGGTTCAAGAGGCGCAGACAGCCGCCAATGAGAATTCTACAACTGTTAGCGAACTCGAAAAACGTTTAGACAATCTGTTCAATGCGGTACAACCTCTACTAAACAACTTGAAACAGAATCCCCAGAAAGATTATATTCTGTGGCCTAATCGTCTTGAGAAAATAGAACAATTCGAAGACCATATACAAAACATTTATAAAGGGTAACCCATGTATTATAGGACAGCAAACGAGCTCGTTATCAATTCACCTAGAGTGAACAGTACATCTATGAGTAGATATATTCACCGTGACATGAAAAAGGATGTGTGGGGTAGACTCAACTTTCTGATAGGGGGCGAAGTTAGAAAAAACGATCTGAACCTGAGATGGCATGACGCGGATGCAAATACTGTCAATGACGTGTTTAACTATGTCCCTATGATATTAAACTATATCGCACTAAAGGGTTACCGTAAGATACTGTTTGTCGGTCATTACAATTCGGCACAGACTAGTTGGACATTCCAACGTGGTAGTGATCGCCAGATACATAAGACTCCTTCAGTGAAGTCTCTCGAAGATACTATGGTAGATCCTAATGTATGGACACAGTTTATTCCCATTGTTAAGATGGAATACAAATATAACATAGAAATGCATACTGTAGTACCAACCGAACTCAGACATAGAAAATTGATGCACTCTTTATATAAAAGATATGAAATCGATTTGATACCGGCAGATAAACAATACAAAGGTGGCCAAGAAACCCTTGGACTAACACCACCACCAGATACATCATATGATTGTGTTATACTTGCAGGTGTTCCTAAAGAGACCGAAGATACTGCTTTCACTTATCATCATGTGAAATCAGTATTCGCACCGTACTGTGATGAATCTTTTGATATAATAGATATCAATTATCAAGACCCAGACAAAGCAAAGTATATTGAAGGCGCGATAGAAGAGAATAGTGAATGGTTGAATCAGGTGTTTGTGAACCGTTCTATTTGGGACAGTAAGTTCAGAGAAATGTCAGAAGAGGATCGTGCCATTGAATATTCGATACTCAATGACATGATCCGGTGTCACAAAGGTTAGTTCCAGTCTACGTTCTTAGGTACATAACCTGCGATCTTAGAACGAATCTCTTTATCTAATTTGTCAACGGGAGTAGGTGGTTTACCTGCTCTCTTGACATAGAAGTAGTTTGCGTCTTTGACGTATGAACCACCCTTACCAGACTTCGCCAGATTCGCATCTACACCAACTTTGTTGAATGCGAATACGATATCCCCATCCATATACTTCTTGAGTTTGTTACCCATGTTGATGATATCACCCATAGTGTTAGCTGCACCACGGTGAGTATTGACAAGAATCTCGGTAGGTACAACACGTGCACGTTTCGCATTCTGTGCCTTCGCAACTTCGATATCATTCACAACCCATACGATATGGATGTTCTTCTTGTCGTAACCCAACTTAGACGCATCATTCGCAACCTTCTCCAACTTAGACAATTCCTTGAAGGTCATGTCGAAGATGATGTTTGGTTTACGATCAGCAGGCGCGGTCAATACTGAACGATAGAATAACTTCTCTTTGTTCTTATCAGTCTTTAGATAGATACCAATGATTTCGTGTAGTTTCTCTACATTCTTAGGATCTTTCAGGTTCTGTGACAATTTAAAAATATCCACACCGAGTTCGTCCATGACTCGTTTCTGGATCGCAGGTGTCTTAGCGGCAAGTTTCTTCAACTCATCCACATCGAAAGTCTTTCCTTCGATACCTACCAGATTACTCAGAATGAATCCTTTACCAGAACCCGCACCACCGGCCATGATAACAATGTTACCAAACTTAGGGTATGCTTTACCACCAAAGGTAATGAGTTTTTCAAGTAACGCTTCCGATTCTTCTGAAAGGAAGGTCTCTTCTTTTAAGAATGTGTTAAAAGATTGCATTTAAATTATGTTCCCGAATGTTATTTTATAAGTGTATTTATACAAAACAGGCAATCAAGAATGCAACACCACACCAAATAAGTACGTTGGGTCGGAACTCCCAAACAGTTTTAAAATCAACACAAGTGTACTTTATAAACTCACCGAACTTTTTACTGATTTCTATCACATCATCTATACTAGGCATTATTTTTTCTCCACAACTATTTTGACATTATCCCCTACAGGGAATTTCAGTTTACTATGACTATGATACAGGAAAAACGTGGTCTTGTCAAACTCTTCGAACATCTTTGTCCAAATAGGTCTCCAGTTATTTGCGAGACGATGTGTGTTCTGTGAACTTCGATCTGATTCTAATAACAAGTCAGTATAACTACGGAGACTTGTATCGAACATGGAATCGAATCCGTAGATGTGGACTTCAGTCGCCTTCTGTACACGACATGCGTAGTCTACTGCCATATGACCACACGAGTAATTTGTCGCAGCCTGTGCTTCGTTCTGTCCTTGTAGTTTCGCATAAGACGGGATATGTGTGTGCATTGCCTTGATCTTCTGCGCATACTTCAGATAGAATGCGGGTTGCATTTCCATCCAGTGACGTGGACGGGTACCCAATATCCAATCATACATATCCAATTTGATATGACCATTGGCGAGTGCTAACATCATCTTATAGTCAACCATACAAGTAGCGAACACTTCATTGTTCGGAATCTCGAATGGGGGCATATTGCAGATCAGGAGTTTACCTTCGGTACCTCTTTCGAACCGAAAGGCATTATCACCATTGCCTAAGATATTCCATCTCATGCTTCGAATCCATGTTCTTCAATTAATATTTTACGATTACGCAAATGTTCATCTTCGATATCATCCTTGGATTGTCCGTGGTACGCAACCGCAAGATGGTCTCGAATCATAATCTCATTAACGGTCATTTGTCGGTCGGTTTTTGCGTCATAGACGAGGAACTCTCCGAGGATTCGGCCGTACTTTCCTTTACTGTCGAGTCTTGTACGGAGGACAGATGTTTCTCCCAGTGACTCCGCAAGGAATCTGGAGGCGAGTTTACCAAACTTTTTCTCGATAGGGTCACGAGTACGAGACTCGGGAGTATCAATACCGTATAGGCGAATACGCTGATTAGCATAAATGATACCGAAACCAAGATCAATATCGACATCCACAGTATCACCATCAACAACTCTAACAATTTTGCAAGAATATTCATACATTAAAAGTACCTCTCCAAAATCTCTAACTGTTCATGGTAGTCCGCAATGATCTTCAACTCGTGTTCTATCGCTTCCATCACATCAGGATGTTCACCAATACCGGTAGGATTGGCCAAGTAAACTTCCACGTTCATTTTATGTTTGTTAATCTTACCCACCGCATGGGATGTCAACGACTCAATTATCTGTTTTCTCATTCTCTACAACCTCTGGTTCATCTGTATTCATAGTGCGATAGTATATCACAACTTCTTTTAGTTGATTTATATATCGTTTTATTTCCTGCATGTTATATGCCATCAACTCATAATCACCTACCGACATTGCAACAAAGACTAATTGTCCTTCGTGTCGTTTCGCAATATCTTCTAGAAAGGTGTCAATGTTCTTGTCACTGACCACATACCACTGAGGGTCTTTGAGGTCAATCTGTCTAGGCATTGCGGGATGGATAATTGGAACTCTTATCTCTACCGTCTTAATCTCTACTGGTATAGGTTCTGGTACTTTACCCCAGTTACCTAGTGTCGTACAACCACTACTTATCAGTGTTATCAATAACAGCAGTGTCGTTTTCGATACTGTCGAATACATCTTTAGTTCCTCGGTTGATTCTTGTTTCTATTAGAGTCGGTTTTGCAGCTGCAAGTCGTGCTAGGTTATGTCGTGCAAAGATTGCAAGGTATCGTTTAGACTCTGCCTCAATCTCTGCATTACGAGAGGACATCACATTCAATGCTTCGGAAGTCTTCTGTAGGTTATTCTGTAACGCTTCTATCGTCTTTACTTGTTCCTGTTCACGTAACTCTTGTGCCGCAAGAAGTACCTGTTGTTGTGCAACTTGACCCAACAAAGGTTTGTGTATGAACTGGTAGAATCCTGCAAACGTGATACCCATACAAAGTACCACTCCTAATAATATTTTACTAAACATCGTGCCACGCCTCTTTTATATACGGTAAGTATTCTAGTTCGTGTGGTTTTGGTTTACCACCACAATCTACAATCTTGCACCCACTTGGGATATATTTAGGGAATATCCAATTACCCAAAACCTTACTTCCCAGATGGAATTTCAGATTGAGTTTGAGGTTTTGATTGAACTCTTCGTCCATATAGTAGATCTCCGAGTAACCGCCAGGTTTCCATTCTTCGAGTAGACGACCTGTCCATACTTGGTCACCCCCATCATAGTCAAACAGTCTCCAACTATCCAAGTTGAACAACTCCCAAACTTCCTGCATCTTACCACTTTTCAGAACCATCATCGAAGAACTGAACTTGTTATTTTTCCAACCAATAGCATCGGATACACATGCGACCTTAACAACTTCACTCTCTAGGGCAAGGATTGCCTCTCGTATCTCGTCATCAAAGTTCTTTATCAATACAGTGTCAATATCAAGATAGACAGCATATCCATCATAGAATGAATCATATACTTTCATCTTATTCCACCAACCTTTACCTGCACCAAAAGGTGGTTCGATGGTATTTGCGATATCCGAAATCTCATCTGGTCGGTCGGTGATGCACCACGCCTCCACTTTGTAACCACTCAACTCTTTGAATCGAGTGATCAACTTACGTGCGTATACCATTGGGTATTGATCTGTACATACAGTAATTAAGTTAATCATGCGTCTACCAAGTGTATCCCTTTTCCATAGTTGTGTTTTGCTAAACAACCCTGTTGATTCTGAATAGTACTGAAAGAATCATCGACCACTACAGGCCATGGGTAATACTCTTCTAACCAAGGGAAGTTCATTATATTAAGATAGATGTCTGTGGGTCGAGAATAGTCAGAGACCTTTTCTAGAAACTCTTCTGCACCAGAAGGTCTGACAATATAAGAGTGTGCACCCTTAAAGTAATCTGCCTGTACTAACGGAGACGTACCTAGTGTCATCGGTGTCTTAAACTTACCGTAACTAGGTTGTCCAATTGTCACACACTTATGGAATCCAAACAATACCGGAACACGACCAGTGAATATTGCATCGTGTTCTAATATCATCACATCTTGTTTGGTCTCGACTGAATACTTCCATAGTGACATATGTGAAAGGAAACACGCAAGTGCATTCTCGGTCTTGGAATAACCGCCCTGAAACATATGAACCTGAAGACCCGCATCCTTGACCATAGACTCGAAGTCTGGATGTCTAGGTGTTACTGCATACCACTTCTCAACTTTGATACCGTATCGTTTGGCACTTGCAATACACCTATCCGCAGCTTGTTGGGATAGGTGATTGTCTTCAATCGTAATAACGAAAGACTTCACTTATCCGTCCACTTTCAACCGGATAAATTCGTACTTAATAATCGCCATCTTCTTACCATCAATCTCTACTGGCATTGCTTCTGACCAATTACAATATACCTTATCACCTGCTGCAATCTCTTTCTTATTTGCAACTTCTAGTCCCATCGCAACAACACGAGCAGGTTTATTACCTGTCGTAATATCTGCGGAAAGAATCAGTCCACCGGCAGTAGTTGTTTCTTTTGCATCATCTTCTGTCAATAAAACATTATCGTGTAAAACTTTCATTCAAATCACCTTGTTGTTGTAGATACAGTTCCCTGCACCTTAGTATAATATGGATACACCACTCGTATCCAAGGAAATAATTCACGACACATATACGCATCGTTGGGCCACATTCCATATTCCTTGACCTTCTCAAGTAACATAGATGCGCCATCTGGTTCTATATAGTATGCACTGTTACCTGCAATACCTTGGGGAGACATCTCGCCCGGATCGTTAATACGTGGTGCGGGTTGGACATCTGGTGTAGAAGCAACGATCTGGTGAAACAATCCTGCTCGTCTTGTCGCACCTCTAGGATCATTCAACCCAACCAGTTTATATCCTTCCACGTCACTGACATCAAACTTTCGAGTCATGAGGGCATCCGATTCAAATATAATTATAGGTTCGTTGATAGTCAGACATAGATCCCATAGACGCATATGACTGATCGAACATGCCTCTTTTTTCTCTTGATTCGATGCGAGATACGCAGTCTTCATTATACCAGTCCGCAAATCCATGTGGTTTTCCGAAGGATCTTTGGGCCAGTTCCATCTATAGTTAGAAGTATTGAAAGACGTGAACTCTCGTTCTAGGTGAGACTGTATCGTCTTCGGTACAGTTCCCTCGAAGATGTTCAGATCGATATCACTTTCGGTCTTGACGATACTCTCAGACAACCTCTCAACTGACTTCTCTTGTCCATCAATTCTTATCACATATGCTTTAATCATTTTCTTTTACACACCACTACTCTACTTGAACCATGTTTAGCTGTCACGTTGAAGGCGACAACCTCTTCGAATCCTAAGTCATCTATAATCCCCAGAAACTCACCTTTACTTATCTGTAGGGGATCCATGCGAGATGAAACATTGTTGTCCCCAACCATCAACTCCACACAAAGAATACCTTCCTCGGTCAGTTGATCTGTCCATGTCTTCAAACACTTTTCTGGATAGTAAGAATGATCGAATGAGTTAGAGTACAATATATCAAACTTACCAACCCACTCTTCCTTTCTTTCATGAAAATCCCACTCAAACATATTAGAAAATTCATTCGCTGTCGGAGATATGTCGGTTCCTGTCACAGTCGCATCAGGGAAATACTTAATAAACCATTCAACTTCTCTACCATTACGTGCACCGTGACACAATATATTCTTACTGTTGGGGTACATCTCGCACACCTTTTCAACAGTACTTTCACTACACCAGACAGCGTGTAACTTTTGTTTGTTCGCTGCTATCTGTAGTTTTCGATACTCTTCGTAATTTTCATAATCATACAACTTCATATCTTCTTCATCAACTCTTCTACGTTCTCACCTTGATTTGGTAACAAGTCTTTTAGAAAGAAGTGTACAAAGTGACAATCTTCAATCTTAGTGTTTGCACCATATAAACCATTCCACACATGACTCATCTTCTTGGTGGGTACATCATACTTCTTAATAAAGTAGTTGAGTAAAGTCTGGTCAGTTGACCACTTCCATGGCCCCAATCCATCAACAAAGTCCTTGAACTCCATACGAGTAATAAACTGTTTTGCGGTCTGACCATTCAAGTATGGTTTGAAGTTCTTACAGTTTAACACAATCATACCCATGTTGGCAAACTCATATCCAAGTGAGTTGGGAAAGAAATTTGCTACGTTGTAGTTTTGCAATTGTTCGTACTGCATACGAGAGTAGTTTTGAATCTTCTGTTTGTACTTGTCGGTGATAGGCATCTCACGTTCAATCACTGCACCGAATGCATCCTCTGTACCAAAGTCTTCGAAGATGTTTGGTGCGTCTGGTCGAATGTAGATGTCTGCATCAATGATTGCAATCTGGTCATACTCATCAAGTAAGTCAAATGCATTCTCTTTCTCATAGATAGGTAGAAACCCACCATGTTTCTGCCAACTCTCGGTACTACGGTTACTTGTGAAAGGGTCTGGTTTGACCTTGAGGATAGGTGTACGTTGAATACGATGTTCGACACCATGACGGGTTGCGTACTCTGCAACACTTTCGATACATTTCGCATACAACTTAGAATCTATCTGTTTTCCCAGACAAACCTGATATATCAGTCTTTTCACAACTCATCCTCATATGCCAACATGGACACAATGGATGACCTTATAATGGCTTCGATTCGTTCATTGAGAGTATCATAGAATATGAACATCTCAGAATCTTTGCGTTTATTATAGTCGTCCATTGGGTACCCAGTCAAGGTGAGTTCTGCGCCAGTACGATAGTGTTTGAATGTTATGTTATACATTGTCTAACTCTTGTTATGTTTGGTCGTAAATCCGACAGAATAATCTTTTATATGTGAACACTTGTCATAATGAAAGTATCCATGCGCCTTACACACTTCCCAGATCCAACCATCAGAGTTGACTCTAATACGATCCTCGCTTATTCTTATTAACACCTTTGCAACATCTGGTGTTATATAATATGCACCACCCGCAAGAGATGTACGTCTCTCCTTGTGTATGTCTGGAGGATCATGAGCCAAACACGCCATAGGTTTAGTGTATATTGAAGGTTGAATATTCATAACCAATTCAATATCATGTTCACACACTATCATAGGAGTGTCAGTATCAATACATTTTTTCCAAAGATAGTAATGACCGTACCACACACACTTTTCAGAGACAGTGAACATTACACCATCCGGAGTGCTTTTACTATGTTTGTTCCCAAAGAGCAAATCAAAATGATCTTTGTAAGTCTCGGGTGTAACACCTTCGAAAAAATTAACATCGAACCCAGCTTTCAACCAAGAAGGTAATGCAAGTTTTCTATAGTAATCGGAGATGGGATTCCCACTCATCACGATCATCCACACCGGTGGTTTAGAGTCATTCAAACTAAACGTTCCTATAATCATTAAGATCGAAAGAAGTTCCAATCATTTTCATTTCTGATCTTGAGTTATTAGTATACACCAATGTCTCCGGAGTGTCAAGTAGAAAATCACAGTCTCTACAATAATCCGTGTATTCTCCAGTTCTATGAGACTCGCGTAGTGCAGAGTACTCTTCACCTCGAATAATTTCTTCTATCGTATTGACGGATGTATGTCCGAGAACTGCTTCTTCATCCCGACCAAGTACTTGACAGCACGGATGAACTGCACCCCGATGACCATCCACCCCACCAGCACGGATAACAACGTCAGGAGAAAAAGGACGACCACAAGTTTTGACATTACCAGTTCTAGCATTTGTTTCACCTATATCATATGCACCAGACCAGTTGTGCATTTTCCAGATCTCGGTCTTACAACCAAGTTCTTCTACTAAGGCCTTGTACTGTTCTAGTTCTTGTTCAATATTATTATTGTCTGTAATCAGGTGGTATGTCTCCACAACACAATCCGACCCAGACTCCTTTACATAATCCATCATTTCTTTTACATGTTTCTTGATCAACTCATAATTACTACCCCGAGTGTTATTCATCCACTCTTGATACTTCTCTGGTGTAGAACCAACAAAAGAGAATCGGAAGAAGTCCAATCCTGCGTCCACACAGTCCTTCATGAATTGACCATGCATACGAAAACCATTAGAGAAGATGACTGCTTTTGCATCATACCTCTTAACGATTTTTATATATTCTGGTAGGTTACGATTCATGGTTGCTTCACCCGAACCATCTAGGTTGACAACATTCAGTCCATGTCGTGCACAGTCTTGAACATTATCTTCGAACTCGATCAGTGACATCTTGGTTAAGAAACCTTTGTGTCTACCTCCGGTACGTTTATCTTGAGGACACATTGTGCAATCAAAATTACAGCCGCCCTGTACTTCAATTACCGCTCTGTCTATGTTTATTTCTTTCACTGAAAAATCCTCTCGCTTTAGTTTCATGTTCTATTGCTTTTCTCTTGGTGTTACCTAACATCTCAGGGATATTATTCACCCACCAAAATATATTCATTTCTTCATTTTCATCGTGTGTAGTTCGTACACAATGAGGCGTATGATAACGTGTTATACCCTCATTACTTATAACTATCGTAGGTCTATATAAGTTACGAGCAATGTAATGCCACATACCATCATAACATATGACTTGACGACACGTAGAGATATGATAGAGTGCTTCGGAAACAGGAGTTCTATAGGTCAATTCTGTTATATGTAATCCCGCCGCAACCAACTGATTTATTATAACATCCCATTTGTCATTTGTCAACTGTCTTTTCCATGTTTTTGGAGTTTCTGCATTAAACAGCGGTCTCCATATAACAATCTTATTATTGTCAACTTTTCGGAATGCATCCTTCCGGAATATCCAATCACTGTTGGGAATATCTCCTCCTACCTCATCCGAATACTTTCCACTCTGAAACCAAAACCTATTCTTCTTGGGTCGGTTTATGGCCATGACTCTGAGACTACCATCGTCCTCTCTGGTAACATCATCGTTATATCTCCAATCACTGTAACGTGTCCGTTCATTATACACGTGTATGACCGTCACATCATCCTTTCTATGATAGAAGTTATGGATGTACTCTAGTCTCTCTATGATTGTTTCTGGATCTTCGAAGTGGTGTAGATGGTCTTCTTCATGTTCCCAATGAAACTCTAAAGTAACTTTCTTGTTTTCTTTGTAAGAAAAGTTATGGGCACAATTAAGTGCCCACATGAAATCACCGACTCCTGGCGTACCTCGCCAAGTAATAAGTTCCATTACTTATTCTTGTTACCGACTGCTTCCTTCGCATAGAACGCTGCAACAATCGCGGCAACAGATACAAAGTAAGTAGGTGCCATAGAACCTAACGTATTTGCTGCTTGGTCTAATCCTATCAAGGATGCCAGTACTACAGCGAAGGGATAAAGTAACATTCCGCCAAGTGCAAACCATGCCATGTTACGTTGTGCATCACGCATTGCATCTGCGTCTTCAAGTTCCTTTCGTTTGAACTCTAAGTGCATCTGTAGTTCTTGTTCGGTAATGTGACCATCACCGTCCGCATCAGCTCCCGCTAAAAACCCATCACTGTCTGCGGTAAGTTGTACCTTCTTTTTTTCTTCTGACATTTTATTCTCCTAGTTTAATGTTCGTGTAATTCACTACCATGTATGTCCCAATTAAAACCGATAACAAGTTTCTTACTATCGGTTATCATAGGACTTCTGTGGGGTAACATCGAAGGGAATACTACAAGATCCCCTTCTTCCAAATCTATTGGTGTTCCTAATAATTGTGTTCCGTTTTCCGGATCTTCTAATACTACTTGAAGGACACCGGACATGTTCGCACCTTCATGGGTGTGCCAGTTGAAGTCTGCACCATGTTCACTATATTCTGCAAACCACATATTACCTATGCGTATGTCGGTACACTTCCAACTAGACATGTAGTCCTCTAGACTTGACCGCACAGCATTCTCAAATACTTCCCAATACAAAGGTTTTGCATCAACCTTGTAATCAGAATGAGACATGTTAGCATATTCACATACGTTGTTATCTTTTATCATTTCGATAGCAAGTAATATCTTGTCCTGAACACTTTCCCAATCATCAATTTTATATTTGCGTATATACTGCATTAGAATACTTTCACTCCGTACTTCTGTTCCCACAATTCTGCGTCATGTTCATCGTTGACCATAGGTCTTCCGCGAATGTTCAATGAGGTATTTAGTAACATCGGAACTCCGGTTCTTCGGTGATACTCTTCGATGATCTTACGGAATATAGACGGACAATCTTTCTTGACTATTTGTACACGTGCGGTACCGTCTACATGAGTGACTGACGTATAAGGATGTTTTGCTATAGAGGTGTATTGCATGTACTCATTCATTGGGCCCGAGAAGTATTCTTCTGCATACTCTTCTAGTATTGCGGGTGCGAATGGACGATACTTCTGTCTACGTTTGATTGTGTTGACCGTATCCTTTACGTCAAACCTCACATCCGCGATCAAAGACCTGTTACCCAGTGCACGTGGGCCAAACTCCGCTTTACCGTTCGCCAGACCACACACATGATGTTCTAAGAGGTGATCGACCACTTCCTGTACATTGACCTCCCTATCTATGTTGTAACCAGAATATGGAGACCAAATCAGTTGATCCTTCCCAGTTTCCTTTGCCCATGTCATTGCAGCAGTACCGAGACTCGAACCAGAGTCAGTTGGTGCAACTGCGATATGTACTTGACCCTCAAACAGTTCGTGTATCATTGAATTGGTAACAACATTCTGTGCACAACCACCAGAGTACACTAACTTGTTTCCGTGTTGTTTTGCAATATGCATGATCTGCATAATACCATACTCTGCAAACTTTTGAATACCGGCTGCGAAATCTTTATCTCCGTACTGTCCCAAGAAGTCGATTAGTTTATTTCGCATCTTACCAAATCCTACGAAACTCTTACTCTTAGGATTATCCATTAGTTCGGATGTACCAATCTCTGGTGCAAGGTCTGGTGTCTCTTCCCACCAATCGATTAACCATTGTACCATGTCTGGAGGTGCAGTACCGTATGAAGACAGTCCCATGACGACATACTCGTCCTCAAGTGGACGTAAACCCAACGTTTTTGTTGCACTCGTGTAGACTAGTCCAATAGACTTGGGGTAATGCCATTCTTTGATTAGGTTGAAGTTGTGGTCGTAGATGACCGCAGTTTGATATTCGCCTGCACCATCGATAGACACCATAACAGTATCTTCTTTGTCTTTCCAAGGGCGGGTGTAGAATGCGGTTGCGCAATGTGATATGTGATGTTCGTGGAAGTTGTCATAGACAAGACTTTCACCGATTGGTATTTCTTCGTGTGTAGAAATATCTCTTTGGAGTGTTCTGCCCTTTAAACCTCGATAAGTATCTCGGTATTTTTCTCGAAGTGCATAGTCTTCATAGAATGATACATGATCGTTGTCGTTAACATATTCCCAGAGACTTTCGGGAATGATAGGGTCGTTCTTCCTCTTAGAAAAACGTTCGGCCTGTGAAGCGAACTCCACAGTACCGTCCTTGTTTATAATTGATAGTGCTGCATCGTGATAATACTCACTGAAACCAACGTAACGCATAAATATACCTCATAGATTGTATGAGGATATTTAGTCACATTTTAACCAACCAGTTTTTCGTAGATCTCTTTCCAGTTCTTCACGCAAGGGATAGTTGGGTGGTTCATGTTGAAACCATGTTCCATCAACACACTCTCTAGACCAAGTTCAACACCCAGTTCGGCATTCTCAGTCTTATCTTCTACCCACAGACATTCGGTGTCACGGTAAGGTTCTAAGGCTTCGTCTTTGTCATCACCACAACCAAGGATAACGAACTTCTCGAACAAAGTCTCACCGAACAACTTCTGAAGATTTAGGATACGCAACTTCTGCGCATTAGGATTGTCACTCAGACTAGTAATCGCATGGAACACATAACCATGTTCTTCGTGCAACTTCTTCATGTAATGCATTGCATCACGTAGTGGGGGAAGGAACCCGACATGGGCACTCTCGTTAAACATACGGACTAACATCTTACCTGTCGCCTTGTCAATACCATAGGCTTCACTGACATCATAGACTAGGTTTGTTGGGTCAGCTAACTTGTGACCGTGTTCGTTCATCCAGATATCGAATGCGTAGAACCAGTTAAGAACTACACCATCGATGTCTGTCAATATTACATTTTCTTTATTCACTTTACTTCCTTACTTTCTAAATAATCAATAGTTTCGATAAATTCTTCAAGAACTTCGGGATATCTCACACCTAGAGTTCTCATCATAGATTCTAGGTAACCGATTGCATAATTTGGATTATCGTTATCCTTACGAATCAGTTCAATCATCTTTACAACAATGGCACCAGTTTCTACATAATTCATAATAAATACCTCTCTCTCAATTAGGTACCCATTATCTCATAGTTAAAACAAGATGTCAACACTTATTTACATTTATTTTGGTAATAGTCGGAATTTGTTTGAGTGATAGTGGTCTAGCATGAGGATCTTCCATCCTCCGCCAGTATAGTGACAGAACTTCGCCTTCTCGAAGAACTCTTCTTCTGTGGCGTAGTGGGGGGAATCATTCCATGTCTGGTCTATGGTGACCAGATCGAAGTCGTGTTGCATCAACTGACCAGAGATGTATGGTTGATCATTCATTACAGACATATGGAATTCGGGTTTAGCGTAGAACCATTCTTTCCAAGGCATAAACAACTCACGTGCACGTAGACGTGCCTCGCGTGTCCATACAACCACACCGGTATTCAGTATGGTTATTTTGGATGGTCTGCTAGGTGGCATAGAAGGCACGACCGGAATGCCGTGCATCTGGAACTTGTTTACAAAGTCGAGATAGGTACTTTGTTTATAATCCCAAGAGTTATATCCACCACCATCAGCGGTGACGATATCACTCTCAAGTACACCGAAAACATCTCCGTCTTCACATATGTCGAAGATGTTTTCATCGGTGTTTACTACAATATCAGTATCAGCAAAGAGTACCTTGTCGTACTGGTCGAACATCGGGTCGTAGATTACACGCAAACATTCAAATAGTATTGCAGTAGAATGGTCGTCTTTACAATACACCGCTTCATCGGAATAGTGATAATCCGCATCTACGTGATCTGCGTACTGTAAGAATGAATTGCGAGATATATCCGCACACTCTCGATACACTTGACTTCTCTTTCTACCTTCGATATCACCACGTTCATCAACCTTGTCGTTGACGATCATGTATTGAAAAATCGCGTTTCTCATTATCTCTCACTTTTCGTGTATCAGAGTTCCCATTCAAGGTCATCTGTTTATGTTTATTACGTTTCTTGTTTCTACTATCGTGACGACTGTACTTGGCCATACTAATTACTTATACGTTCTCTAAGGTTACCATTAGTCTTTCTGCACGGTTTGTAACCTGTCGATGCCAGAGACTATCACGTCCCTCTACACCTGCACGTTTCCAATCACCTTCTGCAATTGCACCATTGAAGTTCTTGAACTTACTCAAACGAGTACGTCCCATATTGAACATCATATTAACAAGTACACCTTGTACTTCGTCTGGTAAGTCGTCAAAAGACCCTTGTCCGTATAAAGCGTGACACTCTGATATTGCTGTATTGAGGTCGTTGTCAAAACACTCTGCGACTCTTTCTTCGCTGATTGAGGTTCCGACTGGTTGTCCATGTTCTGGATCGGTTTCGAGTACGAGATGGCCGACACCAAAGGTTGGATAGCCAAGGTGGTCGTTATAGATTTCATACTTGACTCCTTCGTCCACTTTTAATGTTTCGAATACTTCTTGTCTGTTCATTTCTTTTCCTCTATTAGTTCTTTAGTCATTATATAGTCTCGCACGAAGTCCGAACGTACTATATCTGCCCATGTAAATTCTACTACAGTGAAGTTCTTCATCAACTCAAGTATCTCGATAAACTTCACGATACCTTTCCTATCACCTTCTTTTACGAAGTCTGATTGATAATAATCACCACAGAATATGATCCGACAATTCTGACCAACTCTAGTAATGATACTATCTAATTCATGGAATGTCAAGTTCTGCATCTCATCCACTATGATAACTGCATCGTTGATTGTAGTTCCACGAATATGTGACGTTGATATAAAATCGACCGTCTTGTTCTCCGAAAGTTTTCGGTATGCTTCCGGATCATCGAATAGTTCCGCGCATATTGATTTGTAGGGTGCGGTATATGCATCCATCTTCTCTTCTAGAGTTCCTGGCAAGAATCCAATCTCTCGGGTAGGTACAATAGACCTACAGATAACTACAGATGAAAACTGGTTACCTTTATCAAGTACAGTCTCTAGTCCAAGATACAGTGCACTAAAAGTTTTACCCGTCCCCGCAGATCCATTCAGTACCAAGTGCGAACCAGACTTGTAGGCAGAGAACACTTGTTCTTGGCCAGTAGTCATTGGATCGACTGTCAAAAGATGATCGATCTTTAACGTTTGTGGTTTTTGCATTAAGTTCTCTATGTTTTGATGTTGTTATCTTTACCCGCACCTTTCTTAATGTTGCCTAGGTGTTCTTGCCAATCGCTACCAGCCATTGTCAATGCGGATTTGACTCCCGATGTTAAACCGGGCGCTTTAGTGAAACATCTATTTAGATGGGGGTTATCTTTTCGGTAGTCATCGTACTCTGATATTTTCATCATGACTTCGATTACTTCACCGGTCTCATTATCTTTAAATTCATATATTGGCATAATTTATTATTGTTTTCCATACGACACCCCCCGAGTGGGGGGTGAAGAGATACGGATCACCTTCCTTATTGAGTCGTTAGTTGTTCAACAATAGTTTGATTGAGATACTCTTGTTTCTTTGCTAGTTTATAAACCAAGTTATCTCTTCCTTTCTTCTTCATTCGTTGGATATAATAATCCAATTCCTGGCGGTCTCGCTTCAAGCGTTCCAATTGTTTTTCTGACATCAACACCTCGTTTGTTAGTTAAAGGGATGGTTATTTCTGGATCAGTTTTGGAAAGGTCTCCTGTACTAGTTTTTTGGTTAAGTATTTCACTGGTGACTTTTTTGCCACCATCGACAAAACTATCTCTGCATCTTTTGGATGTATTGATTCCAAGAGTCGCATGAATTTGAGTTCGCGTCTAAACGCCTGCATATCTTTGCCTGGCCCACCTTTAACATAATAACCGAATTCTTTATGTAGTCGTAGGAGACTAGAAGGGGTTGACTCAGGTCTATTTGGGGTATACGGAGGAGTGCCTTCGGGCAAGATGAACTGAAGAGTATCATCAAAAGTGCCTCGGAGGACATCTGTTAAAGCAGCAACATTCTGATATTTCAACAGAACATCCTTTCTTTTGGTTTTAGTTGTTTGTTTCCCAAACTCTTCGAAGATTTCGAAAATGTCGGGGGTTCTATTGTTGGCCATTATATTTCACCTTTACTATAACTATATAGGGTTTTTTGTGTTTTCACTTAGTATCTATATGTAAAAAAACCCCCGATTTCTCGGGGGTAAAACGGTGGGGGGAACTAAACTATTCATAGGAATCATTACCAATTTACGCTAGTTTAGTCGCAGTCCCACTCGATAATCTTGTAGTTCTTCATTGCATTTTCTTCTGCAAAATCTATTGCTTGTTCTTCAGTCTCAAAGATCATTTCAGGAAGAAACTCTCCGTCTTCTTCCAAGTAGTAAACATAGTCGCTCATAATATCTCCTTAGTAGTACCAGCTGTTGTAGTGAGTGTCTTCCGCAGTAGTAGGACGAGCACAAGAATGAGAAGAAGTCTTGAAACCACCGTAGTTGTCGATTCGTTTCTTCATCTCTTCACCAACGAAAGAGTTGGGAACCGCACGAACGTTTTGACACATCATTCCTTCACTACCTTCAACAACTGCGGTGGCAACCTCACGGACAATGACAGTTTTCGCTGTAGGTTTCGCAACGACTTGGTAACAATCAACTTGAGTCTGTTCGTAACCCCAAGAGTCAACGAACAAGTCACCGACCTTAACGTTGTTGGCAAATTCTACTGCCTTTACTTTGCGTTCTTCTTTCGCTTTGGCACGGTATTCGATAGTGGCAAGACGGTCATCAATGAACTCTTGTTGCGCTTCGTACATACGTTCAATAGTACGGTAACGAACGTGGTACTCATTCTTGAAACCAAGACGAGCACGAGGAGCAACACGGTCACACTTGGCAATCAAACGTTCTTCGTCAATTGTAAGAACAAGGTCGTGTTTCGCAAACAATTCAATCATTTCATTTTTCATAATATAGTCTCTTCAAAGTAAAAACAACGGGGACACTCCCCAACCAACAAAGACATTATCTCATAACTAAAACAATAATGCAACACTTATTTTAACTTTCTTTAGAACAATTTGTTATAAGACCCATACATGGTTATAACGTTTTGGTAGATCATCACACGAGTATAGGTCACCCTCTGCATAGTTCAGAACCTTGACGCACTCGCCAGTAGAATTACTGAAGTGCACATCCGGTTGATCCAGAACACTTTCCACGTAATTAACTGCGACACCCAGAACTATCGCTCCAACCAATCCACCCACTACCGCTTCTACTTTATCTTTAATAGTCAACATTATACAATCACCTCAACTCGATTATCAAACTCGGTTATACCCATCTCGAATGGAACGATCATCTCAGTTCCGATTCGATCGGCATCAAACCCAGATGAAGCTGTGCAGGAGTCTTTAACAAAAACTCTATAACCGTTACAGATGTGCACCTGACGACCATTCATTTCTACGTACATGGGGCCTTTTTCAAGGACACTTCCGATTAGGTATGAATCATCACGACCTTCCATTGGTTGGAAATCGAACGCTTTAATCGCGTCACCAACATTCGCTACATTCTCAAATTTCAACATTATATTGCACCTCTGATTTCATTTATACGGTTAACCATTCTCTTGTACTCT
>Ga0209716_1000067_pt1 | contig 105397 bp, 97 predicted proteins | sample COGITO_mtgs_1205_FD_184811 | JGI IMG/M metagenome (GOLD analysis project Ga0209716, IMG submission 184811) | Pelagic marine microbial communities from North Sea - COGITO_mtgs_120531 (SPAdes) (version 2) | ecosystem: Environmental > Aquatic > Marine > Epipelagic ... | reverse complement strand
GCTTGTTTTTAACTTGCCGATTTTAGCAATACCCTAAAGAAAACTGTTTTTGGAGCTTGTTCTCATTTTCTGGTGTTGATCGACAAAGAAAACGGAGTTCTGAACTGAATCTTTAAAAACAACAAAGCCTCTACAAAATGTAAAGGCTTCCTTGAGTTCCGCATTAAAGTAAATTTGGAACTCAATAAAGTCTTTTACCCTTTTTTTCAACTTCTGTTATATTTAACAGAAATTACAGGTAAAGAGGAGGTTTCTTGTGACTGAGAAAAGGCAATTCCTAAAAACTTATCCCAGTAGTTTTAGTGTCGCAGTTGGTTGCTTTCCCTTAAGGGAAAGCAATGGTTCGATTCAAACAGGAGGAGCAATATTAGACAAGGGGGTCACAAATGTCCTCTTGTCTATTTCTATTTTTTGTAGTCCTTTTTTCTAATAAAGCCCAGAATTATTAGCATACTTTTTGAAATGATGGGTCAGAAAAAAAATTTGTAAATTGGTTTATAAACTATAAATATTTAAAAATGAAAAAATTATTATTTCCTTGCTTAGTACTTTCTTTAATTTTTTTGAGTTGTAATCAGGTTCCAAATGGTGAACTAAGTGGTGTCTTAAATGACAACACCACTGAAGTTGAAATGACTAAAGAATTGATGAAAAAATATTCTGAAGGTAATTTTCGTGAGATCGCAGATATGATTTCAGACGATTCTGGTGAATATTACTTTAATAATGTCAAAGTAGATAAAGAGGGATGGCTATCAGCAGCCGAAGGACATCACGATTTATTTGAAAATATTCAAAATGATACTGAAGGTATAAATCTTACATCCGCTAAGTACAATAATGGAACGACTTGGTCAATGGCATGGTTTCAATGGACTGGAAAGGGAAAATATACGGGTGATGATGTGAAAATTATTATTCATCACGGCTTCCGTTTTGAAGATGAGAAGATAGTTTCTGCTTATCATTTTTTTGATCCAAGTCTATTAGACCGAGAAACTAAGGCTGCGGAAGCAATGAGTAAAACCTCAAAAAGAGTTCTTGGCTTGGCAGAATTAAAAGTAAATAAAGGGTATTCTTCATCTGATGTGGAAGAGTTCTTAATAAGGTTCAGCAAATTCGTTAGAGAAACAGAACCTGGAACATACGATTTCGGATACTTTATTTCCTCTAACGGGAAAAGAGTTAATCTGGTAGAAAAATATTACACCTCTTCAGATTTTGTTCACCACTTAAATAACTTTGAAAAAAGCGACTATTCCAAGGAGTTCATGAAACTATTTACTCTGAATAAAGTAATCATTGCTGGTGATGCATCTGATGAGCTTAAAGCTAAAGCTAAGGCTTACGGAGCAGAATTAAGACCTCAAATTGGGGGCTGGATTAATTAATGTCAACTATAACCCTCTAATTTAGAGGGTTTTATTATATAAATTAAAAAAATATAAATGGAAAAAAATATTTCTAAAGTAAGATCTCATGATGCTATTGTGGGGGTACTATATTTAATAAGCGTTGGTTTAACATTATATTCTACTAATTTGGATTTCTTATGGATAGCGGTAGCTGTTGGAGGACTTCAGCTTATAAGTCCAATAACAAAGTTTTGCCCAGTTTATTTTATTTTAAACAAACTAATGCCCAATACTGACCCTATTCAGAATGGGAAGTAAAACTTGATTCACTAAAAGATTGTGTTGTGCTGCAACTCTAAATAACAGGAGGAGCAACATATAATAAAACGGTTATACTTTTAGTAGTGTAGCCGTTTTTTTTATTTTTACATCATACTGAATTATTCTTATGCGTTTGATATTACTAATTTCTACATCGTTAGGCTTAATCCTATTGAATGGATGCGCCAAAACAAATTATGAAGAAAACCCTGATCAAGCCATAGGAACCTTTTCAAGAAGCATTGAAGTTGACGGGGAGACCCGTGAATACCTAATTTATATTCCTAATTCATACGACACGATTAAATCCGTTCCTCTTCTGTTGAATTTCCATGGTTTTGGAGGTAGTGCTAATGAATTTATGAATGATGCTGACATGCGTTCATTAGCAGCATCATATTCTTTTATTTTAGTCTATCCTCAAGGAAGTTCTTTAGATGGCTTTTCTCATTGGAATGCTTGTCCAATAGGCGGAGACAATAAAAGTGATGCAGATGATTTTGGCTTTGTTGAAGCCTTAATAAATAAGGTTTCATCTCAGTATAATATAGATGTGGAGAGAATTTATTCTGCAGGATACTCTAACGGGGGTATGATGGCGTATGGACTTGCAAATTATAGAAGTGATTTAATTGCTGCAGTAGCTTCTGTTTCAGGAGCGATGCTTGATTGTATAGGGTCTACAAGTCATCCTATGCCGGTAGTACATCTTCATGGAACCTCTGATGGCGTACTCCCATATAATGGAAGCAACGACTGGAACTCTGTACAAAGTACCTTAGACCATTGGATTAATTTCAATAATACGACAACAAATCCAACTGTAAGCACTGTCAATAGTGAAGGAACGACTATAGAGTATTATGTCTATGGCCAAGGAGACCGTTCAGTTTCTGTTGAGCATTACAAATATATCGGAGGAGACCACGTTTGGTTTAGTGCAGCTTTTCAAGGACGGAATACGTCTGAATTGGTTTGGGATTTTGTGTCTCAATTTGACATTAATGGAAAGCGATAATTTTTATTTTTTTTAAGAACTAATAAAAACTTTAGCTAATTATCATTAAATTAGTTTTTGAATTAAAACTATTTTTATGAAATATAAACTCTTTACCCTAATAACATTATGCATTTTGACTGCTTGCATCAACACAAAATCGGAAAGTTCAGCAAATAATGACGGTCAAATTTCTTTTCAAAACGGGGACTTAATGACTGATGTTTCTGAAGATTCATTAGGAAATCCATTAACTTATCCTACTGGTGAGGCCGCTGTCACAAGTCAAGTTAAAGTTTGGAAACCTGGCTTTACCTCTCCATGGCATTATCATCCTTATACAGGAATAGCCTATGTAGTTCAAGGTGAATTAACTGTTAATTTTGATTCTAATACTTCTTTAGAGGATATATCTGCAGAAAAAACAGTTTCATCCTCGCAAACATTCAAAGCTGGGGACAAAGCTTTTTTAGGCGTGTCAAATACATGGCATTATTCAGAAAGTTCGGGTTCAGAAGAATTAATCTTTATTGTTTCTTGGCTTGGTGAGAAAGGGAGTCCAATAGCTGTTATGGGGAAAACAGAATAATACCTCACGAGATTTATTACAAAAAAATTTAACCTGCGTTTTAATTTAAGGTTATCTAGGCATTTATCTCCTTTTTTATAGACACACTTTCAGCTAAAGAAAGGGTTAGTTCATTTGAAAGAAATGATGTGTCGAATTCAAAAACATCAGGGAGATAAAGATTATGCAGTGAAAGACTCTCCATGAGTTCCTTAATAGAGGGGAGGTTACAGATTTCTTTATTCTTAGGCTGATGTTTTGGGAGGATACTTCAACCACTCGCTATTGATACTCGTAATCAAACAGTCCGTGAAAATAGAAGATTTGACTCTATAAAAAGATTGGGTTGGAAAGATGTTTAAGGAAAGAAGAATTACTCCTATTACACTACATTAAGTAGAGAATAAAGCGTTTTCAAGGGACTAATTAATGAGCACCTAAACTTGGTCGGATTTTCAAAACAGGGCAAGGTAAACGAGCAGGTTTAACTTCTATTAATCTAATATAAGTTGAACTTTAAGGGACAAAGAGATCGTTATAAATTTTGAAAAAGTTCAATCTCTTTTTTCGCGACCCATTGCGTCAGGGATACCTTTGTAGTATCTGAATCTTTCTACAGGAGTATTGTTTTGATATTTTATTCTTCTTTTAAGCCTATTAAAAACAGACTCTTTTTCCCCGACTGGGTAGTCATTTAGATCGGGTCCCAAATAATTATTCCAACCACTTGACCACTGGGATAAGTATTTTGAACCTGCTAATATTTTTTTGTCTAAATATTTTGTAATGTCTACTTCAAAATTTTTATCCTTAATATTCCCTCCATAAAAAAGAAATTCTGGAACCGAATATGCATTCAGGTTTTGATGAATTATTTGCCCTTCATACATCAAACGCCATTCTGCTGCTCTAACGGCATCAGCGGATAAATAAGCTGCTGCCCTATGATCACTTTTATGCCATACTGGATAGTTAAACCCGGGATCAAATGACATCAAAACATCAGGTCTGATTTTTCTAATGTGATAAACAATTTTTCCCATTATTTCTTCTTTATTTGCGAATTCAACCCTTCCGTCATCATATCCCAAATTAATGTATTGTTGCTCTGAAAGACCTATTACTTTCATTGCCTCAATTTGTTCTTGTCTTCTTATTTTTGACAAATCATTCTTGTTCATTTTGAGATCTCTAGTCCCAACATTTCCAGTAGTTAAGGTGAGAATGAAGATTTTATTATTATTGTTTTTTAGCAAAGCCAATGTCCCATGAGATTGATAATCATCATCGGGATGCGCTGCAATAAGTAGGATTGTTTTTCCTTCCCACTGTTCTATGGGTGTAGAGGGTTGTGAATGACTAGTTTCTGGATTTGCAAAAGCAACAAGCAAAATCATAATTCCAATTATTTGTTTCATAAACAGTTCATTTAAATTAGTGTAAATCATTTCATTATTAGGCTCAATTTATTTCTTTTATTCAAGGCAACTAATCTTCTAATTCACGGATTTTAATGTTCTTAAAGTAAGACTTCCCAGGGTGATCTTGAAAGCAAATATGTCCTTCAGAAAACTTTGCAAAGTCATACCAGCGTTTGTCTCCCAAATAGGGGTAATCATCTGACTTACTGAATTTACTTTGGTTGTACAAAACATTCCATTGGTCACCCCTTAATTCAAATATATTGATTAGGGAATCGTTTAATTTCACAAAGCCATAATTGTTTTTTTGGTCAATCTTAATGTGATACGTATTCCATTGACCCGCTGGATTCGGTGGACTCTTAATTGTAGGAGCATATAAATCATAAACTGCACCCAAATAATGCTTTCTTTCATCCAAATCCCTTAGGATATTATTAAGTTCAATTTCCCCACCTAATATTTGTTCAGGTGTTTCATAAGCAGCAACATCAATGATTTGAATTTCTTGTCCGGTCTGATAGGGAAATTTGTAGTCTGCATCTTCTCTAACCCCCCACATAAATCCGCTATTTCCTCCTTCCTCAATTTTCCAATCAAAAACAATTTCAAAACTAGAATACATTTTATTGGATAGTATACTGGCATCAGCCTGCCCAGATTCTAAACTTGAAAGAGTATCGAAAATCAAAATATTCTCCTTAACACTCCATCCTTTTTTTGTGCCATCGTCCTGGAAAATATGCCATCCATCCATAGAGTTATTGATGATTAAATTCTCCCATTTTTTCTCTTTTGGGCTGCAACTAAGGAAAATAAGTGAAATTAAGAATAGTTTTTTCATGGTATTGTTTGAGGGAAGATACTTTAACTATAATAAATTAAAATTAGCAAAGATTTTTGTGGTATGCAAATAATGATGAAATTAACTGTTTTACCTTTTCTTTCCAAATATCTTCTGGAAGTGTTCCCATTTCCTTTAACCTCAACAAGGTTTTTAATTGTTCCTCTGTTTTTGAAGTGATTGATTAGATAAAGGTCAAGTTTGTTTTAAAATCACTAAATTTAAAGACCGTAATAATTTAAATAATCTATATTGTGAAAAAAAAATTATACTTATTAGCAGTTTTATTCACCTCGTTAATCATTTCGTGTAGTGATGATGATCCAATTCCAGAAGTAATTGTTCCTGATACCGGGGCTCCAACAATTACTCTAGTTGGTTCTTCCACAATTAATATTGAGGAAGGAGACTCATATACAGATGCTGGGGCTTCGGCTTCAGATGAAGTTGATGGCGACATCTCTAATTCAATAACAACTTCTGGTTCTGTAGACGCCTCTACACCAGGAACATATACATTAATATATAGTGTTTCAGATGCAGCGGGTAATTCAGTAGAATTAACCAGAACAATTATTGTAAGTGTAGCAACTAAAATTACTGCATTAGATGCTACTGGAAGATTATCAGAACAAACTCCAGAGCAAGCAAGGAGGACTATCAATGGAAAGTGGAATTTTCCAGAAAGTAGTGCAAAATCGTCCTATACTTCTAAATTGAATACTTGTGAATTTGATTTTATTGAATTTACAGACACCACTTATTTTCTGGCCATAGATCTAGAGGGAGAATTTATTGCTGTTTCTGGGCCATATGAATTAAATGAAGACACTGAAGGGAACGTTAGTAGTGTTGACCTATACTATTACACTGGAGAAGTAGATGTAGTAATTGCTACATTAACTGATATTAATGTTATCGAAATCAACGATGAAATCGAAGCTAGTTTTACAGTAAATTTAACAATCCCTGATACTGCTGATTTTGATTCCTGTAATGAGCTTAGTGGAACTTATTCTGATGTTGGAAAAGAGGAGCCTATGCAACAAAGTTATGCTGTTGCAAACACTTCAACAAGTTCTGATTCAACTTCTGATACTGCTTCTGACACCTACGTTTCTTACATAGACCCGATTTCTCATGTAACATTAATCAACAATACCTGGAGCTTACAGGGAGTTACAGAAGAGGGAGAATCTTTAACCATTGCTGATGTACTTGAAGATTGGTGTTACTATGAAGAATGCGATGGTGTTGGTAATTGTGTAGAAACTGCAGTTGAAGGTTGTAGCCCCCCAACTTCTATAAATCTCCAATTCTCAGCTTATGGGAGTTATAATCTTGTCTTTATTGGTGGTTCTGAAGGAACTGAAGTTGAAGCTGGTGAATGGATATGGATTGATGAGCCAGGCGAGCCAATGTTTTATATAATTGAAGACGGATATACAGAAGTTATGGAAATTCTTAACCTAAGCGAATCATCATTGATTTTACGAAACGAGGAGGGTGATACTTATAGTTTCACTTCTATTTAATAAGATACTTAATACAAAATTAAACCCTCTAGTTAATGCTAGAGGTGTTTACATCGAACATATCAACCTTCTAATACCTAAAAAGTGTTAATCAAAACCTTGGTAAAACCCATAATGGCAGATATGTTGGAACGAAGAGAGAAAGTCTTCTTGTAATGGCAACAGGCAGTGGTAAAACAAGAACTGCTGCTGCTATTGTAGACATGTTAACAAAGTGTAATTGGGCTAAAAGAGTGTTGTTCTTAGCTGATAGAAATGCGCTTGTTACACAAGCTAAAAACGCCTTTAAGGAGTACCTTGAGCATCTGTCATCAATTGACTTGACAAAAGAGAAAGAAGACAGCTCAACACGTCTTGTATTCTCTACCTACCCTACTATAATTAATAAAATTGACAAAGAAAGAACTGATGATAAACGCTTTTATGGGGTTGGACATTTTGATCTTATTATAATTGATGAAGCTCACCGTTCAATATACCAGAAGTACAAGGCAATATTTGATTATTTTGATTCAATGATTATTGGTCTTACTGCAACTCCAAAAAAAGATATAGACCGAAACACCTACAGCTTATTTGGTATTGAAGATGATGACCCAACTTTTGCTTACGAGCTCAACACTGCTGTAAATGAGGGGTTTCTCGTGCCTCCAATGTCTATTAGTGTTCCTTTAAAATTCCAAAGAGAAGGAATCAAATACTCTGAGCTATCTGATAGAGAAAAGGAAGAATATGAAGAGAAATTCGGAGACCCTACTTCAGAAGAAGCACCAGATGCAATTGGTAGTGGTGCTCTAAATAAATGGCTTTTCAATACTGATACGGTAGATAAGGTTCTTGAGCATTTAATGACTGATGGTATAAAAGTCAGTGGAGGTGATAAACTCGGAAAGACGATAATCTTTGCTAAAAACCATCAACATGCTGTATTTATAGAAGAACGTTTTAACAAGAACTATCCAGAGTACTCAGGGAAGTTTCTCAGGGTAATTGATAACTATGAAACTAAAGGCTCATTAAATAGAAAGACAATAGCCCGAATATACTTAGCATATCTTCAAGAAGAAGTCAATCCTTTGACAGGGATTAAAGAGCTTCTAAGCAATGAAGACATGATAACATTAGCATTGATTCATAAGGCAAAGAAAGGCGATGTAAACGCCTATAAAGCGCTCATGGATTCAGCTTATGGAGCAGTAAAACAAAATGTAGAAATAACAGAAGGAGAAACCCCAATATTTAAGCAATTAGATATTGACGTTATTGATTAAATTTAGGTCAAGTGGTATTGATTCTTTGTAGCCCTCACTTTTGTAGTTGCTTTCGATGGGGTTTTTTATAATTAGTTACCTAAAAGGTAGTAATAGAGAAAGCTTACTCTGACTTACTTTGAAAAAAAGCTTGAACATCTCTATTTGAATTCATTGTTATAGCAGCTCGGCACTTGCCAGGGCCTGCCCAACATCCATAAGGTTGATTATCGTTATCAGTACCTTCCCATCTATCAAATACATACCCATTATTTGGAGCTGCTGTAACTGTTATTGTTGCTCCTTCATTATATGTTCCATCAGCATCTGGCGTTACCGACCCTCCTTCTGAAGCATTAACAGTAAGGGTATATTGAGTACGAACTCGAAGTTCTGATTCCTCCTCTTCATCTGAACAGCTGTAAACCAATGCGATAGAAAGAAGGGAAATTATAATGAAAGAAAGGGGAAACTTTTTCATTTAGATTATAATTAATTATAATCAAATATAAAAAATAATTGTAAAATCACAAACCCCAATATTTAAGCAATTAGATATAGACGTTATTGATTAAATAAAGGTCAAGTGGTAATGATGCGCCTCCAATATGTTAAATTTTGATGTTCAGGTAAGAAACAGTGCAAACAACTTATCGGTATTGAACACAAAAACCTTTATCCAACCTCGATTTAATACTCTTAGAGGGGTTTATAATTTATAAGCCTTCATCAAAACAAAAAACCCTCCATCGGAGGGTTTTTGTATTCATTTTTTTACAGAGACTCTTTACTCCTCGCTAGACTCCTCAGTAGCATCTGGCTGAACAGCCATAACCATTCCTGTAGCATCAAAATAATCTCCTGAAGCAACTACCTTTCCGTTTTCTACCATAAAATAATGGTAAGCGTCAACTGAAAACTCCTTACCTGAAGCAATATTATTTCCAGACCATGTTCCATAAACACGTACGCTTCCATCAACTAATAAAGTTTCCTCATTAACTCCAGGCAACCAAGCATCTGCTTTGAACGAAACATTTTCAAAACCATTCATATAAAACTCTCCCTGAGCTAAAACCTCTTCATATCCAACTTTTCCAGCTCCATACATTGGAGATTGGTGCTCAATATTTTCGGCAGTCATCGAATTGAATAGCTCAAAATCTGTTGGTGACTCATAAGTTGAAATGTATTTTTTAGCGACCTCCAGATTCACTTTGTAAAGCGTCATATCCTGTGTGTTTGAACAAGAAAATATTACAAGGGTAACAGAAATTAATAAAATAAATTTTTTCATAATACAGTAGTTTAATTATTGTTAATTAGTAATATACATAAATAATAAGATTAAAAAAAATTCAACATATTGAACAAGTTCGTTTTGCACGCTATTGAGATAAATTATTATACTTCTGATTAATAAGAAATTTCACATAATCCACACCAAAGTTTTTGTTTAGTGGAACTTTATAATCATGTCCATAAATTTATTTATCAATGACAACTTTTAATACAAGTGGTAATGACTCTTTGAAGCCCTCACTTTAGCTGTTGCTTTCGGTGGTGGTTTTTTATGTATAGTTATCTAGTATTACTCTCTTTAGTTCGGCTGCTCTCTTGTCAAACCCATCTTAGACAGTTGCTTCTTTTGGATTTGGCCCATATTTATTTCCCCCGGGATTACTATCTGTCAACATTAAAACTAATAACCATATTGCTCCAATTAATGGAATTAATAATATAAAAAACATCCATCCACTTTTCCCAACATCGTGAAGTCTTCTTACAACAACTGCTAATCCTGGAATAAAAACCACTAATGTATATAGTCCGTATAATAGGCCATATCCAACTCCTTCAACAGCAATTCCGAGAACATTGTCAAGAATCATTGCGGCAATTCCAAAAATCATATTAAATAAAATAAACATCCAATATTCTTTTCGTCTTGCTCGTCCATTAAAGTCAGCATATTGTTTTAAAACTTTTAAGTACCATTTCATAATATCTAATTTATCAACACAATATACAAAACTTTTTTTAAAGCTTGTTTTTGTTGTCTGACGTCTTTTGATGATTTAGACGGTTTTTATTGATTTCTTAGGGTGTTAGTCGTTTCATTTTACTGACAATTATTCACAATTTTGGTTAAAAACTCCCTGTAAATTAGCATATAACCACATACACTTTCCTGTATATTCGTATTATAATTATTAAAGCATATTTATGATACATTCAGAAACACCAACGCTAATAAGAGAAGAAAAAAAAACGTTGGTTACTGATTGGATTTTCGTTGAGGACGTACAAAGAATTTGTTGCGTGTCTGAACGGACTGTTTACAGATGGACAAAGGAAGGGATACTCCCCTACTCTAAGCCCACAGGTGGAAGGTTGTACTTTTCACGTACCGATGTAGACAATCTGATACGTAGCCGTATGACAAACAATATCAAGTTGTCAAGCTCGTATCAATACCGAAGAGAAAGTCTCTTAAAAGGGCTATAATTACCTCTAGCAGACTACTCTCCCGACACCTTATGGAACACTTGATAATATAGTGGACTCTATCCGCTAAACTATCTCTAACTGCCATTATTTAAATGGTTGAAAGGGATTCTACACCCTGAATATATAACAAAACATAGTAATACTTATTGATTACTATATAGTAGTATGGTAATATATAAACGATATATATGAAGATAGGACATATGAACCTTAATGATATGATAAACGCTCCAGAGTTATCAGACGAAATCAAACCCCCAAAGGAAAAGAAAGAAAAGCCTTTGTGGTATCCACCCAAAGGTTATTTCAAAGAGCTGACAAAAGATTTTTGGGATGGCGATAAACTAAAAGAACCCGCTAAACCAAGCACGGGATGGATTTGGCAACGAGATGAAAAGATTGAGGTTGAAATTGTTGAACGATACAGGAAGGTTTTTTGGAAGAAAGATAAAAATGGTGAGAGTGTTTTCAGAACCGAATCATACACAACACATATTATTCCACCTTACGCAAAAAGATGGAACAAGGATGGGGAGTTAATAAAAGAAGAGAAATTGAGTGATAAACTCAAAGCAATTCTTGACCCCATTGAGAAAAAGAAAACAAATTTCAAACCGAACCAACAATTATCACTTTCTCTATAATAAGAGGAATAATGTTTCCAAAATTAGAAAGGTAATGTACGACTGGATATCTATCAGTTCCAACTACGAGAAACAGGGTTTGTCATTACAAAAGGTGATGAGCAATGTTTCTGTGGACGGTCAGTATATTAACTATCACACGGGTACTAAATGGTTGAACGGTAAAATCATCAATGAAGCTAAAAAAAAGCGCTTTGGGTTTCAGCAAACAACGATGGTGTTCTCAATATAAAGGTCTGTCCACCTAAGTTTATTAAAGGTAATAATGTTGAAGAGGCATCATTAAAAGAAACGATTGGATTATTCGCAGAGTTGTCAAATATGGTTGGGTATGATTTAGGTAATACATCACTCGTCAAGTCAATTGATATAACCCATACCGCTATGACAGAATTTGCACCGCAGTCATACTACCCATATCTATGTCATCAAACTGGAGAACTTAGATGGACTATGAATAGCACACTATACTATGAAGATAAGAAGGCAAAGCAAAAGAAATTCTATGACAAAGTAAGGGAAACGAAAAAGACAGGCGGAAGGCAGAACATACCATCCATCTATCAAGGGGAGAATATGACACGCTTTGAGGTAGGGATTGGAACAAACGCAAGAATATCAAAGGTGATTGGCGACCGAGCAATGCTTGGACATCTTTTTTCTATGGAGTGTGTTGAGAAACTTCACGCATATTGGGTCAATGAGTACAACATTATCCCAAAGGCAACAGAATTAAGAACAAATTTTTCAAGGGAAATGAAGCAGAAGGCAGTCAAAGATGAGATTTATAGAATGTTAACAGCTGACTACGGCAGACTAAGGTTAGAGGAGTTGGTTGAGCAAGCATCCAGTATGAGTGCGATGAGTTACTCTGCAAAGTCTAAGCTAAAGAAACAGCTCCTACAACCATTTGAAGAGGGAGCAACAAAGAACGATTTAATCAAGGAATTAGATGGTAAAATTTTGGAGTTTGAGCCATTATGGGAATAGCGTAAACTATCCTCCCTAAATCTATGAAGAAAGCACCTCCTAAAAAGATTAATTAAAGCAATAATAATGGAACTAAATGAAGCAATTGTCCTGAAAATCTCAAAAAGAGACAAGGATATTATTAGAGAATTAGCAAAACAAGAGCGTTTGTCAATGTCAGCATATATTCGTCAAAAGATATGTGCTATAAGTAAGTAATGAGAAAACAATAAACATTTATTCAGATGACTATACAACTAGTTGAATCGTGTTAAAAAAAAATAAAGAATATTAATAAACAACAACAATCTATGCCACGCCCCAAAGGAAGTCAAAATAAAATAACAGCAGAAGTAAAAGAGCAGTTTAAACTATTCCAATTTTGAATTAATAGAGTCAAGCAGCTTTATCATTTCATCATATTTTGCTTGCTCATTTGAATGCTGCTTAATGTGTTGATGACGAATATCAGTAGGAGGGTTTTTATAATCCCTAACAAATGAAGAAACTATACCAATAGTGGCTAATGTTCCAAAGAACAAACAACCCATAATGAATATTGTTGTATTAATAGCTACGGTAGCTAATGGGTCTTTTAGATAATTCTTAATTAATTTTCTCATAACTCTAAATTACAAAATAATGCCAAGACCCAAAGGAAGCCCGAACAAAATAACAAGTGATGTAAAAGAAATACTTGTGAATCTAATTACCCAGACAATAAATTCAATAGGTGTTGAACATCTAGACACAGACCAAAAACTAAAATTACTGCAACTATCTCTTCACTATACCCTACCTAAGCTAAGAAGTACAGAAACAACCGAGAAACCTTATGAGGATTTACCGCTATTTATTGATTAAATGAAGCTTTAAAAACAGTTTTGTATATTGTTCAAAAATTAAGATGCCATCTACAAAACAAATTACAAATTACAAATTTAATTTTCAAACAATTAAATAAATGGAATATTCATAATTCAATTGATAGTGCGAATGATGAGTACAACACCAGAACTTCATTAATAGACCCATTCTTTCAATTATTAGGATATAAATATTCAACGGATTTCGTTCACGAGTTTACTGCTGATATGAATGGAAAAAAGGGCAAAAAAGTAGATATGGCATTTACTTTTGGAAAGCAAAACCCACTAATAATTGTAGAATGCAAAAGAGCTAATATATCGTTAAACAACAATCACTTTAGACAGTTAAACGAGTATTGCATTGATTTGCAATCTGTTAAAGTTGGTGTGATAACAAATGGCATTATTTACGATTTTTACACAAAAAATGGTAATACACTAAATCCAAAACCATTTTTCTCTTTTAATTTACTTGACTATGACCCGTCAGATGTAGAAGAGTTGTCAATGTTTGAAAGAAGCGTTCTGAATTTTGACAACATCATTGAAGATGCAGAAGAGAGCTACTTCTTAGATAAATTTGATGATGCATTCTATCAAACATTAAGTAATCCTGGTGGTAATCTAATCAAAGAGATTTATCAAGGGATGGGCGGTAAGAGAACTTCTCCAAGAATCAATGATAAAATCAAATCATTGATAAACCATATATCAATTAAAAATGTAGCAGACAGGTTACAAGAAAAAGCGTCTAAAGATTCTATTAGCGGAATTGTTACTACAGATGAGGAGATTAAATTCTTTAATATTGTTAAAACCATTCTAGGGCTTTCAAATAAATTCAAGAATACTGAGCTAGAGAGAGTTTCATATAGAGATTATAAAAATTTCTTCTCAATCCTTGTTGATGACAATCAGAGAAAAACGGTTGCTCAACTTAAGTATAAATCCAAGAAACCCATTGTTATTATTGGTTCTGATGAAATTAAACTTGATGAAGTAAGTGTCTTGGATATAACAAAACATAAATCAAAGATAATTGATTCAGCAATTTCTCAACTTAATTAATCACTCTAACAAATATTCACATAAAATTTATTTCAACTATATTATTCTTAAACTACAAACGTCCTTTAACAGGGGCGTTTTTTTTTGCACAATAATCTGTGTATTTATATAGGCATTATGGTCATTTTACTGAAACCACTTTAATTTCTAATACAGAAAATAACAACAGCGTTTTTTGTACGATAATTTATGTTTCAACGCAGGAATAATAATGATTCCACTTAAACACAATCTTGTCATTTGGCGTACATTTGTCGTACGTCACCTAATCACAACAACATAAAATACTTCTATACAGCTAATTATGTAATTTACTTAATTTCTGTATTGGAAAGTAACAAGGAATGCATCTGACTGCCTTACAATACACTTTACTTTAGTTCAAAAAGAAGTAGATGAGGTCAAAAGCGTGTCTTTGTTTGTAGAGTAATAGTTCTTTCAGAACAGTTTTGTACCTTAGTGTTTTAATAGATATTAAAACCTAAAACCATGATTTTTTTAGAAAAGTATTATCCCGTTATTTTAGCATTTTTAAGCTTTTTGTATTCAGTATATTTATGGTTCTATTCAGAGAACCAACAAGAAGGTTTATACGTTGGCCTCTGGCCAGTAACAATTCTTGCCTTTGCTATAGCTATTAGACAAAGAAGGAGTGATGATAAAAATAAAATGTTATGAATAATAAAATAATGTTTGTTGTTGGTTCAGTCATATTTATTGCTTATCTCTTTTTTTACTTAAGAATAGTAATAAGGCAGCACAAAGTAGAACTTACAGACACGAGCTACTATGATGCAAATGATTCTGATAAAATAGGAAATCAAGGTCAGTTACCAGATAAAAAACTAAAGAAAAAACTGAATAACAGTTATTAAAGTTAATATAAACCTTGCCTTTATTTAAACAGTCATTGATGAGATTATAGGTTTCCCTTAGCTTGTGGAGTAAAATCAACATTAACGTAATGTTTGTAAATCGTTTTAAAAAAATTAGATGACATGAAAAACTACTCTGATTTTGTATACGAAACACTTATCAAGTTTTATAAATGTGAATTGAAAACTTGGAGGGAAATTTTTAAGTATAAAATCTAAACAATAGACATGAACTCTTCATTAAGATCTGTTAGTTCTTAACTTCACTTTACTCAAAATCAAACAGGAAACAGATGCGGTTAAAGACTTGATTTTTTGAGCAATAAATGATTTAGAATTATAATGATTATATAATACAACTAATTTAAATTAGTAAAAAAATACAGATTAACTAGATTTGTATTTAACTCTAAAAATATAATTATGAAATTTAAACACATTTTAGTTGCAATTTTTTTTACAACATTTATGGTAAGTTGTGGTTCATCAGATGCTAAATCAGAAGGATCAAAAGCTGGTAAAGATATATGTGACGGAATCCAAAGCGGAAAATTTTCTGCAACTGACATGACAAAGTTAATTAGTGATGGGCAAAAAAACATGAAAACTCCTGAAGATGCTTCATTATGGCTTGAAGGGTATATGGATGGTGCTAAAGACTGTCTGTAATAATTGGAGAAAAATATTTGTGTAAGACGTTTTATTTTTTTAATAGGCGTATTACATAAATAATGAAATTAACGTTTCGCAAAGTAACAGCATTCCTTTTTTTTATAAGTTCACATTAATAATCTGTACAATACAGCATGTAAAATTGTCTTAGGATAAGGTTTACAGAAAAATAAAAAATTATCCCAAAAGACAAAAAATCAACTTTTTTAAGGCATTCAAAGGTTGAAACAATTGGTACTGTTTGGTAAACAAGATAACATCGGAGAATCATCTGTAGATACATTTCAAGCAACGATATCTCCACCTTTAAGAGAAAAATACATGATTCGGGGCTTTATTAGCTGCCCTGGAGAGCCTCTCGAGTTTTTAGATTCCGATTCAATAACGATCTCAGTATATCCTGCTGACACAGATAATGTTGAATTTTTAGACCCCATAGATGATTGTCCATTCGCTGGAGGAGTTTCTTTTTTAAACGTATGCCCCTCCTATTTATATCGGAAATAATTATAAAACTAGCTTGTTTTGATACAGAAGGATTTGCACACATGAAACTTCGTGATTCTCATAAAATAATTCAAGTGAATAAGGCAAACGGCTAAATAATTGCTATTTACACTTGTCCATAACTGTTACTATTTAAAATCATAATGAACCATCATATAAATCCAAGTTTTTTTTATTTGAAGTAATAGTTTACTTTTAACAATTAGTAAAAATAATCTGGTCATGCTTAGAACGAAATTATGAAAATCACTATTTTTATTTGTCTCTTTACATACAGTTTTTTGGTCAGCTCTCAAGACACCTTTACTCCAAAAAAATCTGAGGTTTCAAAAATAAATATCGATGGTATTTTATCCGATGGTGAATGGGAAAATGCAGTCCAAATTCCATTTGATATTGAATTCTCCCCTGCAAACAACATAGCCGCAAGAAAAGAAACAATTGCATATATTACCTACTCGGGGCGTTATTTGTTTGTTGGTATTTATGCTAAGGATAATCCCAAAAACATTCGAGCTTCTATACGACCTAGAGACGACAATAACTTTTGGAACGATGATGTAATATTGTTACGCTTAGACCCGTATGCGGATGCAAGAAATAATTTAGGGTTAGCCGTAAATGCTTTAGGAAGTCAATTTGATATTAAACAAGTAAATGCACTTTCGGATGAAGATCGCTATGACAGTAGTTTTAATGTAAACTTTGAATCTAAAGGAACAATTGTTGCTGATGGGTATCAAGTTGAAATGAAAATTCCTTTTTCAGAAATTCCTTTTCCAAATGGAAAAAATCAAACCTGGCATGTTAACTTTTTCAGAAGGTACATAGAAAACGGGAATGAAATTGAAGTAAGCAGTCAACCCCGTGATCGAGATAATTCGTGTGAAGTTTGTCAAACTACTGACAGACTCGTTCTAAATGATGTTGAAATTGATAAGCGCTTAGAATTTTTACCCTATTTATCAAGTAACTTATCTGGTAAAAGAGAAACTCCAGAAACAAAGATAACTTACGGAAAACCTAAGGTTGGTGTTGGTTTAGGGGTTAATTTAGACCTTAATAAAAACACCAGTTTAGAGGTTACAATAAATCCTGATTTTTCTCAAGTAGAAGCTGATGTAACCCAGATTGATGTTAATTCTTCGTTCTCATTATTGTATCCTGAGCGAAGGCCTTTCTTTAATCGCGGATCAGATTTAGTTAATTTTTCTGGAGGTGCTTTTTATTCAAGATCAATAGCAGAACCTACCGTAGCTGCTAAGATAATTAGTCAAGGTAAAAAATCACGTTTCTTTGTTTTGAGTGCCTTAGATAATGTCTCGCCCTACCTAGTTGGTGGTGAAGACCGGTCTTTTATGGGAAGGGGAGGTAAAAGTTTGGCCAATGTGTTTCGGTATCAAAACTTAATAAGCAATACCTCAAGATTTGGAGCAGTAGTGACCAGCCGATTTTATGATGGAGGTGGTTATGGAAATTTAATTGGAATGGATGGGCTTTTTCTACTTAATAAAAAATGGCGTTTAAGTTTTGAAGTTTTTAAGAATTTTAATAAAGAGCCAGTTCAAGATTGGATCGATACCGAAGAAAGTATTCAAGGAAAGTCAATTGCGTTAGATGGGGATAAACTAAATGGAAATGCGCTATATTTTCAATTATACAGAAACACAGAACACTGGAAAAGTGTATTTTTCTACAGAGATATTTCTCCTCAATATCGTGCTGACATTGGCTTTGTAGTTCGTAATAACCGAAGATGGGGGACAGTAGTTCATCGTTACGTTAACATAATCAATAAGCCTGGATTACAAGCTTTTGGTTTTGGAACCAAAATAGATTTAGTATACACACACCAAGATCTTTTTAAAAATTTAAGTGTTGATCTAGGCGCATTTATAAAAACTTACGGGCAAACTGAACTAGATTATACGCTAGACTTTGACGCTGTGAAAACTTTTTTAGGAGTTCGATTCAGAAACCTACCAACCCATCAGTTTTCACTTTCAGGTGCACCCTCAGAATCGTTTAACTTTAGAATGAGCGCTACTACTGGAAAAGACCTTTCAATGAATCAACTAATACCTGAAGTAGGTTTGCTTCGATCATCATATTTAACATTAGGCATTCAAATTAACGACAAACTAAATGTAAATCCATCCTATCGTTATTCCCGATTGGAGCGAACAAATGGGAGTTCAGATTACTTTAAAGGATCAATAACCCGACTAAATGTTCGTTACCAATTTAATCAGGCATTTAATGTTCGAATAATTGCTGAGAAAAACAGTTTTACCAATCAATTTTATATTCAACCTTTAATTCAATGGAATCCAAATCCTTCTACTATCTTTTATTTTGGGGGGAATCAAACGACGATTGAAGACCTTGAGGATGCCCATTTTCAAATACTACAATTTAATAGATCCCAACTGTTTGTTAAATTCCAATATCTTATTGGTTAATTTAAAACAATTATCTTTTGTTAACATTTACTAATTTGACCGTTCACTTTATTATATTTGTTTAAACTAAAAGTAGAATTATGGGAGTAGGAGGCATCGTGGTTTATACATTTTTATTTTGTTTAGCAATTTTAGTTGTTATCGAAATTAAAGAGCGTATATAAAAAAAGTCTAACGGATTCAATTCGTTTAGGGTTTGACTAACAAAATGAAAAAATAAAATCAAATATTTTGGAAACATATAAATGTGAAAAGTGTGGAATGGCAGTAAACGCAAGTTGTGCGACTTGTAACGAACCTTTAGTAAATGGAACGCTTCAGTTAGAAGATGGAAGTAATGTTCAAATTTCTCAATGCCCTAAATGTGAAGGGAAAATTAAATCTCCACAATGTTGTGGAATGGACATGAGTTGTTCTGTTTGAATATAAATGAATCATATTAGACCCTAACGGGTCTTTTTTTTTATAATATAGTTACTCTAATAATAGCCTTTATTAATTTTGTGTTTTATGGTTTACAAGGGTGCTATTTTAGATAATTATACAAATTAATTTTAAAAATTAATACTATGGAATGGTTTATTAAAAATAGATGGTGGATATGGTCTGTTACTGGAGTTTATCTAGTTTACAGACTATTAACTATATATTATTATAAATAATATTTTTTTGCTGATTTAAAGCCCTAACCGAATGAATCAAAATAACCTAACATTTCAATTACCTGGAAGAAATGAGAGTACTCGTTTCGAAAAAATACATAACATCACATACGACAATGTAGCAGAAGCTTCTGCACTAGTTGCTCAGGAAATTGCGGATGGAATACGCAATTGTAAATCTGAATTTTATGTATTAGGCTTAGCAACTGGGTCTTCTCCAATAGGAGTTTATAAAGAACTCGTAAGACTTCATAGGGAAGAAAACTTAACTTTTAAAAATGTTGTAACCTTCAATTTAGATGAGTATTTTGGTCTTAAAAGAGAAGATAAGAATAGCTATCACAGCTTTATGCATACCCATCTTTTTGATCATATAAACCTTCCCAAAGATCAAATATATATCCCAGATGGATCCCTATCAGAAAAAGAAGTTTCAGCATACTGTATATCATATGAAGAAAAAATTGAATCGTTTGGAGGTATTGATTTTCAATTATTAGGAATTGGAAGAACCGCTCATATTGGTTTTAATGAACCTGGATCGCATATAAATTCAATCACACGAATGATAGCGCTAGATCCAATAACTCGAGAAGATGCTGCGTCAGATTTTAATGGACTCAATTTTGTTCCAACTAAAGCAATTACTATGGGCATCGGATCAATCCTTAATGCTAAAAGAATTGTGTTATTGGGATGGGGGCACAAAAAAGCGGCTGTACTAGCGCTTACTATTGAAAAGGAAATCACAAATACCTATCCAGCTACATTTTTACAAAACCATCCAAATTGTACTTTTATTCTTGATGCTGAAGCTAGTGCAGAATTATCAAAACACAAAACTCCATGGTTGGTAAAAGAGTGTGACTGGACAGAAAGATTAATCAGAAAAGCAATTGTATGGCTCAGTAACCAAGCTCAGAAACCAATTCTAAAACTGACCAACAGAGATTATAACGAACATGGCTTGTCTAGTTTAGTTGCCTCTCAAGGATTACCTTATGAGTTAAACATTTGGATGTTTAACCAACTTCAACATACGATAACGGGTTGGCCTGGAGGAAAACCTAATACCGATGACAAGAATCGACCTGAAAGATCAGATCCGGCAAAAAAAAGAGTTCTGATTTTTAGCCCACACCCTGATGATGATGTTATCTCTATGGGAGGTACTTTTGCACGATTAATAGAACAAGGTCACGAAGTTCATGTAGCTTATCAAACTTCTGGGAATATTGCTGTTTCAGACGAAGAAGCATTGAAATTTATAGAAGTTGCTGAAAATTCATTTTTAAAAGACAAAACTACTTTAGATCATCTTCAGTCAGTTAAACAAGATATTAATTCGAATGAGAATCCCGTTCTGAAAGAGGTGTTAAGCATCAAAGGAGCAGTTAGAAAGAGTGAATGTATTGCAGCTGGAAGGTTTTTAAAACTTCCGACCAAACAACTTCATTTCCTTAATCTTCCCTTTTATGAAACTGGTAAAATAATTAAAAATGAACCCAGTGTGACCGATTATAAGATCACTCAAGAATTAATCGATAAAATTCAACCACATCAAATATTTGCAGCAGGAGATTTGGCTGATCCTCACGGAACTCATAAAACATGTTTGAATATAATTTTCAAAGTTTTAGACGATTTAAAAGTAAAAAAATACATGGACGCTTGTCGCGTATGGCTATATCGTGGTGCTTGGCAAGAATGGGATATCGAAGATATTGAAATGGCAGTTCCACTTAGTCCAGATCAAGTAATTCAGAAACGTAATGCCATCCTCTTTCATCAATCCCAAAAAGACAAAGTAATGTTTCAAGGTAAAGATAATAGAGAGTTTTGGGTACGAGCCGAACAAAGGAATCAAACAACGGCAGAACTTTACAACCACCTTGGTATGGCTGAATATGCTGCTATTGAGGCATTTAAACAGTATTTATTTTAACTTATTATTTTTTCCAAGGAATGTTAGGAGACTTATAATAGTTTATAGCTAGTGAATCTAATAAAACTCCGTGCTCAATAAGTCGAGTCTGATAGTTGTCCCAATTGCGTTTTTTTGTATTTGACCAGCCAATTTCAGCATAACCTAGAATTCTAGGAAAAGCTAGATAAGACAATTCTTCGAAGTTCGTGATTGTTTCACTCCATAAAGGTGCTTCTATTCCAATTATGTTTTCTTCAAAAATACCATCTACCAGTTGTTCTGGTATCCAATCATATCCTCGCTTAATACTTATGTAAGATGCCCAATGCAGACCATAAGGCGATAAGCTATCGTACTGCATATCCAAGTAGGCGTACTTGGCGGGTGACATGAGAATTTTAGCACCTTTACGAATAGCACCCTTAGCGTTTTCTGCATCTGCCCAGTATTGGGCAATTGTATTTGGCTTAATTTTGGAAGATTGGATTTCATCCCAACCAATTACTTTTTTACCGTATTTCTCTACAATATCCTGTGCCCTATTTATGAATATCACATAATCAGCTTCCTTAGTTGCATGAGATTCATCACCACCAATATGAAAATATTCACCTGGAGTAATTGCAGAGATCTCTCGTATAACATCATCTAAAAATTCAAAAGTTATTTCCTTATCTATACACAAACTACTAAATCCAACTTCTATTCCAGTGTAAAGTTTAGGACTCTTATTGTCACAATTTAATGCTGCGTATGATGCTAAAGCAGCATTCGTATGCCCTGGAATGTCAATTTCAGGGATTATAGTAATGAAACGATCTTGAGCATAAGCAACCAATCCTTTATAGTCTTCTTGAGTGTAAAAGCCCCCTGCTCCACCTCCAACTTCAGTTTGTCCTCCATAAGTTGTTAATTTAGGCCATGACTTTATCTCTATTCTCCAACCTTGATCATCTGATAGGTGTAAATGCAAAAAATTTATTTTATATAACGCTAAAAGATCGATGTACTGTTTTACTTCTTTTATAGTGAAAAAGTGTCTTGAAACATCAAGCATGGCACCACGATAAGAATATTTAGGGGCATCTTTTATAAGGCCAGTTGGAATAAAACTAGGTTTAGAATTCAATTTTTGAAAACTTAAAAGTTGTGCCAAAGTAGTTAAAGCTCTATAAAAACCAACACTACTTGATGCTCTTATCTCTATGGATTTTTTAGAAATGTCCAAATCATAAGCTTCTTCTGAATGAATAGAGTCTTTAATTAATTCAATCTTAGAATCGGAAGTTTCCCTCTTATCACTCGCAATCAGTTGCATTTTTGTCTGGAGTTCCCAGATGCTTTTGTATTGCTTCGCAATATTAATAAGGCTTTGATCTTGTGAATCAAAATTTAAAACTGTTTTAGTTTCTATAACAAATGCTGCTCCAGATTCCTCCATAAAATTAGGTAATGGTATTAAAGGAAAGTCATTTAAATGGGTTTCGATTTGCTTTTCACACTGTGAAAAGAGAATCAACAAGAATAGAAACATTATGTTTTTTGGGCTTTTCATTTTTTGGGGTTTTAATTCAGTTTCAATCATGGGGTTTTTCAAAAAAATCAATTTAATTAGATTTATTGGTTTTAAAAGATAATAAATTTTGATCGTTTTGAGATACTAATATCAAATCTCCTGAGGGAACTCTAACATCAAGTATATGCTTAGCAGAAAACGGTACCTTAAAACCTGTTTTTTTTACATCATCAACTCTAATGCTAAAAAGAGTGTCAATCGTCATTACAGCGCCTTCAAATCCATTTTTAGGACCTGTGAAGACCTCGTGAGCCATCAAAACCAGGTTCTCCAGAACTCTGCCTAACAACTATTCCTGGAATTCTACCGGATAGTGAATTTGTAATATCAACTGCTGGGGATTTGACTAAGTCTCCTCCTTTGAGCGAAGAAACTGCACCTGTGATTGTTGCTTTTCTTTGAGATCCGTATCCTGTAATAATAACTTCATCTAAATCATCAGTAACAGGTGTTAGTTCTATATTTATTGTATCTAAGTTAGCAACTAACTCCTGAGTTAGAAAACCTAAATATGAATAAACTAGGATTGCATTTTTATTTTGAGTAGTAATCGAATAACGTCCATCAAAATCTGTGACGGTTCCATTAGAAGTTCCTTTTTCAACAACACTAACTCCTGGTAAAGGTCCAAGATTATCAGTAATAATTCCGTCTATGGATTGTTGTGAAAAAACTAAATGAGATGAAACAAAAAACATGCCTAAAGTAGTAAATAGAACAATGTATTGTTTCAAATGTTGTGAGGGGTTTAATTTCATTTGAATTGATTTGGGGATTAGTAATTTTTACAGAAAAAAGTGTTTTTAACTCATTAAATAGGTCGTTTTAATTAAAAAATAAGATTTCAAATACACTCAAATGTAATATAAATTATTTATAATTCAATTAATCATTAATCTAATTATCATATATTTAAATATGTTATATTGTATGTGTTTTGTTTGTAAATAACTACATCTAAGTATTCCCTTGATATATTTACAATGGAGGATAAATTGATTCAAAAAAATCCCTAACTTAGATTTTTTATAACATATATGAGGACTGCTCTTTTTTCATTATTAACTTTCTTTTTTTCAGTATCATGTGAAACAGTTCCTGTTTCTATAGACATTGTTCCAGGTGTTTCTTTGGTATTAGCAGAATATCGGGTGAATCAAGTCTCAGACGTTGTGTATAACTTAAGTTTTCAGATTCCTAAAATTAAAGAAGAACCAATTCCATCTGAACTGAATCTTAGTCTTAAGATAATGGATTTAAGCCAACCTCTTTATTTAGATTTTAAAGAAGATTCTAAGAAAATTAATTCTATTTATATAAATCATAAAGCAGTTGAAATTGAACATAAAAATGAACACATTATTCTTGACCAAAAACATTTACAATTAGGGGAAAACAATATCTATATTAAATTTATTGCAGGAAATCTATCTCTTAATCGTAATGATAATTACCTCTATACACTTTTGGTTCCCGACAGGGCAAGGACATTATTTCCGTGCCTGGACCAGCCTAACATTAAAGCTGTTTACAAGCTCAGTGTGCGCGTATCTAAAGATTGGACCGTATTGTCTGGAAGCCACATAGAGACGATAGAAAATGATGGAGTTAACACTACCTATAATTTTAGAGAAAGTGATTTAATGAGTACCTATCTTTTTTCTTTCGTTGCAGGTGAATTTCAAAAAGCAGCTTCCAAAGAAACGGAGCGACCAATGAACATGATTTACAGAGAGGATAATCCAGAAAAAACTGCCGTTAGTATTCCTGAGATTTTTAAAATCCACCAATCTGGAGTTTCTTATTTAGAAAAGTATACTGATGTAAATTATCCGTTTCAAAAATTAGATTTTGCTACAATACCAGGTTTTCAATATGGTGGTATGGAACACACATCTGCTATTCAATATCGTGAATCCACTTTGTTTTTGGACAAAAATGCTACTCAACTACAAGAGTTATCTAGAGCAAAACTGATTGCTCATGAAACCGCGCACATGTGGTTTGGAAACTTGGTAACTATGAATTGGTTTAATGATGTTTGGATGAAAGAGGTTTTTGCTAATTTCATGGCTGATAAAATTGTAAATCCACTGTTTAGTAATATAAATCATGATTTGCAGTTTTTAACTGCCCACTATCCTCGCGCTTTTAGTGTTGACAGAACCAAAGGTAGTAATGCAATTCGACAGGAATTGAATAACCTAGAAAATGCGGGTTCACTTTATGGGAGTATAATATATAATAAAGCTCCTATTATGATGCGACAACTTGAATTACTTTTAGGGGAAGAGTCTTTTAGAACAGGGATTCAAACCTACATTAAAACCTATGCAAACAAAAATGCAGATTGGAATGATTTGGTTTTAATTTTAGATAAAAAAACAAAATTAGATTTAGAGCAATGGAGTGATGTTTGGGTAAATTCTGCTGGTAGACCGTTATTTATAGATCAGATAGTTTATGACCAGAATCAACAAATCAAGAGTTATAAATTAATTCAAAAAGCTGAGGATGGATCAAATAAGATATGGCCACAAGCATTCGATGTTTCCTTCCTATATGAAGATCATATTGAAACCCTTTCTGTTCTAAGTAATTCAAAAACGACTCCACTTAGCCAAGCAGTTGGATTAAAAAAACCGAAAGCTATTATTTATAATAGCAATGCCTATGGATATGGTGTTTTTCCAGCAATTAATAATTCTATTTCTATCGGAATAGAATTAAAAAATGAAGTTTCTAGAGCTCAAGTATATATAAATGAATATGAGAATGCAATCTTAGACAAGTCAACTGTATTAAAGACATTTGAAAGCTTTTTAAACGGAATTGAACATGAATCAAACGAATTAATTTTACGATTGTTAACAAACCAAACTACATCTTTATTTTGGTATCATCTATCTTCTTATCAGCGAGTAAATTATCAAACTAAATTTGAGGAAATTCTTCTCAATCGTCTAAATTCAAATGCTTCAAAGAACATAAAAAAAACATGCTTTAATGCGTACACAAGCATTGCCTATTCGAAAGATGGGCTGGCTACCTTATATCAATTATGGAATAAAGACATTCTATATAAAAACTTACTACTTAATCAAGACGATTACACAAGACTAGCTCAAAACTTGTCGCTATTTAATCATCCAAAAGCAATTGAAATATTAGATCAAGCAGAAAAAAAAATAACAAATCAGGATAAAAGAGAACGTTTTGAATTTTTAAAACCTGCGTTATCCAATGATGTTAAAGTTAGAAATGTATATTTTGAGTCTTTTAAAAATGCACATATGAGAGAAAAAGAAAGTTGGACACAAACCGCAGCTGCCTATATTCATCATCCAATACGTCAAAAAGAAGGGGTAAAAAACATTGATCTTAGTCTAGAATTACTTGAGGAAATTCAACAAACAGGTGATATTTTCTTTCCCAAGAGGTGGTTGGACAGTACCATAGGAAAATACACTTCCGAAGAAGCATATAATCTAGTGTTGAAATACCTCAAGACCCATCCCGATTTAGATCAGAATTTAAAAAACAAATTACTTCAAGCAACAGATAAGCTATATAGAAATCATCAGGTTAATTAAAAACAAACCGTTCTTGAAGTAGTATCTTTATTGTATTCAAAATTCATATCATGTCTTCTAATAAAAAACCCATTAAACAATCAAGGTTACATCCTAGAAATAAAAACCTTGAGCGCTATGATTTAGAAGCTTTGATAGAGATAAAACCTGAATTGAAAGCGTTTATGAAACCTAATAAACACGGAGATGATTCAGTTGACTTTGCAAATCCAAAAGCAGTAAAGCTATTAAATAAAGCATTACTAAATCACTACTACGGAATTGAACATTGGGATTTCCCTGACAGCAACCTCTGCCCTCCTATTCCAGGGAGAGCAGATTACCTACATTATTTAGCTGATTTGATTTGTGAACATAATTTTGGACGATTCCCTGAGGGAAATAAAATTAGTTGTCTGGATATTGGGATTGGTGCAAACTGTATCTATCCAATTATTGGAGTAACAGAATATAACTGGAACTTTATAGGATCTGACGTTGATCCTAATTCAATAGATAGTGCAATTAAAATTGTAGGCAATAATCCTAAATTAGTTGGTAAAGTTGAATGTAAGCTCCAAAAAGATTACAAAGCAATGTTTAGAGGTATTATAGGAAGTAAAGATCAAATTGACCTTACCATGTGTAATCCGCCTTTTCATGAATCAGAGGAAGCTGCACAGAAAGGAACTCTAAGAAAGGTTCAAAATCTTCAAGGGAAGCAAAAAAACAAAGCTGTCTTAAATTTTTCAGGAATTAGTAAAGAATTAATATATGAAGGTGGAGAAATAAAATTCATTTCATCAATGGTATTACAGAGTAAAACCTTTGGAAATAATTGTTTTTGGTTTAGCACCTTAGTTTCGAAACAATCGAATCTAAAAGCACTATACAAAGTACTCGATCAAGTTGGAGCAATTGAAATAAAGATAATTCCTATGGGAACCGGAAATAAGGTTTCTCGGATTATAGCATGGACATTTTTGACCAAGGAAAAACAAATACAATGGAGTAGAGCCCGCTGGAAATAAACAAAAAAAGCACCACATAAGTGGTGCTTTTTTATGAATTAGAATGCTTTACTTTACTTCTTCGAAGTCTACATCTTGAACGTCATCACCTTCAGATCCACTTTCAGCATTATCTTCTGGAGCTTCTGTTCCTGGCTGAGCTGCACCATCAGCTTGTGCTTTATACATTTCTTCAGAAGCATTTTTCCATGCTTCATTTATTTTTTCTAAAGCAGGTTCAATCAAAGCAATATCTTTAGTTTCAAAAGCTTTTTTAAGATCTTCTAAAGCATCTTCAATTGGTTTTTTCTTATCATCTGAAAGTTTTTTTCCAAATTCTTTCAACTGACTTTCCGTTTGGAAAATCATCTGATCAGCACTGTTAAGTTTATCAACTTTCTCTTTTGCTTCTTTATCAGCTTCGGCATTAGCCTCAGCTTCTTGTCGCATTTTTTGGATTTCTTCTTCCGTCAGACCAGAAGAAGCCTCAATACGTATATCTTGAGTTTTTCCAGTAGCTTTATCAGAAGCTGTAACTTTAATAATTCCGTTTGCATCAATATCAAAAGTAACTTCGATTTGAGGGGTTCCTCTTGGTGCTGGTGGAATTCCATCGAGATGAAAACGACCGATAGTTTTGTTGTCAGAAGCCATAGAGCGTTCTCCCTGAATTACATGAATCTCAACCGAGGGCTGATTATCTGCTGCAGTAGAAAATACTTGAGACTTTTTAGTTGGAATCGTTGTATTCGATTCAATCAATTTAGTCATAACACTTCCCATAGTTTCAATCCCTAAAGAAAGAGGTGTAACATCTAATAATAAAACGTCCTTAACGTCTCCCGTCAAAACTCCTCCTTGAATTGCAGCTCCTACGGCAACAACTTCATCCGGGTTTACACCCTTAGAAGGTTTTTTACCAAAGAATTTTTCTACTTCTTCTTGAATAATAGGGATACGAGTAGATCCTCCAACCAAAATAATCTCATCAATTTCTGAAGTTGTTAATCCAGCATCATCTAAAGCTTTCTTTACTGGAGCCATCGAACGGCGTACTAAATCATTTGCTAATTTTTCGAATTTTGAGCGTGTTAATGTAGTTACTAAATGTTTAGGGCCTGAGGCAGTAGCGGTTACATAAGGTAAATTGATTTCTGTCTGAGGAGAAGATGAAAGCTCGATCTTAGCTTTTTCTGCAGCTTCTTTTAGACGTTGAAGTGCCATTGGATCTTTACGCAAGTCAATATCTTCAGCCTTTTTAAAATCGTCTGCTAACCAATCAATTAATACTTGATCAAAGTCATCACCTCCTAGGTGTGTATCTCCGTTAGTCGATAAAACTTCAAAAACTCCATCTCCTAATTCAAGGATAGAAATATCAAAAGTTCCTCCTCCAAGATCATAGACTGCAATTTTGCGATCTGCACCATCTTTCTTGTCTAAACCATATGCTAATGCTGCTGCAGTCGGCTCATTAATTATACGTTGAACCTTAAGACCTGCAATTTCACCAGCCTCTTTGGTAGCCTGACGCTGTGCATCATTAAAATATGCAGGAACCGTAATAACAGCTTCAGTTACATCATGTCCTAAGTAGTCTTCTGCAGTCTTCTTCATTTTTTGAAGGATCATTGCAGAAAGCTCTTGTGGTGTATATAAACGCCCATCGATATCAACACGAGGTGTGTTATTATCTCCTTTAACTACTTTATATGCAACCGTTGAAGCCTCTTTAGAAGATTCAGAATATTTATTTCCCATAAAACGCTTTATAGAAGCAATTGTTTTTGTTGGATTAGTTACGGCCTGACGTTTTGCAGGATCCCCTACTTTAATCTCACCACCTTCAACAAATGCAATTACAGAAGGAGTGGTTCTTTTTCCTTCAGCATTTGGGATAACTACGGGTTCGTTACCTTCCATTACAGAAACACAAGAGTTTGTAGTTCCTAAGTCAATTCCAATTATTTTACTCATTTTAATTTATTTTATTTTCAAAATTATAGTCAAGGAGTATGCCATACCTAAATAACTGACAGGCTGTCAGCGTAATTCATAAACAACGTCAGTTCGTCCATTAAATAGAGTTTAGAGTAGCAATTTTTGATATTAAACTCAAAAGAAAAAGAGTACATTTGAAGAAAATTATTTAAAAGATGTCTGTAGCAAAGAACACTTATAATAGAGTAACCACAAACTCACTTCTTAAAATGAAGTCTGAAGGAGAAAAAATTGCAATGCTTACCGCATATGATTTCACTCTTGCAGGCCTTGTAGATCAAGCGGGTATTGATGTTATATTAGTTGGAGATTCTGCATCTAATGTAATCGCTGGTCACGAAACCACACTTCCGATTACACTGGATCAGATGATTTATCATGCCAGTGCTGTTATAAGAGCGGTAAAACGAGCTCTAGTAGTGGTTGATCTTCCGTTTGGTACTTATCAAGCCGATTCTAAAGAAGCACTTAGATCTGCAATTAAAATAATGAAAGAGTCCGGAGCCCATGCTGTAAAGCTAGAAGGTGGACATCAAGAACGCTCTTCTATTGAGCGAATTATCCAAGCTGGAATTCCTGTAATGGGTCATTTAGGGCTGACACCTCAATCCATATATAAATTTGGAACTTATACTGTTCGAGCTAAAGAAGAAGCGGAAGCCAACCAATTAATTGAAGATGCCAAAATGTTAGAAGAAATTGGGTGTTTTGGATTGGTTCTGGAGAAAGTTCCAGCTGATTTAGCCGAAAAAGTTGCTTCCTTAGTGTCTATTCCTGTAATTGGAATTGGAGCCGGAAATGGGGTTGATGGACAAGTTTTAGTTCTCTACGATATGTTAGGAATGAGTAAAGAGTTTAGTCCAAGATTTTTACGTCGTTACTTAGATCTTCATACTGAGATTATTGGAGCTATTCAACAATACACTGTTGATGTAAAGAAAAAAGACTTCCCAAATGAATCAGAACAATACTGATTTTAAAAGACCTTATGAAATTAGAAATACTATTCGAAGACAATCATTTATTAGTAATAAACAAACCCATTGGGATTTTAGTTCAAGGAGATAAAACTGGTGACATTCCATTAGTCGATCTTGCAAAAGCATATATTAAACAAAAATACAATAAGCCCGGTGCTGTTTTTTTAGGCGTTGTGCATCGCCTTGATAGGCCTACTAGTGGTGCTATTGTGTTTGCAAGAACTTCGAAAGCCTTGGAACGTTTAAATTTACAGTTTAAAGAACGCCTAACTAAAAAGACATATTGGGCAATTACTAAAGAAACCCCTAATCCTAGTTCCGATACACTTGTTCATTGGACCGTTAGAAATCAAAAACAAAATAAGTCCTATGCTTATAAGAAAGAAACTCCTGATTCTAAAAAAGCCATTTTAAAATACTCAATAAAGAAAAAACTCGATAACTATTCTGTCTTAGAGATAGAGCTTGAAACAGGAAGACATCATCAAATTCGTGCACAGCTTAGTGCTATTGGATGTCCAATAAAAGGAGACTTAAAATACGGTTCTGCTAGAAGTAATCCGAATGGCAGCATTCATTTACACGCGCGATCCTTAGAAGTTCTTCACCCAATTACTAAAGAACCCGTTCGGTGCGTTGCCCCATTGCCTAAAGATGCTCTGTGGGATGCCTGTCCTTCCGATTAATTAATATAGCCTTTGCATGTATAATTTGAGCTACAGTTTTGTTTTGAATTTTACTCTCTAACCAAGACAATATATCTAGATATAAAAATGCCCTCCGTTCGTATGGATCTAACTCATATTGCTTTAATTCTTTATGCAGTGCTTTAAAGGCATCCTTTAATTCACTCGGATATATAGTACCCAGTTTACGAACAAAACGAATTAGTGATTTCTGAACTTCATGCAAATCACCCATTTTTAACAAGAATTTGTAGGTGTCCCGAATGTGTTCATCTAAATGATAATCAAAACCTGCCTCGTAATGAGCGATAAGGTTTAATAAACGAGTAAAACAAAGAAGATCTTCTCTCATCTTCAATTTCTTATTATTTACGATTTGATTTAAATAAACAGTAGCTTTTTTAAATTCATTTGAACCAAAATATAGACAAGCAATTTTATAATAAAACATCATAACATGATGTTCATCTATTTGATTTTCAAAATGATTGATTTTGTTTAGTAAAGGATTAATTATTTTTTGTCCTTCCTTGAAATTCCCTTTTAAAAAATACATATTAAAACGGTTGTTATATTCGTAAAGAAATGCCAATGAACTTAAGTTATCATTCTTAGGGAACTCTTTTGAATCAAGAGAATGAATCATTTTATCAAATATCTCTCGGAATTTTTTAGGGTATTTAAGTAAGGTCAAGGATTCAAGCAAATAGTTATTCCCCTGAAGATAAAAAACAGGATGTGAAGGAATCATATCGGGTTGCTTGTCGAATAAACTTACCCATTTCATTGAGTAGCGATAACTAGATAAAAAGTCTTGAGTTAATAAACTAAACCAAACATGCGCTCTGAAATACCAAAGTTTTTCTCTAAAGCCCAAATCATCAAAATCAAATTCAGGAAGGCGTTTAATAAAAAATTCCGTTACCAATCTAAATTCCTCGTCACTTTTTATATAGCCCGTTTTGATTAGCCGTTCATAAAGTTCTAGGGACAAGTTAGAAAGCTGACTAGATATGTGATTTTGATTACTAAAATAAGTTGCATCGCTAACTAGTTCCTCGGTTCTATTACTCATGCTCCTGGTAATATATTGAGACTCTATCACTTTCTCCAGTTCAACAATTTCAAATGCTGCGTATTTTTCTTCAAACTTTACCGCAATAGCTTTAGCGCGATCTAATATTTTTAAACTTTGATTATATAGCCCTTTTTGATATAATACGGTAGCAAAATCTAGTTGCTCTCTAATTTGCATACGCTTATTTTGCTGCGAGGGATTGAGGCGCAAACTAATTAGGACTTGTTTATATAAGTGAGCTTTAAGGTTTGAAAGTTGCTGCTTTGTAACAAAATTCTTTTTCAGGATTATTTTTTCATCATAAACTTCCATTTTATCTAATAAAGTAAACAAAATCAAGAACTTAGAATTTAAATTAGATTCCATTCTACCAACATAAAGTTTAAACTGTCTTTTTTCTGATTTTGATAAAGATTTTATTAAAACAAAGAGGTTTTCTTTTTGATCGTTAGTCATTGTATGCTTTTTGTCTATAAAATACTCATTTGAAGTGCTTTATTTATAATTTAATACCTTGGGTTTCGTAATAAAAGTAGACAAAAAAACCCATGTTTATACATATAAATACTAAATTCGTATAGCTTTCAAAAAATACGCTAAAAATGGCTCAAGAACACGTTCAAATTTTTGACACTACACTTCGTGATGGAGAGCAGGTCCCCGGTTGTAAATTAGACACCAAAAGTAAATTAATTATTGCTGAACGTCTTGATGTTCTAGGAGTAGATATTATTGAAGCTGGATTCCCTGTTTCTAGCCCAGGAGACTTTAAGTCTGTTGTTGAAATTTCTAAATTAGTTAAGAATGCAACCGTATGTGGGCTAACACGTGCTGTTGAAAATGACATTAAAGTAGCTGCTGAGGCATTAGCTCAAGCAAAACGACCAAGAATCCATACAGGTATTGGTACTTCTGATTCTCATATTAAGTTTAAATTCAATTCCAACAGAGACGCTATAATTGAACGTGCAGTAGCTGCAGTTACTTATGCTAAAACATTTGTAGAGGATGTTGAATTTTATGCAGAAGATGCTGGTAGAACTGATAACGAATTTTTAGCCCTTGTTTGTGAAGCTGTAGTTAAAGCTGGCGCAACTGTTTTGAATATTCCAGATACTACTGGGTATTGTTTACCAGAAGAATATGGTGCAAAAATTAAATACTTAAAAGAAAATGTAACCGGAATTCACAAAGCCGTTTTATCTTGTCATTGTCATAACGATCTTGGCCTTGCGACAGCAAATTCAATCTCTGGAATTCTAAATGGAGCACGACAGATAGAATGCACTATAAATGGAATCGGAGAACGCGCAGGAAACACTTCGTTAGAAGAGGTTGTAATGATTATGCGTCAACACCCAAGCTTAAACCTAGACACAAATATTAATTCAAAATTATTATACTCTACAAGTCAATTAGTATCTGAGAGTATGGGTATGATCGTTCAGCCAAACAAAGCTGTTATTGGAGCAAATGCATTTGCTCATAGCTCTGGAATACATCAGGATGGGGTTATAAAGAACAGAGAAACCTACGAGATTATGGATCCACATGATGTAGGTGTTACAGAATCTGCAATCGTTCTAACTGCAAGAAGTGGACGTGCTGCCCTTGCATATAGAGCAAAAAATGTTGGCTATGAATTAAATAAGTTACAATTAGATAAAGTGTATCAAGAATTTTTGAAAGTAGCTGATACACAAAAGCAAATTAACGACGAAGACATTCCTAAAATCATCAAGGCTAGCAATATAGGCTTGATTTAATTATTTTAATACATTATGAGTAATACATTATTTGACAAAGTATGGGATTCACATGTGGTTCATCAAATCACAGGAGGACCTGACGTACTATTTATTGATAGACATCTGGTTCATGAAGTAACTAGTCCAGTTGCCTTTTTAGGTCTTAAGAACAGAGATGTTAAGGTTATGAGTCCTGAACGTACTTTTGCAACTGCTGATCACAATACCCCAACAATCAATCAACATCTTCCGGTTGCCGATCCATTATCAGCCAAACAGCTCAAAGCACTAGAAGAAAATGCCGCAGCTCACGGAATTTCTTACTGGGGACTTGGTCATGAAAAAAATGGAATTGTTCACGTGGTTGGACCTGAGTATGGAATAACACAACCTGGAGCTACAATTGTTTGTGGAGATTCACACACTTCAACTCACGGTGCTTTTGGTGCAATTGCTTTTGGTATAGGAACATCTGAAGTAGAGATGGTCCTTTCGACTCAATGCATTATGCAACCTAAACCAAAAACAATGCGCATTACTGTTGATGGAAAACTAAGTAAAGGTGTTACTCCAAAGGATGTTGCTTTATTTATTATTTCACAACTAAGTACTTCTGGAGCGACTGGTTATTTTGTTGAATATGCTGGTGAGGTGTTTAAATCACTCAGTATGGAAGGACGAATGACTGTTTGTAACTTGAGTATAGAAATGGGTGCACGTGGAGGAATAATTGCACCAGATGAAAAAACATTTGAATACATAAAAGACCGAGAGTTCACTCCTAAAGGAGAAGCATGGAACAAAGCAATGAATTATTGGTCAACCCTTGAAACTGATTCAGATGCTACTTTTGATAAAGAATATATTTTTGAAGGAAGTACAATTGAACCCATGATCACCTATGGAACCAACCCAGGAATGGGAATGGGTATTAATGGCGGTATTCCTAAAGCAGAAAGCTTAGATGGTGGTGTAGCCACTTATAAGAAGTCTCTAGATTATATGGGCTACAAAGAAGGTGATTCAATGATCGGTAAGAAAATTGATTTTGTTTTTCTAGGAAGTTGCACCAATGGTAGAATTGAAGACTTCAGAGCTTTTACAGAAATTATTGAGGGTCGTAAAAAAGCAGATCATGTTACTGCTTGGCTAGTCCCTGGTTCTCATAAAGTACTTAACGCTATTAAAGACGAAGGTCTTTTAGATATTCTACAAACTGCTGGTTTTGAACTAAGAGAACCGGGTTGTTCTGCTTGTTTAGCCATGAATGATGATAAAGTTCCTTCCGGAAAGTACGCCGTAAGCACCTCCAATAGAAATTTTGAAGGGCGACAAGGACCTGGTTCAAGAACCCTACTTGCCAGTCCAACTGTAGCAGCTGCAGCAGCAGTAATGGGAGTGGTTACAGATCCTAGAACACTAATATAATTGAACTAAAAAACATCCTTAAAGGAAATATAATGGCATACGATAAATTCAATACACTTATAAGTTCAGCGGTTCCATTACCGATTGAAAATGTAGATACAGATCAAATAATTCCAGCTCGTTTTTTAAAAGCAACAGAACGTGTTGGTTTTGGAGATAATCTTTTCAGAGACTGGAGATACAACCAGGATAACAGTCCTAAAAGTGAATTCCCTTTAAACGATTCAAAATACACTGGATCTATTTTAGTTGGTGGAAAAAACTTTGGCTCTGGATCCTCAAGAGAACATGCAGCATGGGCTGTATACGATTATGGATTCCGTTGTGTGGTGTCAAGTTTTTTTGCTGATATTTTTAAAAATAACTGTTTAAATGTAGGTGTTTTACCAGTTCAAGTCTCTGCAGAATTTTTGAAAAATATTTTTACAGCAATCGAAAATAACTCACAATCACAACTAATTGTAGATCTTCAATCTCAAACTATTTCAATTGAAGGAACAGAATATTCTGAGAACTTTGATATAAATTCATATAAGAAGGAGAATATGCTCAATGGGTTTGATGATATTGACTTTTTAATGAATATTAAGGATCAGATTGGTGAGTTTGCAAAAAAAACGCCCTTATAAATCTACTTTACCTTCTAATATGAAATCAAGAACAATAGAAATTATGGACACCACACTTCGAGATGGTGAACAAACCTCTGGAGTGTCATTTTCCTCGACAGAAAAACTCACCCTTGCTAAATTATTATTAGAAGAACTTAATGTAGACAGAATTGAAGTTGCTTCTGCACGAGTATCAGACGGAGAATTTCAGGCAGTTAAAAGTATTACAGCCTGGGCAAAAGAGATGAATCTTATTGGGAAAGTAGAAATACTAACCTTTGTAGATAAGGGTATTTCTATTCAATGGATGATTGATGCAGGCGCACAAGTTCAAAATCTTTTAACAAAAGGATCTTTGAATCATCTAAAGTATCAATTAAAACAAACACCCGAAGAACACTTTAAAGGAATTGAAGATGCTATTACTCTTGCTCACAAAAATGATATAGAAACTAATGTTTACCTAGAAGATTGGAGTAATGGAATGCGAAATTCTAAAGAATATGTTTTTTCTTTTTTAGACTTTTTAGCAAGTCAACCCGTAAAAAGAATATTACTGCCCGATACGTTAGGCATACTTTCGCCTACAGAAACATTCACTTTTTTAAGTGAAATTATAAATCGTTATCCAAATTTTCATTTTGATTTCCATGGACATAACGACTATGACTTAAGTGTAGCAAATGCAATGGAAGCTATTAAGGCTGGAATCCAAGGCTTACACTTAACCGTGAATGGTATGGGAGAACGAGCTGGAAATACTCCTCTAGCTAGTTTAGTTGCTGTTGTAAACGATTTTTTGCCCGGAATCGAAGTCAACATAAACGAGAGTTCTTTAAATAAAGTTAGCCAACTTGTAGCAACATTTTCAGGGTTTAGAATTCCAGTAAATAAACCTATAGTTGGTGCAAATGTATTTACACAGACAGCAGGAATTCACGCTGATGGAGATAGCAAGAAAAATTTATACTTCAATGATTTACTGCCCGAAAGATTTGGACGTAAACGAAAATATGCACTTGGAAAAACTTCTGGAAAAGCTAATATCCAGAAAAATTTACAAGAGCTGGGTCTAAGTTTAGATGATGAAGCACTAAAAAAAGTAACTCAACGAATTATTGAATTGGGTGATAAAAAACAACAAGTAACTGCTCAAGATTTACCATACATCATCTCGGATGTCATGAATAGTGGAGAAAATACTCAAAAGGTATTTGTAAAGTCTTACGTTCTAACCCATTCAAAAGGTTTACAACCTTCTACAACAGTAGCTGTAGAAATTAATGGTGAAATCTTTGAAGAAAATGCATGCGGTGATGGTCAATATGATGCATTCATCAATGCAATTCGCAAAATATATACTTCAAAAACCATAGAAGTACCCCAGTTAATTGATTATGCAGTGCATATTCCTCCAGGAAGTACATCAGACGCATTGTGTGAAACTACAATTGCCTGGAAACAAAAAGACAAAGAATTTGTTACCCGAGGATTGGATTCCGATCAAACGGTTTCGGCTATAAAAGCCACAGAAAAAATGCTAAATATTATTGAAACTCAACAGTAACGTAGAATTATAAATATGAAATTAAACATTGCCCTTTTAGCTGGAGATGGAATTGGACCAGAGGTTATAGACCAGGCGGTAAAAGTATCGAATGCGATAGCAGAAAAATTTAACCATGTAATAAATTGGACTTCAGCTTTGACTGGAGCTGCAGCTATTGATGCGGTAGGAGAACCTTATCCTGATGACACACATCAAGTTTGCTTAGATGCAGATGCAATCCTATTTGGAGCCATTGGCCATCCAAGGTTTGATAATGATCCGTCAGCAAAAGTTCGCCCAGAACAAGGACTACTCAAAATGAGACAAAAGCTTGGATTATTTGCAAACGTTAGACCAACATTTACGTTCCCTTCGCTTTTAGATAAATCTCCATTAAAAAAAGAACGCATAGAAGGAACTGACTTAGTTTTTCTTAGAGAACTTACTGGAGGTATTTATTTTGGGGAACGTGGACGTAAAGATAATGGAAACACAGCTTTTGACACCTGTACCTATACACGTGCAGAAGTAACGCGTATTGCAAAAAAAGGTTTTGAGTTGGCTATGACACGCTCTAAGAAATTATGTTGTGTTGATAAAGCAAACGTTCTAGAGAGTTCAAGACTCTGGAGAGAAACCGTTCAAGCGATGGAAAAAGATTATCCAGAAGTAGAAGTTGCTTATGAATTTGTTGATGCGGTTGCTATGCGTTTAGTACAGTGGCCAAATAGCTACGACGTTTTAATCACAGAAAACCTATTTGGAGATATTTTAACAGACGAAGCATCTGTAATATCTGGATCAATGGGGCTAATGCCTTCGGCTTCTGTTGGTGAAGAAAATGCTCTATATGAACCCATACACGGCTCCTATCCTCAGGCAACAGGATTGAATATCGCAAACCCATTGGCAACTGTTTTATCGGCTGCCATGATGTTTGAAATGAGTTTTGATCTTCAAGAAGAAGGTGCCTTAATCAGACAAGTAGTTGATCAAGCAATCGAAGATGGCTTTGTAACAGAAGATCTAGCTGATGGTGGAAAAGCTTATGGGACTTCTGAAGTTGGAGATTACCTAGTGAAAATAATTTCAGAAATCTAAACTCAAAAGATTTCTTTTAACTAGAAATAATGAAAAAAAACCGTTCCCAAGAGAACGGTTTTTTTATGTTCAAATATTTTATCTAGATTAAAATAATAATATCTTGTAATAATCAAATATTTGAAAAAACTTTATGCTTAAACTTGAACATTTTAATGAAGATGACTTTGAAAAACTTATAAGTTGGATGAATTCTAAAAGAGATTTAACTCAATTTGCTGCTACATTATTTGATTTTCCACTTACAAAACAACAACTCAATCAATACATAAAAGAAAAAGATTTTTTACCCAAAAAAATTATACGTATCAAATCTGGAGAGGTAATTGGGCATTGCGAACTTAACTATCAAAATGAATATCCCCGCTTATCTAGAATCTTAATTGGGGATATAAAAAACAGAGGTAAAGGGTATGGGAAATTGATTATACAAATGATGATTGATGAAATTATAAAAACTGATTCATCTGCCAAAACTGTTGATTTGAGAGTGTTTGGATGGAATAAAAATGCCCTCAAATTATATCATAACATGGGATTTCAAATACAAGAAAAGCACACTTTTGATTTCAAATATTCATCTAATGAAATATGGGAAAATATATATATGCAGAAGCAACTATATATTTGATTATCTTGAAATAAAATTATTTGCCATATACTAAACCTTACCTATGCATCAGATCAAAAGTCAACAATTTCAAGTTAAAAAAAATAATTTTACAACAAATCGAATTGTAGCAGTTCCTGAAGATGAATTAGAGCTTTTAAATGGGGAAATACTTGTTCGTTTAGATCTGTTTTCTTTCACCTCGAATAACATTACTTATGCAGTTTCTGGAGAAATTATTCGCTATTGGGAATTCTTTCCTCCCGTTGGTCCTCAAATCGATGGCTGGGGAATAATCCCAGTTTGGGGATTTGCAGATGTAATAGAATCAAGAACAGATGATATTCCTGTTGGAGATCGGATTTTCGGATACTTCCCTCCTGCTACACATCTAAAATTGAACCCTGGAAAGATCACTTTAAGGGGGTTTGAAGACCTTACTGAGCACAGGTCTACCCTACCAAAAACCTACAATCTTTATAGAAGGGTTTTGTCTGAGTCAACCTATGATAGAAAGTTTGATAGCGATCAATCATTATTCTACCCTTTATACGTAACTTCTTTTTGCCTTTGGGATTCATTACAAGACAACAATTGGCATGGAGCTGATCAGACTATTATACTCAGTGCTTCAAGCAAAACCAGCATTGGTCTTGCCTATGGAATTCATATTGATCCAAATGCACCTAAATCCATTGGGATCACTTCAGTTCGTAATATCGAAGCTGTTAAAAAATTAGGCCTATACAATCAGGTTCTTACATACGATCAACTCGATCAATTAGACACTACAATCCCAACTGTTATTGTTGACATGTCTGGAAATAATTCTGTGCTTGTTGATTTACATAAACGTCTCAAGGATTTTATGAAATTCACGTTGAAAGTTGGACTAACTCATTGGAAAGCATCCAATCCTAATGAAGGGATAATTAGAGAACGCTCCAAGTTTTTCTTTGCACCAAGTCACATTCAAAAGCGAATTGAAGACTGGGGGGGAGGTGAATTTGATAAAAAAACAACTCGCTTTTTATTAGAAGCAATTACTGAAACCAGAAAATGGTTAGAATATAGAAACCTAGATGGACTGGCTGAATTAACTCAGCTTTATCCCAAAGTATGTGACGGAACTATTCCTGCTAATCAGGGATTGATTGTTAAAATGAAGTTTTAATAAGGTAATTCAAGATTACCTTTTAATACATTTCTAGAAATAATGATCCGTTGAATTTCAGAAGTACCTTCATAGATCTGAGTTATCTTTGCATCACGCATCAAACGCTCTACATGATATTCTTTTACATAACCATTACCACCGTGAATCTGAACCGCTTCAACAGTATGCTTCATTGCAGCTTCTGAGGCAATTAATTTTGCCATTGCACTTGCATAACCAAAATCTTGACCCGTATCTTTAAGATAAGCAGCTCGGTAAACAATCATACGAGCGGCTTCTATATCCATTGCCATATCTGCAAGTTTAAATGCTATGGCTTGGTGCTGCCCTATAGGCTTTCCAAAAGTTTCTCTTTGATGAGCATAATCAACAGCCATTTCGTATGCTCCAGCTGCGATTCCTAATGCTTGAGCAGCAATACCAATTCTTCCTCCTTCTAAGGTTTTCATCGCAAATGTAAAACCAAAACCGTCTGCTCCAATTCTATTTTCTTTAGGAACTTTTACATCTGAATAACTTATTGAATGCGTGTCAGAAGAACGAATCCCCATTTTATCTTCTTTAGGACCGATGGTCACTCCATCCAAATCTCTTTCAACTATAAAGGCATTAATTCCTTTATGTCCTTTATCCTTATCTGTATGCGCAATAACCAACTGAATTGTAGCTTTGCCGCCATTTGTAATCCAGTTTTTTACTCCATTTAAAAGGTAATAATCCCCTTTGTCTATAGCTGTAGTGCGTTGTGAGGTAGCATCACTTCCTGCTTCTGGTTCTGAAAGACAAAAACACCCTACTTCTTTACCTGTTGTAAGTCTCGGGATATATTTCTGTTTTTGAGCTTCTGATCCGTATTTTTCTATTCCCCACAAGACAAGAGAGTTATTAACGGACATAATAACCGAGCAACTGCTATCAATTTTAGAAATTTCTTCCATAGCTAGTACATAAGAAAGTGTGTCCATTCCACTTCCACCGTAAGCTGGGTCAGCCATCATGCTTAAAAATCCCATTTCGCCCATTTCTTCAACAAACTCAGATGGATAGGTCATGTTTGAATCACGTTCAATAATACCCGGCTTTAACCTTGTAAATGCAAACTCTCGAGCAGCTTCTTTAACACTTATATGTTCTTCTTCTAATTTAAATATCATAATTTAAAAATTTAAGTGACTTTTACTTTTTTATAAGTTCACTGATCAGCCCTTCTTGAGCAACAGATGCAATTAATTCACCCTTCTTATTGAATATACTTCCACGTGAAAATCCTCTTGAATTGGATGCACTAGGGCTATCCATAGCATATAATAGCCAATCATCGATTCTAAAATCACGATGAAACCAAAGCGCATGATCAAGACTTGCATAAAACATTGATTTATTTTGTAATTCCTCTACATGAGGAAGTGTTGCTGTGCTTAATAGATTGTAGTCCGAGGCGTAAGCTAACAACTGATGATGCATTGCAATATCCGAGTGATTAAGCTTGTCAGAAGTAGTAAACCAAATGTTATCGAAAGGCTTACCATTCTTAGAGTATTTAGGTAAAAAAGCTTCTACAGGCCGGATGTCAAATGCTCTTGGTAAAACACTTTTTAGTCGGTGATGCATTTTCGGGTTACTTTTTTCTATTTCACTAATTTGGTCTAGCGTTGACTTTAGACCTTCTGGCTGAGCAAGATTTGGCATCGGAATCTGATGATTGACTCCAGTCATTTTTTTATTAAAAGAAGCCGACATAATAAAAATTGTTTTTCCATTTTGCTTTGCCACTACTCTTCTGGTTGTAAAACTATTTCCATCCCGGATAGGATCAACCTCATAAACGATGGGAATATTGAGTTGTCCACCTAATATAAAATAGGCATGCATAGAATGTGCAACTCGATCATTGGGAACACTTTGATATGCAGCGTGAAGGGATTGACCTAAAACTTGCCCACCAAAAACTCTTCCCCAAGGCGTAATGTAGTTGTTTCCTAAAAAAGTATTTGGACTCGTCTTTTCGAGCGTTAATAAATCAACAACTTCTTGAATTGTTTGCATAGATTATATTTAAAAAATGCTCCTGATTGACTTGTAAAATAGGAGCATTTAGTTAGTTAAACAAGCTGTATTTAATAGTCATGTATTGACTTGTTTGCTTCAGATAAGGCTCTTAATTTGTCTGGAACTGCAAAACGCTCTCCAAAACGAGCTGTGAAATCATCACACTCAGAAACAAATTTTTGCATCCCTACAAAATCGATATAAGATAATGCTCCTCCAGTAAATATTGGAAATCCCCAACCAAGTACGGAACCTAAATCTCCATCTACAACACTTTTCAAAACACCCTCTTGTAAACATTTAAAAGCTTCAATTGCTTGACGATGCATGATACGTTTCGCAACTGTTTCTTTGTCTAAATAATCAACATTAGAATTATACTTTTCTGCTAACCCAGACCACAATTTTTTAGGCATTCCTTTAGGATAATCATAAAATCCTGCACCCCATTTTTTACCTTTTCTACCGTGATTATCTACCAAATCCTTTTGCATTTTATAAGAACGCTCCTGGAAAGGCGGCTTGTTTGGTGTTGGATCACTTTCGTAAACGTGTAACCCTAAAGTTAAAGTAACTTCATCAATAACAGCCAAAGGGCCAACGGCCATACCAGCTGCTTTTGCAACATTTTCAACCATCGCTGCTGGAACTCCTTCTTCAACCATAAATGATCCTTCAGAAACAAAAGTACCAAAACAACGAGAAGTATAGAAGCCTCTGCTGTCATTTACTACAATTGGTATTTTTCCAATGGCTACAGTATAGTCTACTGCTGCTGCAATTGCTTTTTCTTCTGTTTTTTCACCTACAATAATTTCTACTAAAGGCATCTTTTCAACAGGCGAAAAAAAATGTATCCCTATAAAATTATCAGGTCTAGAAGATGCTTTGGCTAATTCTGTAATTGGAATAGTAGACGTATTAGATGCGTAAATTTTATCTTTACCTAAAACAGCTTCTGTCTCTGCTGTTACAATTGCTTTTAATTTTGGATCTTCAAAAACTGCTTCAATAACTAAATCACAGTCTTTCATAGAAGCTGGGTCTGTAGTAGCTTCAATTTTCGACAATAAAGCCTCAGCTTTTTCGGGCGTAGATCTTTTCTTAGAAATTGCTTTGTCCAAAATATCTTTAGAATAAGCTTTTCCTTTGTCAGCCCCTTCTTGAGTTACGTCTTTGAGAACTACATCCATTCCTGCTTTTGCAGAAACATAAGCAATTCCAGCTCCCATCATACCAGCACCTAGAATCCCTAATTTTTTGATTTCATATTTAGGTTCTGTTTTTGGTCGTGCAATTCCTTTTTTGGCCTTTTGAAGTTCCATAAATCCTGTTCGGATCATGTTTTTAGCCTCTTTAGATGTAAGAAGTTTGGTGAAATAACGAGCTTCGATTTCCAAAGCACGATCAATAGTCATTGGTAATCCATCGTGAATTACTTTCATGATATAGTTTTGCGCTGGATAATTACCGTGCGACATTTTACCTAAATTTCCTGCAGCTCCAACAAGAGTTTGAACTCCATTTGCAGACCAAACATCTCCTCCTGGTATTCTATGCTTTTTATTATCCCATGGCTGAACTGGATTTGAATTTGCAGAGATCCAATCTTTAGCTTTTTGGATGAGTTCCTCTTGGTTTTCTGCAAGGTCATCAACCAGACCATCTTTAAGTGCTTGCGCAGGACGGACTTCTTTCCCTTGTAATAAATACATCAATGCATTTTGTATTCCAAGTAAATAAGGAGCTTTAGAATTTCCTCCTCCAGCTGGCAATAGACCAACTTTAGCTTCTGGGAAACCTAATTTAATTTTTACATTATTGAGCACTATTCTGTGATGACATGTCAAACATAATTCTAATCCACCACCCATAGCTGTTCCATTAATTGCAGCAACAAAAGGCTTGCCTGTAGTCTCAATGGCACGAAAAGCATGATGCATTTTCATGGTGTTTTCAAACTGTTCTTTGGGGTCACTACCCATGTTTTGCAATTCTCGCAAATCAGCACCAGGCATAAACATATTTCTGGCTGAAGTCAAGATTACACCCTTAATCGCTTTATCAGCAATAGCTTCATTAGCAAGTTCAATATAAGCGGTAACAAATTCAGTACTGAATAAGTTTGTTGGGTTATTAATTTGATTGATCGAAAGAACACCGATACCATCTGTTCCTACTTCAAATTCAAAAAGGTCATTTTTAATATTTTCCATTTGAAATACTTTTTCTTAATTCTTAATTATACACGTTCAATGATTGTCGCAATACCCATTCCTCCACCGATACAAAGTGTTATCAATCCAGTATTCAAATCTCTTCTTTCCAATTCGTCCATTATGGTTCCGGCAATCATACAACCTGTTGCCCCAAGTGGGTGTCCCATCGCAATTGCTCCACCATTAACGTTAACAACTGAATGGTCAATTCCTAATTTATCCATGAAATACATTGGAATTGCGGAAAAAGCTTCATTAACTTCAAATAAATCGATGTCGTTTATACTCATTCCTGCTTGCTTCAATGCCTTTACACTAGCTGGAACTGGTCCAGTAAGCATTATGGTAGGGTCAGTACCTTCTACAGCTGCAGCACGAACTCTAAAACGAGGAGTTAATCCAAGTGCTTTTCCTATTTCTTTATTCCCAATAAGGGTCGCTCCTGCACCATCTACAATTGATGATGAATTTGCTGCATGGTGAACATGAAGAAGTTCTTCTACTTCAGGATATTTATCAATGGCTACTGCATCAAAACCTCCCATACTTCCCATCATTGCGAATGAGGGTTGAAGTTTACTTATTCCTTCAAGCGTAGTTGAAGGACGAATGTTTTCGTCTGTAACAAGAATGTCCAATCCATTAATATCTGTAATTGGGATTCGAGATTTAAAACGTTTATCTGCTTCTGCTTCAGAAGCTCTTTTTTGGGATTCAACAGCAAACAAATCAGTATCGTTTCGTGAATAACCATATTTAGTGGCAATTAAATCAGCAGAAATACCCTGGGGAACAAGGTTTCTAGGAATGGCTTGTAAAGGGTCCATTAAAAAGCCTCCTCCATCAGACCCCATAGGTACACGGGACATACTCTCAACTCCACCTGCAACCAATAAATTACTGAAACCAGATTTCACATAAGCAGCAGCTTGGTTCATTGCCTCAAGTCCAGAACCACAAAATCGATTCAGAGTAACCCCACAAAGGTGGTCTCCGTAATTAGACTCTTGAGCAGCTGATTTTGCGATGTTAACACCTTGGTCTTTAACCTGTGCAACACATCCGAAAATAACATCTTCTACCTTTGAAGTATCTAAAGAATTTCTTTCTTTAAGTGCAACTAATACTTGACGGGATAATTCCGTTGGAGTAACACCATAAAGAGCTCCTTTCTTATTACCTTTTCCTCGTACCGAGCGAACGGCATCATAAATATATGCTTCCATTTTTATTAATTTACTTTTTTAAATTATTCATAAAATTTTGTATCACTTTTTGTGTAAAAGGATCTGACAGGTTTTTGACGTCATCTTCAATTAACTTAGTGAAATCTCGATCAACTAAATTAAGTAAGTTTTTTCTTAATGAGCACTTTGTTTCTTTAAAAACAGGCGTGTGAATTTTCAACATCTGTTTTAAATGACCTTCAGAACGCTCAAGAACGTTTTCTATATCCACAGAATCATTAATCAAACCGACTGCTAAAGCCTCATCGCTTGTATAAAGTTTCATTTGCTGAACCGCTTCCCATGCTTGCTTTTCACCTAAATGATACGCATAAATATCGCAAAGAATCTCTGGAACTTTCATAGACATTTTAAATTCATGCATTCCAACAACATGTTTTGATCCTTTACCCATTACTCTATAATCAGCACATAGAGCTAAAATAGTAGCTCCTGCTGGCGCATAGCCAGTAATGGCACAAACAAAAGGCTTGGAAAATCTAATCATAGCTTGAATGGCTTCATAATACGACAACCAAAACTCTTCTGCCTTTTCTTTTCCGCCTAAAGCAATATTAACAATATCTAAACCTGCACTAAACCCATGAGGTCTTCCACTTAAAATCACTCCCCTAACAGATTCATCTTTATCAAGTGCTAGAAAAACATGTTTTAGTTCTTGAGACATTTGAGAATTAATCTCATTTACCTTACCCCCATCCAACTGAACAATGGCATAATTATCTTTAAAGGTTACTGAAATTAATTTATAAATCATGAGGTAGATTAGATGACAATCCCTACAAATATATAAATATATTGGTTATGTTCTTAATTAATTTATGAAATGAATGTTAGAATTTTTTTTTTTGAATAATAATGGCTTAATTTGGATTTATATGAGCAAAGGGAAAGTAAATTTAATTAAGAGAAAAAGGGGAAGACCTTCTGATAAAAAGGGTATTGATCGGAGTATTATTCTCAAAACAGCATTAAAAGAATTTTCTAAGCACGGTTATGGAGGGGTCAGTATTAACAAGATTTCTAACCATTGCGGAGTTAACGATTCCTTACTTCATTACCATTTTGGAAATAAGGAGGATCTTTGGAAAAAGGCTGTAGGAACGGCATTTGAGGCTTACTTAAAAGAATCGGTAGCTACATTTAAAATGTTGAAAAATCTTTCTTTAAAGGACACTGCAAAAACTCTAGCAAGACAATTTATTTATTATAACTCAAAATTTCCTGAGCTTTATTTAGTTATCGTTCATGAAATGACCCAAGAGTCCAGTCGAAGTGATTGGTTGGTTGAAAATGTTCTTGAACCTTTAACCGCAAAAACAAGTCATCTTCATAAGTTGTTAGTTTCAAAAGGGTTAATGGAAGATTATCCGATTCCGAACCTTACCACTATTTTTTTTAGTGCAGCAAATTCAATATTCTTATTTAATTATCAAATGAAAAAGCAGTTTGGAATTGATTCGTTTGATGAAAAAGAAGTAGAAAAACACGCTGATATAATTATTAAAATCTTTTATCCAAATCTCTAAATGGCTTATCAGCAATTAGGAAAAGAAACGGGAACGTTCATTGCCAGCCCTCCTTCTGAGGTTTCTTTAAAACTGGAGTTCATAGCTAACCCTGTTTCCCACATTGTTTTTACAACCTGATCAAAATTTACAATAGCATCTGCTGGATTTCCATTGAGAGCTAGATTAGATGCCATAATAGCTTTGATAGCACCCATTGAGTTTCGTTCAATACAAGGAACTTGAACCAATCCTTTGATTGGGTCACAAGTTAATCCTAAATGGTGTTCCATTGCAATTTCGGCAGCCATCAAGATTTGCTCAGTATTTCCACCTAAACATGCAGTTAATCCACCAGCTGCCATTGCCGAAGAAACTCCAATCTCTGCCTGACATCCTCCCTCAGCTGCAGATATTGTTGCCCCTTTTTTAAACAGACAACCAATTTCACCTGCTATAAGTAAGAATTTTTTAACATCATCAAAGTCATTATTTTTTACAAAATATTGATGGTACAACAGAACCGCAGGAATAACTCCTGCTGCACCGTTTGTTGGCGAAGTGACAATTTTACCCATTGCCGCATTTTGCTCATTAACTGCCAAAGCAAAGCAGCTGATCCAAGTGTGAAGTTTATCGAAAACTAAAGGAGTCTTTCGAAGTGCAGTCTCCCAAGCATCAATTGTTTTGTATTGATGTGCCTCTAATAACTTGGAACAAAGGGCTCGCGCGCGTCTTTTGACATTCAAACCACCCGATAAAATACCTTCTGTGATACAACCTTGATAAACAGAACTTTTCATAGTCTGATAAATATCATTCAGCTGATTATCTACTTGTGTTGATGTTCTAAGACAGGTTTCGTTTTTATATACAACTTCCCAAAAATCAAGCCCTGAATTACGGGTATGTTCCAGGACATTAGACCCGTTTTCAATTGGATAAGTTAAAACATGATTTCTATTAACTTTAGAAAGCTCCCCCATTAACTTAATAAAACCCCCACCTAAGGAGCAATATGTTTGTTCAACAACTTGAGACCCTTTATGAGTTGCCCTAAATGACAATACATTGGGGTGTGCCTCGTGCATGCTGTTAATAAAGACAATGTCTTCTGAGGGTGAAAATGAAATAACATTGGATTTAAAAGCTAGAGTCTTTGAGGTTTTGATTCCTTCTAATATATCATCTATATCATTCGAATTAATTGTTTCCGGGTTGAACCCTAACAAGCCTAATTGAACGGCAATATCGGTCTTATGCCCTTTACCTGTTTTGGATAAAGAACCAAACAATTCTATAGACACCTTATCAAAATCATAAGAAGTTAGAACTTCTCTAAACCTTAATGCGGCTTTCCAAGGACCCAATGTATGACTACTCGAAGGGCCTATTCCTATTTTAAAAATATCAAAAACACTAAGCTGTTCCATTAGACCAAATTAAGAATAAGTTTATATAAAATAACCTATAAAACTATGTTATATGCAATATTCTGTTGTATGAAACATCTCTTTCAAAACAAAGTAGCTTTCCAACATTCCAATATTTTCAATTTTAGATAGTTTTATCCTAACAAATTCATGATAAACGTCGAGACTTTGAAGGTTAATTTTTAAGAAAAAATCAACCTTACCAGCCATATGGTAACATTCTTGTACTTCATTGAGACCATTTATTTGATTTTCAAATTTATCAATAAATCCTTCGTCATGATAACGAAGTGAAACCATGCAAATCACTGTAACAGGCCTTTGAATCAATTTTTTATCCAAAATAGCTACGTATTTTTTGATATATCCCTTCTGCTCTAGTTTTCTAGTTCGTTCGTAAACTGGAGAGGGACTAAGATTTAAAATTTCAGCAATTTCTTTGGTAGTTATTTTAGAGTTTTCTTGTAAAATTCTAAGAATTTTTAAATCAATTTGATCTATAATTTCCATAGGTAAATGTTTTTTTACTTTGAAACAGTCTAAAAGCAACTGTTAAAAGTAAATATTATTGATATAATATAAAATTTAAGATAAAAATACTGATATTTTTAACTAAATAGGGTTATATGTTTTATTAAATAGATTTATTCATAATTTTAGTTTTTTAAACCTTAGTAATTATGAAGCAAGAAAAAATACTAATTACAGGAGCTAATGGTCAATTAGGATCGGTTCTAGTAAAAAGGTTACAAGAAAAACATGGTGTAAATAATGTCGTTGCAACAGACATAGTAGCTGATGAAGATTTTGTTGGAAATTTTGAAATCTTAGATGTCTTGGACTTTGAAAGACTAAAAAGTATAGTGATCCAAAATGAAATTACTCAAATTTATCATTTAGCTGCAATTTTATCCGCCAGTGGAGAAAAACACCCAAAACGTACTTGGGACATCAATACCAAAACACTCTTTAATGTGTTAGACGTTTCAGTAATTCAGAACGTTAATAAACTGTTTTTTCCAAGTTCAATTGCTGTATATGGTACAAATGCTCCTAAAATAAATACACCTCAAAGTTACGAGCTAACTCCAACTACAGTTTATGGGATAAGTAAAGTAGCTGGAGAAAATTGGGCTAAATATTATTTCGATAATTACGATTTAGACATCAGGTCTGTTCGATATCCTGGGGTTATTGGACATCAAACACTTCCAGGTGGAGGAACTACAGATTATGCTGTTGATATATTCTATAAAGTAATTAATGAAACTAATTTTGAGTGCTTTTTAAGCAAAAACACAACTCTCCCCATGATATATATGGATGATGCAATTCGCGCAACAATTGAATTGATGGATGCTCCAAAAAAGTCTATTTCCATAAGGACTTCTTACAACATAGCAGGTATGAGTTTTTCTCCTGAAGAACTAACCTATGCAATTCAAAAAATTTATCCTAATTTCAAAACATTATATAAACCAGATTTCAGGCAAAAAATTGCATCTAGCTGGCCCTCGAGTATTGATGACTCAGTTGCGAAAAAAGATTGGAACTGGAACCCCTTATTCGGTATTGATGAAATGACTAAAATAATGATTGAGGAATTAAAACTAAAACAAAAAACAAAACTTCAAAAAACATAACAATGTACGGATCCATAAAAGAGCATCTGCAAAACGAGCTAAACGAAACAAAAGAAGCTGGATTATTCAAAGAGGAACGCATCATTACTAGCTCCCAGGATATAGAAATAGAACTTATTACGGGTGAAAAAGTTTTAAATTTTTGCGCTAACAACTATTTAGGTTTATCAAACAATCCTGAGGTAATTCAGGCTGCAAAAGACACACTAGACACCCACGGGTTTGGTATGTCTTCTGTCCGGTTTATTTGTGGAACACAAGATATTCACAAAAGCCTAGAGCAAACTGTGGCTGAGTTTTTTCATTGTGAAGACACCATTTTGTATCCTGCGGCATTTGATGCAAATGGAGGCGTTTTTGAGCCCCTATTAACAAAGGAAGATGCTATAATCTCAGATTCCTTAAACCATGCCTCTATAATTGATGGAGTTCGCTTGTGTAAAGCAGCCCGGTATCGTTATGCAAATAACAACATGAAAGATCTTGAAAATCAACTGATAGAGGCCACTAAGCAAGATCATCGTTTTAAAATTATTGTAACAGACGGAGTTTTCTCAATGGATGGAATTGTAGCTCAACTCGATAAAATATGTGATTTAGCAGACGCCTATGATGCTTTAGTTATGGTTGATGAATGTCATGCTGCTGGTTTTATTGGCAAAAGAGGTAAAGGCACAATTGAGCTTAAAAATGTATTGGGAAGAATTGATATTATCACAGGAACTTTTGGGAAGGCTTTAGGTGGAGCAATGGGAGGTTATACAACCGGTAAAAAAGAAATTATAGAAATCTTACGTCAACGATCCAGACCCTATTTATTTTCAAATTCCCTAGCACCTGCAATTGTTGGAGCTTCATTAAAAGTTTTTGAAATGTTAAATAGAGACACCTCTCTGCGTGATAAATTAGAATGGAACACCATGTATTTTAGAAACAAAATGGAAGAAGCAGGATTTGATCTTGTGGGTGCAGACGCTGCCATTGTTCCTGTTATGCTCTACGACGCAAAATTATCGCAGAACATGGCAAACATGCTAATAGATGAAGGTATTTACGTAATCGGATTCTTCTTCCCTGTGGTACCCATAGGGAAAGCACGAATTAGAGTACAACTTTCAGCAAGCCATGATATTGACCACTTGGATAAAGCCATAGCTGCATTTACTAAGGTTGGGAAAAAGCTGAAAGTAATAGAATAAAAAAATAATTTTTATATTGTTGATCTTATAAAAAACCGTTACTTGTTATATGAATTCAACTAAATTTATCAATACTGTTCTTAAGATAATTGTGCTCTTTTTTGGTGCCATTTTAATGCTTATATTTATTTTTAGAACCCCAGATGTTTCAATAGATTCCCTTAAAAAAAACTATACTGATCAAGCTTCAAGGTTTGTAATGATAGACGGTCTCGAAGTTCACTATAAGGACGAAGGATCCGGTATTCCAATTGTATTATTACATGGAACCAGTGCCTCCCTTCACACTTGGGACGCATGGACGGAAGAGCTTAAAAAAAACTATCGTGTAATTCGAATGGATCTTCCTGCTTTTGGAGTAACGGGAGCAAATGAAAACAATCAATATGATTTAAATTCATACAGTCAGTTTCTAGAAAGCTTCTTAAATAAACTTGATTTAAACGAATTCATTTTAGCAGGTAATTCTCTGGGTGGGTCCATAAGTTGGTTTTACACCGCTAATCACCCGGACCAAGTGAAACAATTAATTTTATTAGACCCTGCTGGTTTTCCATCTCAGAAGGAGCGTCCCTTAGTCTTTAGATTGGCTGAAGTTCCATTATTAAGTTTGGCTTTAAAACACATAACCCCTAAGTTTTTCATAAAAGACAATTTAGAACAAGTATATTTTGATGACAGCAAAGTAACCGATGAGCTTATTGAACGATATCATCAAATGATTTTAAGAGAAGGTAGTCGTACTGCTTTTGTTGAGCGCGCAAAACTTGAAGGAGCAGACAATACATATCTTTTGAATCTAATAAAAACACCTACTCTTATTATCTGGGGTGAAAATGATTTGTGGATTCCTGTTGAAGATGGTCAGAAGTTTAAAGATCGAATAGCGAATAGCAGTTTAGTGATTATGGAAGAAACTGGTCATGTGCCTATGGAGGAAAAACCTCTTGAAAGTGTTGAACATGCAATAGATTTTATAATTCAAAACACACCACAGGAGACAACCCCAACCCAAGAAAATTAACACCATGATTGATTTATATATTATGGGCGTAATTTATTTCGTCCTTGGAATTGTTCATTTTACCCACCCTAAGTTTTACAAACCTATGATGCCTAAATTCTTACCTGCACACCTACCCTTAATCTATTGGAGCGGCGTGGCTGAAATTGTTTTAGGATTGGGAGTTCTTTTTATTAGCACGAGGAGTTTTGCTCTTTGGGGAATAATAGCAATGCTTACAGTATTTTTGATCGTACACGTAAATATGTTATTTCCGAAGAATAGATTAGGAATGCCGCTTTGGGCACTTATTTTAAGACTACACATACAATTTGCATTAATGTATTGGGCTTTTGTTAATTTGCCCTAAAGAATTGCTTTTTCTTTTATAGTTATAAGCCTTTTCTTGATCAATTGATTCCATAGCACATAGCCCTCTGAATTTAAGTGTAGACGGTCGCTAATAAACAATTCGTCTTTAGGTTTTCCTTCTTTGTTTAAGAAAGCAGCAGCTGTTTCTACAAAATACAAATCCTCTTTTGTTGTACAGTATTCTTTGAGAAGTTCATTTACTTTTTGAATATCATTCCATTGTTTCCATCGGCTAGAGGTTGGAGTGATTTCTATAAACACAATTGGAGTTGAAGGTAATTTAGATCTAACCTGTTTTTCGAAATATTTTATTAAACGAAGAATTTTCTTTGGACTTTCGTCTTCTGCGACGCCTTTGATGTCATTTGCGACAAAACAAACCACCAATTCAGGAGCATGATTTGCTAAAATACGATCGGTATAAAAAATCAAATCTCTAAAATGTGCTCCACCGTAACCACGCTGAATAACCGAAAAAGGATTCATGTCTTGTTCAAGAGTACTCCATAGACGAATGCTAGAACTTCCAATAAACAAAATAGCATCGTCAGGGTATTGAACCGTTTTGTCAAGAAATTCAAACTGTCTTATCTCTGGAGCTGCCCAACCATAACTTTCTAAAGGATATTGTTTTAAAGAGATGCATGAAACAAAAATTGAACAAAAACTTATTGTAAAAATACATTTAACGAGGAAGGAATTTTTCAAGAAAGGGAGGTTTTATAACTAAAGTAACCATTTGATTTATAACAAAAAAAATTTGCTCTTATCAAGGTAATAACTAATTTCACAGTTCCCTAATCTTAAACCATGAAACATAAAGCCCTAATGGTGCTTCTGTTATTTTGTTGCTGTACTTACGCCCAAAAAAAAGATAGCATTTCTTCCAAAAGTAACTTATTTACTTTTTCCCCATCCAAACTTTTAGACAAAGGTCAATGGGATATTAAGTGGTTCAACAACTTGTATACAGAAATTAAAGAAGCGGATGAAAATGGTAAAAAACTTGATCGCTTAAGACAAAATTTTTTCACATCCTCTCTTGATGTTTTTACAGGAATTAACAATTCGAAAACCATTAACGTTGGATTCATTCTAGAATATAGATCCAATACCAATAACGGTTTGGATGCCTTTTCAGTTTTAAATTTCAAAAATAACAGTGTTGAATCAAGTCGGTCTGGGATTACCAGTTTTGCACCCTCAATAAAATTTTCACCCTTCAAAAAATTCAGGAATTTCACCATTCAATCCGCTTTTAGCATACCTCTTATTAACAAAGAAAATATTGGGAATGTTTATTTAGATCAAAAAGGATATACTTGGCAAAATAAGTTTTTTTATGATTATATCTCAAACAATGAAACCATTCAGCTCTTCACAGAGTTTAATACGGAATATAACTTTGGCGAAAACAACCAAAGTTTTGCAAACGATTCCCTTAGAGTTTCGCCTGGGGTTTTTATAAGTTATTTTCCTAATCAAAATTTCACCGTCCTTGGTTTGGTTCAACATTCTAATTTGATCGCGATAAACAATAATTTTTCACAAAACTATACTGTTATTGGTTTTGGAACTAAATATCAGGTCACAAGGACTACAAACGTCGAAATTATATACACCAAGTTTGTCCGTGGAAGAAGTAGTGGCTTAGGACAAACTTTTAATGTTGGAATAAGAACCCTTTTGGATTAATTGAAATGAATAAAATTATAACCAAAACTATACTCCTTCTATCAATTCTATATTGTAATTCTTTGTTAGCTCAATCAGAACGACCTCAAATAAAGGAAATTAAGATTTAAGGCTTAAAGAAGTCTAGAAAAAAATTTATAAATAAACTAATCCATAGCTCCAGTGGGCGTGCTTTGGATAGTGTTTTGATTGCTGCTGATATAGTTCGCCTGATTCGAGAGCCTGCAATTAGTAATGCTGTTTATGAAGTTAATCAAATAGACAACAAAAGTGTAAATCTTATTTTCAAGATAGAAGAAAACATAACCCTAATTCCTGGAGTAGATTTTTGGAATACCGTTGATGATAAATTAGCGTATCATTTTGGAATCAATGATTTTAATTTCATGGGCCTCGGATACAGTGCTGGTGTGTTTTATAGACAAAACATACACGATGGATATGGGTTTATTTTTGGGAATCCAAGCTTTAGGAAGTCCAAATTTGGCTATATGATCATAGGGCAGCACAATAAAACATTAGAACCCATACAACAAGACGAAATTGAAACATTCTATGATTATACCAACAGATCCTTAGAACTTTTTGTTGATTATGAATTAAGTGTAAAAAACAAAGTTACCCTTGGAATAGGTTCAAATTATGAGAATTATTCAAAAAACAAAAGATCGGATTTAAGTACTATTAAAAATAATTTCAAGACAACTAAATTGATTGGTAAAATTCTTTTTGATCATAATCGTATTCAATATGATTATTACATTAATGAGGGATTTAGGAATTTATCGAATTTGACAGTAGTTCTGGGTAAAAACATAAATGAAGAAAATGAATTCGTTTCATTTGAGAATAATTTTACTTACTACAAGAAAAATAACAAAAATGGAAATTGGGCAACACGAATTAAATTGGGTTTTTCTAGTAATACACCTACTCCATTTCCAGCATTTGTAATTGACAATAACCAAAATATTAGAGGAAGTGGAAATCTAGTTCAACGAGGAAGTGCAATTTGGATTTTGAATACAGAATACAGGCACACCTTAATTGAAAAGAAATGGTTTGTACTGCAAGCAAATAGTTTTTTAGATATTGGTGGAATTCGAGAGCCTGGAAGTCCACTAAATAACTTATTCAAAAATAAATCAATCCACAATCGTGCAGGCTTAGGAGTGCGGTTGATTCATAAATATATTTTCAAAGCAATTATACGGATCGACTACGGATTATCGTTTGATAACAATCCAGGTGGTCTTGTTTTTGGAATTGGGCAATACTTTTAGATTACAATAAATATTCGGTATTAACGAAGTTTGATTCCTTAGAATCCATTAATGAATCCAAAATTTCATTGTTATATGGTGTGTCTTTAGCTGCTAAAAAAGTTCTAATTGAAAATGAACGAAGGGCATCAAAAACACTTAATGTACCTACAGCAGAATTTTTCCGCCCTGTAAATGGATAAACGTCTGGACCTCGCTGACAAGCACTATTTAAATTAACACGACAAACTAAGTTTGCCAAAACATCAATTAATGGAGCTAGTTTTCGAACATCACGACCAAATAGACTTACTTGCTGACCATAATCAGAAGCTGCCATTGCATCTAGAGGTTCGTTGATATCTGAATAAGAAATTATCGGTACAACAGGACCAAATTGTTCTTCATGATAAACACTCATTTGATCATTAACTGGATATAAAACTGCTGGAAAAGAATAATTTACAGAGAGTTCTCCTCCTCTTTTATTCATAACCTTCGCACCTTTAGAGATAGCATCTTCTATTAGCCCTTGAATATATGCTGGCTTTCCAGGTTCGGGTAAAGGAGTTAAAAAAACACCTTCTTCCCATGGTAATCCAAATTTCAAAGCATCTACTGCTTCAGAAAATCGTTTATTAAACTCGTCAACAATCGATTCGTGCACATACAATACTTTAAGCGCAGTACAACGTTGACCGTTATATGATAGGGTTCCAGAAATACATTCTTTGATAGTAGAATCTAGGTCTGCGTCAGGTAGAATAATTCCGGGATTTTTTGCTTCAAGCCCCAGAACTAAGCGCAAACGATTTTTATAGGGGTGTAAATCTTGAAGTGCTACGGCAGAAGAACTGTGACCAATTAAAGCCAAGACATCTACTTTTCCAGTTTTCATGATGGGAGAAGCAATTTTTCGACCACGTCCAAATAATATATTAACAACCCCTGCTGGAAAACTTTCTTGAAAGGCTTTTAACAAAGGTGTTATTAATAAAACTCCATGTTTTGCAGGTTTAAAAATAGCTGTATTACCCATGATAATAGCAGGTATTAGCAAACAAAAGGTTTCATTTAGAGGGTAATTATATGGACCTAAACATAAAACAACTCCAATTGGACCTCGTCTTATATGAGCATGAATTCCTGATTGTTTATCAAACTTTGCACTCTTACGGTCAAGTTTCTTATAAGCTTCTACAGTGTCATATATGTAATCAACTGTTCTGTCAAATTCTTTATAAGAATCTGATTTGTTTTTTCCAATTTCCCACATTAGTAGCTCAACTACCTGCTCGCGGGAACTTTTCATTTTATCAGCAAAAGTGGTTAAACATCGTAAACGATCTTTTACTTTCATGGTAGGCCAAACACCTTGCCCTCGATTATATGATTTCTCAGCAGCTGCTAAAGCCGCTATTGCTGGCTCTGTTTCCATATCTGGAATTGATCCTAAAAGCGTTGGTCCTATAACACCATCTTTACCCTCCGAATGAATGGTAGAATAGACTTCGCTTGTTGCGCCTTTCCATTTATGCAAAACACCATCAACAAGATATTCATTGCAGTATAAAGGGTTGTTAAACTTTGGTAAATTAAGGATGCTTTTTTCAGAATGCTTCATTGTATAAAATGTATTGTTTAACTTTTTTGTTAAAAGAATAAACTAAGTTAGTGTTTTTTTATTTCAGTATGATGATTTAATTAAGTTACTAAATTAGTATATTATAATTCAATGGCACAATATAATTAGATGGTTAAAAAAGTTGTTTGTCTTTTATAACTAGAGTATATTTCGAAATATTAGCATAAGAAATATCAGCATGAAAACGCATACTTTATCAAAGAAAATAGGTCTTTATTTAGGCCCACTTTTTTTTATATCACTTCTTTATTTATCACCAGGAAACTTATCCTTTGAAGCTACAGCAGTAATAGCATCAGCTAGTTGGATGATATGTTGGTGGATAACCGAAGCTGTTTCTATATCAGTTACTGCTTTGCTTCCCTTAATTATATTTCCATTAACCGGGGTTATGGAGGTTAATGATGTAGGAGCTAATTACGGTAGTTCTATTGTTTTTTTGTTTTTTGGTGGTTTTGTTTTAGCCTTAGGATTAGAAAAAGTAAACTTACACCGAAGAATTGCCCTTACGATTATAAAAAAAACTGGAACCTCTCCAAATAAAGTAATCTTAGGGTTCATGATTGCCACTGCATTTATGAGCATGTGGATTAGTAATACTGCTAGCACTGTGGTTATGCTACCCATAGCACTCTCCGTAATTAATTTACTCATCGACCATGCAGAGAGTTCAAAAAAACAAACTAAGAACTTTGCATTGAGTGTAATGCTTGGAATTGCTTTTTCCGCAAATGCTGGTGGAATAGCTACTGTAATTGGTACACCGCCAAACTCAGTTCTGATTGGACTTTTGGAAAATGAATATAATATTCAAATTTCATTTGTGAAATGGATGATGTTAGGGCTTCCTTTTGCCGTTTTATTAATTGCAATTATATATTTTGTCTTAGTCCATTTTATGTTTTCCACCAAAGGCTTAAAGTTCAGTGCCTCCCAAAAAGTAATTGATTCTGAGATTGACAAATTAGGTCCTATATCTCCTAAAGAAAAACAAGTGCTTTGGGTGTTTGTAGTTGTTGTGTCGCTCTGGATTTTCAGAACCTTAATCAACTCCGAATTACCGGGTCTTAATCTCTCAGACACCGTTATTAGTGTTTTAGGAGCTTTAGCTCTTTTTGCTATTCCTTTCAATTTAAAAAAAGGAAAATTTATTCTAGAATGGAAGGATACTCAAAAACTTTCTTGGGGAATTCTTATTCTTTTTGGAGGTGGACTCGCACTTGCAAAAGGTATGTCTTCAACCGGAATTGTATCCTTGATTACGACTTATATTGCTGAGGGAAATTTCAGTGAACTTTTAACAGCTTCACTCCTCATAATACTCATGCTTTTTATGACTGAATTAATGAGTAATGTTGCTTTAGTTGCAGTTTTAGCACCAGTTGTCGCAGGAATAGCTTTAGGGCTTGATGTTCCTATGCTTTATTTATTAATACCTGTTACAATGGCGAGTAGTTGTGCTTTTATGTTGCCAATGGCTACCCCGCCAAATGCAATTGTATTTGCGAGCGGTTATGTCAAAGTCCATGAAATGGCTCGAATTGGAATAATAATTAATTGTATTGCGGTAATTCTACTAATTGCAATATTTGAATTTATACTTCCCTTAATTTTTTAGTCATAAAAAAAGTCTCCAACACTAATCGATAAATTAATTAACGTTTAAGAGACTTTTAAAAAGTACGATTTTATATATATCTTAAACTATTTTTTTCATTGCTGTCATAGAATCACGCAATTCATAACCAATCATTTCTATCGGATGAAAACGTATGATTTCATTAATATCAATAAGTTGTTTATTATCTACAGCATTGCTTTGATCTCCTGCATATGCTGTACCAATAACATCGGTATTAATTTTCTTCATAAACTCAGTAAGCATAGGCTTACAAGCGTGATCAAATAAGTAACATCCGTATTCAGCTGTATCCGAAATAACACGATTCATTTCAAACAGCTTTTTACGCGCTATGGTATTTGCTATTAATGGCGTTTCATGTAAAGACTCATAATAAGCCGACTCTTCTTTGATTCCCGCAGCAACCATAGTGTCAAAGGCCAACTCCACTCCTGCTCTAACAAAAGCTACCATTAATACACCATGGTCAAAAAACTCTTGTTCAGAAATTTCATGATCTGTTACTTTAGTTTTTTCAAAAGCTGTTTCTCCGGTAGCGGCTCTCCAACCTAAAAGATTTTTGTCATCATTTGCCCAATCTTCCATCATTGTTTTTGAGAAGTGACCCGACATGATATCATCCATATGCTTGTGAAATAGAGGCTCCATGATTTCCTTTAGCTCTTCTGAAAGTTCAAAAGCTTTTACTTTAGCTGGGTTAGAAAGACGATCCATCATGTTTGTAATTCCACCATGTTTTAGAGCTTCTGTAATGGTTTCCCATCCGTACTGAATTAATTTTGCAGCGTAAGATGAATCAATTCCTTGTGCTACCATTTTATCAAAACATAAGATAGACCCTGTTTGCAACACACCACAAAGAATGGTTTGTTCTCCCATTAAGTCAGACTTAACCTCAGCAACAAAAGAAGATTCTAAAACACCAGCACGATGTCCTCCTGTAGCAACAGCATAAGCTTTTGCTTGGTCTAAACCATGAGTTTGAGGATCGTTCTCGGGGTGCACAGCAATAAGTGTTGGTACACCAAAACCTCTTTTATACTCTTCTCTAACTTCTGATCCTGGGCACTTAGGTGCTACCATAATCACAGTTAAATCTTCTCGAACTTGAGTTCCTTCTTCTACAATATTAAAACCGTGAGAATAAGAAAGCGTAGCTCCCTTTTTCATTAAAGGCATAACTGCCTTAACAACGGGAGTATGGTTTTTATCTGGAGTAAGGTTAATTACAACATCCGCGTCGGGAATCATTTCCTCATAGCTTCCAACAGAAAAACTGTTGTCAACTGCGTTCTGATAAGATGCTCTCTTTTGATCGATAGCTCCTTGACGTAATGCGTATGAAATATTTAATCCTGAGTCACGCATGTTTAAACCTTGGTTTAAACCTTGAGCTCCGCAACCTACGATTACAATTTTCTTTCCCGCTAATGCTTTAATTCCATCTTCAAATTCTGAAGAATCCATGAATCTACATTGAGCCAATTGATCGAGTTGATTTCTTAATGATAGTTGGTTGAAGTAATTTGCCATTTTAAATTATTTAGTCTTTATTTTATGATTAAAAGTGTTTAGTATTTCTGAGATTCCCATTTTTTCTTTAGAAATTGAAATTCTTCCTGAGCGAACAAACTGGAGTAATCCATGAGGAGCTAGTGCTTCACGAAGCGCTTCTATTTCATCACGAAAACCAGTTTTTTCAATTACAAAAAATTCTGGTGAGACCGTCACTATATTAGCGTGACTATCTTTTATCATGTTTTGAATTTGCCGTTCTTCGAACAAAGAACTTGATTTTACTTTATATAGAGCAGATTCTTGAAATATAGTTTCTTCATCTGTATGATAAAAAGCTCTGATTACATCAATTTGTTTTTCAATTTGCTGAACTATTTTCCGAACACCTGATTCGGTCATGTTTACTACAATAATAAATCTGAAAACATCCGGAATCTCTGATTGTGAAGTAGAAAAACTTATAAAATCGATATGTCTCTTCAAGAAAATTGCAGATATACGGTTAAGCAAACCAACATTATTTTCGGTATAAATGGAAATGGTATATTTTGTAAAATCACTCATTATTTTAATCTTATATCTGAAACCGAGGCACCGGTAGGTATCATCGGAAATACATTAGCTTCTTTTTCTACACATACTTCAAGGAAATAGGGCTGATCGGAAGCAATCATTGTTTTAATTGCCTGGTCTAATTCTTCTCGTTTCGTTACCCGTTGTGCATCTATATGATACCCTTTGGCTATGGTTACAAAATCTGGGTTTGTCATTTCTGTAGAAGCGTATCGTTTGTCGAAAAATAATTGTTGCCATTGACGTACCATTCCGAGATAATCGTTGTTTAAAACAACAATCTTAACGGCTGTTTTATTTTGAAAGATAGTTCCTAACTCTTGAATGGTCATTTGATATCCACCATCTCCAATAACCGCTACAACTTCACGATCGGGTGCTCCCATTTTAGCACCAATTGCAGCAGGCAAGGCAAATCCCATGGTTCCAAGACCTCCGGAGGTTACGTTACTTTTTGATTGAACAAATTCAGCATAACGGCAAGCAATCATTTGATGTTGACCTACATCCGATACGATAACAGCATCGCCTTTGGTGTATTTGTTGATTCCTACGATTACCTCACCCATGGTTAAACCTTCTTTGGTAGGCAAGGTGTCGCCATTAATAACCTCTTTGATTTCAATTTTCATATGATCAGTAAAACGTTGTTTCCATTGATTATATTCTTTATGTTTTACAAGAACTGTAAGTTGTGAAAGGCTTTCTTTGCAATTCCCTAATACAGGAAAATCTGCTTTTACATTTTTACTGATTTCAGCAGGGTCTATTTCTATGTGAACTACTTTTGCTTGCTTTGCATACGTTTCTAAATTTCCAGTAACACGATCATCAAAACGCATTCCAATAGCTATCAATACATCACATTGATTAGTCAAAACATTGGGTCCATAATTTCCATGCATCCCCACCATCCCAAAATTAAGTGGGTGCTTGGTTGGAAGTGCAGACAAACCTAAAATTGTCCATGTAGCTGGGATTCCAGAAGTCTCAACAAAAGCCTTAAACTCTTCTTCAGCTTCTCCTAAAATAACACCTTGCCCCCAAATTATCATGGGTTTTTGTGCCTTATTAATTATTTCAGCAGCAGCTTCTACTTGAGCAGTATCTAGGGTTGGTATTGGTGCATAACTTCGAACTCCTTTACATTTCTCGTAGGTATAATCTAGTAATTCAAATTGGGCATCTTTGGTAATATCTATAAGTACAGGTCCCGGTCTCCCAGAACGAGCAATATAAAAAGCTTTTGCCATGATAACAGGAATCTCACTGGCTTTGGTAATCTGATAATTCCATTTAGTAACTGGGGTTGAAATACCGATAATATCAGTTTCTTGAAAAGCATCTGAGCCTAATAAATGTGATGCAACTTGACCTGTAATACAGACCATGGGTGTCGAATCTATTTGTGCGTCAGCAATTCCTGTTACTAAGTTTGTAGCACCAGGTCCTGAAGTAGCCATTGCGACTCCAACTTTTCCAGATGTTCTGGCATATCCCTGAGCTGAGTGTGTTGCTCCTTGTTCGTGTCTTGTTAATATATGAGATAAACTATCGCTGTATTTATAGAGCTCATCATATATAGGCATGATTGCTCCACCAGGATATCCATATATTAAATCTACTCCTTCTTCTAGAAGACAACGAATAACTGCTTCTGCTCCGGAAATAGAACTTGTTTTTTTATTTTTCATTTTAAAACTCATCTGTTACACAGCCTTCTGAAGCTGTAGAAACATTTTTAATGTATTTATATAAAACCCCTCTTTGAAATTTGTAAGCAGGTTCTTTCCAATTTACTTTCCTTGAAGCCAACTCTTCATCACTTACTAAAACATTCAGGGTGTTGCTTTCTGCATTTATTTCTATGATATCGCCATTCTCAATTAACCCGATGGCTCCTCCTGTCTGGGCTTCGGGAACAATATGTCCAACAACAAACCCATGGGTTCCACCAGAAAATCTTCCGTCGGTTATTAACGCGACGTCTTTACCTAAACCTGCCCCCATAATGGCCGCTGTTGGTTTCAACATTTCAGGCATACCCGGTCCTCCTTTTGGGCCTTCATATCGAATTACAATAACTTCTCCTTTCTTAACTTCTCCTCTACCAATTCCATCGTTAGCGGCATATTCACTGTCATAAACACGAGCTGGACCTTTGAATATTAATCCTTCTTTTCCTGTAATTTTTGCTACCGAACCACCTATAGCAAGGTTACCCTTTAGTATGCGAATATGTCCCGATGCTTTAATCGGGTCACTAACTGGATGAATTATATCCTGACCTTTTTTTAAATCTTTTACCTCTGCTAAGTTCTCAGCAAGTGTTTTGCCTGTTACGGTTAGACAATCCCCATGTAACATTCCTTCAGAAAGCATAAATTTTAGTACTGCAGGTACTCCCCCAATGTTATGAAGATCTTCCATGAGATATTTTCCACTTGGCTTTAAATCTGCCAAGAATGGTGTGATGTCCATTAACTTCTGAAAATCATCTAAAGAGAATTCTATTTGTGCAGATTTTGCAATAGCAAGGAAATGTAGAACAGCATTTGTAGAACCTCCCAAAACAGCAACCAAACGAATCGCATTTTCCAAAGATTTTTTGGTTACAATATCTGAGGGCTTTATGTCTTGTTCTATTAAATATCGGAGTGCGGCCCCAACTTTTTCACATTCTTCTTTTTTATTTGAGCTTACCGCTGGATTTGATGAGTTATATGGCAATGCCATGCCGAGCGCTTCTATTGCAGAAGCCATGGTATTAGCAGTGTACATTCCACCACAAGCACCTGCTCCGGGACAAGCTTTTTTTACTATTTGTTTAAACTCAGACTCCTCCATGGTTCCAGCAACTTTCTCTCCCCAAGCTTCAAATGCAGAAACTATGTCTAACTTTTTGTCTTTATGACAACCAGGAGCTATAGTACCTCCATAAACCAAGATTGAGGGACGGTCTAATCTCAACATAGCCATCAATGCTCCAGGCATATTTTTATCACAACCAACAACAGTTACAAGAGCATCGTAGGACATTGCTTGAACAACTGTTTCCATAGAATCTGCAATTACATCTCTGGAAGGAAGCGAAAAACGCATTCCAGGAGTTCCCATAGAAATTCCATCACTTACTCCAATGGTATTGAAAATCAAACCAACTAAATCAGAAGCTTGAACTCCTTTTTTTATGTCAACAGACAAATCATTGAGATGCATGTTACATGGATTACCTTCATAACCTGTAGATGCAATGCCAATTAAGGGCTTCTTGAAATCCTCATCAGTCAATCCTATTGCATGTAACATGGCTTGTGCAGCTGGCTGCGTTGGGTCTTGCGTCACTGCTTTACTGAACTTATTATATTCCATTTAATTTTAAATCTAATTCGAATTTATAACACTTAAAAAAAGGCGGAAAATTAATTTTTAAATCCGCCCTAAGTCCAAAGGCATTAAATATTTATATTACATTTGTTTTCAGATGTTTAAAGTTAAAAACTAACGACATTCAAGATCTTTTAACTTTAAAAATTTGATGTAAATAAAAGGAAATTTAGTGAGATAAACAGTTCATTTTATTCCTTTTGCTGAATGAATAAATTTCTACTCAAATAGTTGAATTATTCATTGATTACTAAGTATTAAGGCTTGAAATTTTGGATTATTCGTAATACATTTAAAATTCAACCTTAATAAATTTATTATAGTATATTCAAAAACCCTATTATTGTGGGAAATTATAAATTATGGAAAAATCAGTAAGTGAAGCAATAGAATATAGAAGATCCGTTAGAAGATATGATGCCAAAAAAGCTCTTAATAAGAAAGATGTTGAAGCCTGTATACGTCAAGCAACCCTAGCTCCTACAAGTAGTAATTTACAGTTATGGGAATTTTATCACATTACAAACCCTGAGACGCTTAAAGAATTATCTACGGCCTGTTTTGGTCAAGCTGCTGCTGCTACTGCCCTCCAATTAGTAATTCCAATAGTTCGCAAAGATCTTTGGAAAAAAAGAGTTAATGCAAATCTAAAATTTTTGAATGCTCAGTTTGAAGCACAAGAAGTGCGAAACACAAAGCAAGAAAAAATGGCCTTAAATTATTACAGAAAAGTAATTCCAACACTTTACAAAGACTTTTTTGGAATCCTTGGATTAATAAAAAAAGTAGCTGCTACAATTACAGGGGCTTTCCGTCCTATGTATCGAGAAGTTAGCGCGACTGACTTAAGAGTAGTTGCTCACAAGAGCACTGCTTTAGCGGCTCAAAACTTCATGATCAGCATGGCAGCAAAGGGAATCGATACTTGTCCAATGGAAGGGTTCGATTCTAAAAGAGTAAGACAAATACTTGGTCTTCCTAAAAGCGCTCAAATCAGTATGATAATTGGTTGTGGATACCGAGACAAGGGCGGCATCTACGGTCCTCGATTTAGAGTTCCTTTTGATGAAGTTTATCATAAAATTTAAAAGAAACAGAATCTCCTTCTTTCTTTTGAAACATAACATTCATTGCTTGGTCGGTTAACTGGAGTATCCTCGGATACCCTCCAGTTACTTGACCATCAAAGCCTGCAATCAACAAAACTCCGGAAGGTGTAATTTGAACTGTCCCAGGGCGAATAGCTCCACTTAACATGGAAACAGGTTCTGTTTCAAAAGCCGACCCTATCCGATAACCCATTCTACTTTGCTTTTCAACTTTGAAAATATTTTTGAATAAAAGCTTCTTTTGCTTATCAGACAAAAGACCGTACTCGGGTCCCTTTTCAGCATATATATTTTGATCCGTTAAATAGGAATCGTCCCAGCGTAATTTAGAATTAGAATGCTCTTTAATCCTATCGTTTTTCATCCAAAAAAGATGTATTCCCGACTTTAAATAAGCGCTTTTTGTTATTGGTGAATAAAAAGAAGTACTCCCTAAAACAGCTGGTAAAATTAAAGATTTATTAATTTTAATATACGTTCGCAGCCCGCTCAAAACTCTTCCAAGTTTTAACTCATCTCCTGCAAGCACATGAATTGGGGTATTGTTTTTTAAGGGCTTTTCATTCAACCAAGCCTCCATTATAGCGCCCGTTAAAACAAGAGAGCACCGTTCGTGGAACAGTAACTTTGGTCCAATAAGTGTGCATTCTATAATACTCGAATATAATTGTTCACCAAACAATGCATGCGCTAATTCAAATGCTTTTTGATCCATAGCTCCCGATACCGGAACCCCCAAATGCCTATGACCTTTTCGACCTTGATCTTGAATGGAAGTATAAAATCCAGCGTCTAAAATCTCAATCATCTATAAGGGTTTTTAAATATTGATGTTCCGAGTTTGTTCTTATAGCCTCCATAACATCTTGGTATTCTGGTTTAGATATTTTATAAAACCGAACCTGATCTCCGGGGTTTATTAAGGGTAGATCTGCACTAGAAAAATCGATTATGGAAACTGGGCAATTTCCAATTACATGCCAACCGCCCGGGCTGTTTTGAGGATATATACCTACTTGATCACCTCCAATTGCAACACTCCCCTTAAGTGTCGAATTATTTGGTATGCTTTTTCGGACTATTGCCATGTCTATTGGTAATCCACTGAGATAAGGGAAACCGGGAAGGAAACCGTAAAAAACAAATCTAAATTTTAAATCAAAAAACTTGGTTAAATATAAATCGAGCTGCTGCTGATTGCCCTTGAAAAAAAGGGAAATATCTTTTGTGAATTCGTCGTCAACACAAACAGGCAGCTTCCATTTTTTTGTTTTAACCAAAAGTTGAGATGGTGTTTTATCAATAATTTCCAAAAGGATTAAACTTACACTTTCTGAATCATAAGCATACTTGAAAAACAAATTAATGCTGTTGAAGGTTGTAGTAATATCCTCAATATAATCAACGTACTTATCTTTTATAGCATCTGTTAATTTAACTAGGAATAAAACGGATTTTTTATCGTTTTGATGTGGGAAATTTATAATAAAGGTTTTACCTAAAGTGGTAAAACTGAAATCCTTCTTAGCGAACATCTATATCTTCTTTTTTTAAAAGTCCATCTATGTGCATAATTAATTTGGAAGCCTGGGGATGATCTCCATGCAAGCATAAAGTCTGAACAGATATCGGAATAGATTCACCATTAGCAATCGAAACAGATCCTTTCTTTATAAGCCCTAAAACCTGAAGCCCTACCTGCTCAAAATCGGTCAAAATCGCACCATGTAACAAGCGGGAGCGTAAAGTTCCGTCTCCATTATAAGCACGGTCCATAAAACCTTCACGTTTTGTTTTAATTCCAACAATCAATGCCTCTTTTTCTAAAAGGCTTCCGGGAGCACAATAAATTTGAACCTGAGGGAGCTGTTTTTTTACTACCTCAAGAAATATATTGACCCGCTCTGCATTAACAAAAAGATCGTTGTACAAAGCTCCGTGAGGCTTGATGTGATTTATGTTAGTTTCTGTCTTTTTGCAACACAGTTTAAATAATGAGATTTGACGTTCTAAACTATCCTTTAAATCTTTTTTTGAAAGGTTCATCGTAGTTCTTCCAAAGTTATCTGGATCTGGATATGATGGGTGAGGGCCGACTTTAACATCATATGCTTTTGCAAGTTGTAAAGTTCTAAGAATCGTTTCTTCTGAACCTACATGTCCTCCGCACGCTATTGAACAGGAAGAAATAAAGGGCATCAACAACTCCTCATTCCCCATACCTTCACCCATGTCACAATTTATATCGATTTTGAACATTTTAAAAAATTAAACCCAAACTTTTAAACCCAAGGAACAAAAAGAAAAATTCGATTGAAAATAGTAAAATATTCAATCCAATATTTGCAGTCTGCCCCCGCATTAATTTCGAGTTATTTATGAGAACAATAATAAACAAGCCTACAACGGGCAATAAAATACCATTAGTAATCTGAGCAAAACGGATGATCTCAATAGGCTTAATCTGCATAGATGAAAAAAGAACACCACAAAGAAGAACCAAAAGCGCTGCAGATTTATAACCCCATGAATTGGAACGCCATCCAAAGCACTCACAAACAACAAATGCGGCTGCCATGGGAGCTGTTATTGCAGAAGTAATCCCTGCAGCAAACAATCCTAAGGACATCAATATTGTCGCAAACTGACCATACAGAGGGGTTAGTGCTAGTCCTAAATCAGCTACAGACTCAATTGTTTGACCTTCGAGAGCTGCAGCACAAATAATAATTGATAAAGAAATAATTCCCCCAAGGGTAACTGCAAATACTGTATCCAAGCGCAAAGCTCGTAAGGAAAAGGTTTCGTTTTTAACCAAAGCAGCATGAAGAAATAAATTATAAGGAACCACAGTTGTACCTAACAACCCAACTATGGTCAAGGTGTCTTGGGTATTAAATTCAGGGACGAACATTCCCTTTAAAACTGCAATCAGATCTGGTTTTGTTAGTATTGCCGTCAATAAAAACGATATACTCATAAGCAACACAATAGCAACCAAAATATTTTTTAAAAGTTTGTGGGATCCTATCCCAATCAGAATTGCAACCAGAACTCCAACTATAAGTGGTAAAAAATAAAAATTTGTTCCAAAATTGTAATCAACTCCTTGCGTTAGGTTTTCAATACCAAGTAAAGCACCTGTCAAGTTTCCGGCTTCGTATGCGGCGTTTCCAATAAATATTGCGCCGATGAGCAGAGCTCCTAAAAGAAATTTTAACAGTGAATTTGAAGTCTGACGTAAAACGCTTTCTGCTAAACCTTTACGGGTAGTAAAGCTTATTCGAGCAGTAGAATTTTGAATGATTATTGTTATTAAAATGGAAAGTACCATTGCCCATAAAAGGGAAAAGCCATTTTGAACTCCTGCCAAAACACAGAGGGTTATGGTTCCTGGGCCAATAAATGCAGCCGTAATTATTATCGCTGGGCTAGCCTTAAATTTAGAAAACATAATTTTTAAGGTAAGTTAATCATTAAAACAACAAAATCAACTTTTATAGACTATAGCATTGCAATGCATTCCCGCTCCAACAGAAGCAAAAACGTAAGTCTGATTTTCTTTTAACTCAAAACCTTCCATTGTATTCTTGTTTACCAAATCGAATAATGTAGGAATTGTCGCTACAGAGGTGTTTCCTAAGAAACTTATACTTGATGGGATTTTGTTCTTGTAAGATTCATCTTCTATACCGTAAATCTTCATTAGATTACTCGCTATCACACGGAGCATTTTACCATTTGCTTGATGAAAAAAGAAATAGTCTACCTCTTTTGGTGATATATTTACTTGATCAAGTGATTGCTTTATAACTTGAGGAAGCCATGTTGTTGCGTATTTATAAACCCGCTGTCCATTCATCTTAAACAGGGTATCGCCGACTGTTTCTGAATTTAGTGAAGCCCCTAAGGTTATATTCAACAAGTCTTCATCCGAATGTGAAAAAGTGGCGTTTGATAAAATTCCTTTAGACTTAGAATTGGATTGCGAAATTATAGTGGCTCCACAACCATCTGCCATTAACAAATAATCTACATCATGTGGATCGATTAATCTGGAGGCAATTTCAAGGCCTGCAACAAGTACGTGTTTAGCTTCACCGCTTTCTATCAATCGATTTGCTTGAATTACACCTTGTAACCAACCCGGACAACCAAATAGAATGTCGTAGGCGTGACACTGGTGATTAGAAATTTTTAATCTGTTCTTTAGAACTGCAGCAACGTTAGGAACCGTATGAAAAACAGGCCCTTTATTTGCAAGAAAATTTCCTGTATTATGAGCAACAATTAATGCATCAATTTCATTTTTATCTACTCCAGAATCATCAATTGCCTTTTTACTAGCTTCAAACAAAATATCGACAGACTCCTCCTCTTCTCCAATAAAACGGCGCTCTTTAATTCCCGATATTTCTTCTAATTTATTAACAACATCAGCTGTAGGTTTTTCGTTCTTAGATCCATCTTTGTTAAAAATGTATGATTTAGAAAAAAGTCATTGGTAATAACCCGTTTTGGCATTGCACTCCCAGTTCCAGATATGATGCTTCCCATTCTTGTTTTTATGATTAATTTCAAAATAAATTAAGCTTGAACTATTCAAACGCGCGTAAACAAATTTAAGGATTAATTAAAGACGCTTTTGATATCAGTATACTTATTATCCCATCCAACCTTCTCGATCTAAACTGCGATACTGAATTGCTTCTGCTATATGATTAGAGAGCAGATGAGGTTGATTATCTAAGTCAGCTATAGTACGGGAAACTTTAAGAATGCGGTCATAAGCTCTGGCAGATAAAGAGAGTTTCTTCATGGCTACTTTTAACAATTCCTCTGCTTCTGGTTGGAGTTTACAATAAAACCGAATCAGCTTCGATGACATTTGGGCATTGTAATGCACCGTTTGTAAAGATCCAAAGCGTTCGCTCTGAATACTTCGAGCTTTACTAACTCGTTTACGGATAGACTCCGAATTTTCCCCTAACTTTTTCTCTGCTAATTGTTCGAATGGAACTGGCTCTACTTCGATATGTAAATCAATTCGATCCAAAAGAGGCCCCGATATTTTACTCAAATACCGTTGCGTTTCTATGGGGGTCACACTACCCGTATTGAAATATCCTGAGGGACTCGGGTTCATGCTCGCAACCAACATAAACGAACTTGGATAAGTTACTGTAAACTTAGCACGTGAAATGGTTACCTCACGATCTTCTAGCGGCTGATGCATTACTTCCAGGACCGAACGTTTAAATTCCGGAAGTTCATCTAAAAACAGAACTCCATTATGCGCCAAAGATATTTCTCCTGGCTGAGGATATTGACCCCCACCTACCAAAGCAACATCCGATATGGTATGGTGTGGTGCCCTAAAAGGGCGTGAATTAACCAACCCCTTCCCTTTTACTCTTCCCAAAACTGAATGGATTTTGGTAGTCTCTAATGCCTCTCCTAAACTCATCGGTGGCAGTATACTGGGCAAGCGTTTTGCCAACATGGTTTTTCCTGCCCCTGGTGGGCCTATCAAAATAATATTATGTCCTCCGGCAGCAGCTATTTCCATACACCGCTTTATGGTTTCTTGACCCTTTACATCGGCAAAATTTTGCTCTGGGAATCGTAATTGTTTTTCAAATAATTCTCTGGTATTAATCTCTAAGGGCACAGCCTTGCCTTTTCCTTCAAAAAAATCAATAACCTCTTTTAGGTTTTTCATTCCATAAACATCAATTCCAGATACAATAGCTGCTTCTTCAGCGTTTTCAAGAGGGAGTATAAACCCCTTGAAGCCATCATTTAAGGCTTGAATTGCAATCGGCAAAGCACCTTTTATAGGTCGTAAGGAGCCGTCTAAAGCGATCTCACCCATGACTAGATAATCCTTTAATGTTTTTGTTTTTAATTGCTCAGAAGCTGCTAAAATACCAATAGCCAAAGTCAGATCATAGGCAGAACCCTCTTTGCGTAAATCGGCGGGAGCCATATTGATGGTAATTTTCTTTCCAGGAAGTCGATAACCAATATTCTGAAAGGCGGCTGCAATTCTGAAATTGCTTTCCTTAATTGCATTATCGGGTAAGCCTACCAAATGGTATCCGATGCCTTTATCGATATTGACTTCAATGGTTATGAAATGTGCATCTACACCATAGACTGCACTTCCGAAGAGTTGAACAAGCATAAGTAGTAAGTTTGGGTTATACAATATACATTTTAATCTTAGAAAATAAGACATAAATGTTTAGTATAACGTATAAATTTTGTAAAAAACAACCCCATTAATTCCAGATTAATGCATAAAACTATACAATCAACATGTGATGTTTAATTATAGGTGGTTTTATCTATATGTTAATGAGAAATTAAAAATAGACACATCCATAATGGTAACACTTATACAATTTTTACTCCTTTAAATTATTGTTTTAATTATAGTGTATACAAGTAAATATTTAAAAGAAATAGACCTAAATAATAATAATTATTGAAATGTGAATTTTGTTTATTAAAAACACATCAAGTCATTACCCTTGAAATACCCTACATTAGATAAAATTTTAAAACTATTATTTAAATGAAGTATTTCCGCATAGCAGTCGCTGTATTTTTTGTCTTTGGGTGTTCTTCAAATTCGAGTAAAACAGAACAAGAGCAATTAGATTGGAGCTTTCCACATTTTGAAAAACAAGATGATGTTAATCCAATTCTAAATCCGGATAAGGAGTTGGTTTTTACAGACCCCATTAGTCAAAATCAAGTATTATGGGAAGAGCGCAACGTACTAAACCCTGCTGCAATTGTTAAAAACGATACCGTATTTATGCTTTACAGAGCACAAGACAAATGGGGTACTTCAAGAATTGGGTTAGCTTACAGTAACGATGGGATTTCGTTTACAAAAAACGAAGCACCTGTTTTTTATCCCGACCAAGACAACCATAAAAAAGAAGAATGGAACTTCCGAAAAGTAGACGGAGAGCCCTATTCACTTGATTGTGTATCCTGCTATTTTGATGGGGTTGAAGATCCAAGAGTTGTAATTGACGACCAAAGAACCTACTTCATGACCTATACTGCCTATGATGGGAAAACTGCTCGTTTGAGTATTGCATCTTCTAAAGATTTAGTGAGTTGGAATAAGCATGGACGGGTACTTTCTCAAGAAAAGTATAAAGATTATTGGTCTAAGGCGGGAGCTATTATTACAGAACAGATCGGAAATCAACAAGTAGCAAAAAAAATCGACGGTAAGTATTGGATGTATTTTGGAGACACCAATTTATATATGGCATCTTCTACCAATCTTATCGATTGGGAGCCAGCGGAGAACATCGAAAACGGTGCTTTAATTTCAGTTCTTCACCCAAGAAAAGGTTTTTTTGACAGCCGATTAGTAGAGTCTGGGCCTTATGCTCAGTATACCAAAAATGGTATTTCGTTAATCTACAATGCCAGTAATGCTGCCAATTATAGCGATCCAAACCTACCTAAATTCACTTATGCTGCAGGACAAGCATTGTTTGATAAAGACAAACCCTATAAGTTAAAAGACCGAACCGATTCTTATTTCATCTATCCCGACAAGGCTTATGAAAAGATCGGAGAAGTAAACGAGGTTTGTTTCGTTGAAGGACTTGTGTTTTTTAAAGAAAAATGGTTTCTGTATTATGGCACAGCAGACTCCAAAATTGCAGTTGCTGTATACGATCCTCAGGCAAAAAATTAATTAGTCCTTTTTAAGACCCAATTTTAACCACTCGTAATAGGTTTTTGCATCTGTGTACTGGATTGGAGTATTTAAAAGCGTCCCATCGGCTTCCATAAGCACATAATAGGGTTGCGAAGCTGTGTTGAAATTTAAACTCTGAAATGCCGCCCATTGCTCTCCTACTGTGTTTATTTGCTGCACACGCTCATTTGGAAACTTAAAATTAAAGACCTCAGATTCCTCAAGCGGTTTTCGATCGTCAATGTATAGCGATATCAAAACAACATCCTTATTTAAAATCTGGAAAACTTCATCTCGAGACCAAATATTCTCTTCCATTTTTCGGCAGTTAACACATGCCCAGCCTGTGAAATCTATCAAGATGGGTTTTCCTGTTTCTTTTGCAACTTCTAATCCGGTTTCAAAATCCTTATAACAATCCAATCCGAGCGGACAGTCATTATCCGTTGAGTTAATGCTGTAAAACTCAGGTGGTGGGAAACCGCTCAATAGTTTTAGGGTATTTGTTTTTGAAAACAAACCAAAAGAAAGATATGCGGTTAGTAGTAAACTCAAAACCCCTACCCCAATTCTAGTTTTGGAAAGCTTCCTTTTTTGATCGTGTGGAAAACGAATTAATCCAAACAAATAAAGCGTTAGCGCCACCGAAAGTAAAACCCATATTCCTATAAAAATTTCTCTCTTAAGAATCCCCCAATGAGAAACCAAATCGGCATTCGACAAAAACTTAAGCGCAAGAGCCAACTCTAAAAATCCTAAAACTACCTTCACTGTTGTCATCCAACCTCCAGATTTAGGAATGGCATTAAGTGCATTTGGAAATAAAGCAAAAAGTGCAAAGGGTAAGGCAAGTGCAAATCCAAATCCTGTCATTCCAAATGTAAGTTGCATTGCGCCTCCATCGGAAGTTAAACTTCCTGCTAACAAAGAACCTAAAATTGGACCTGTACAGGAAAATGAAACTATAGCTAAAGTAAGTGCCATGAAAAAGATTCCAATACCTCCATTTAATGAAGAACTTGAATCTGTGGAATTACCCCAACTACTGGGCAAGGTCAATTCATAATACCCAAAAAAGGAAAATGCAAAAAATATAAATATTCCAAAAAAGAAAACATTCAATGGAACATTAGTAGCAATCGAATTCAATATCTCGGGGTTTATACTGTCCAGAAAATGAAAAGGTAAACTCAACAGAACATAAATAAAAACAATAAAGAAGCCGTATAAAAATGCATTAAAAGCACCTTTCCTCATACTTGTTGCTTGCTTTAGGAAAAAGGAAACCGTAAGCGGTATCATTGGAAATACGCAAGGGGTTAATAAGGCAATTAAACCTGCTAGGAAACCAAGCAAAAATAATCCTGAATATGGAGATGAATCTGAATCATCAATCAATGTGTTTTCTAAATACTTTTTATTTTTTAAATCTAACGTTAATGCAGCAGATTGAACTAAATCTTTCTCTGTTACCCGAAGGCTAGATGTTATCTTTTTATCATTTAAAGACAACGTAAAAGGTTCTGTCCTAAAAATACACAAACGGTCATCGCATGCCTGGTAATTGATTTCTCCACTAATTTGTTCAAGTGAGATATCTAGAAGCACGAATCGTTGTGTAAAGCTTGCTTTTTCCTTAAAATAGGGCAAATCAATTTCAAAAATTTGATCATATTCTACACTTGGCTCGCTAGTAGTCATAGAATTTTCTATACTAAAAGCCAGAGAATCTTTAAAGAAAACAAACTCAGTTGGTAAGGGGCCGTCTTTAAACTCTTTTAAAGTATAGAGGTGCCATTTATCCTTTATTACTGCGTCAAACTGAATTTCCACAAGTGATTCAGAAACACGATTCAAAGTGGCTGTCCAAACTACAGGCTCTCCATCTTCTTGGGCAAAGCCCATAAAACTTATAAGTGCAAATAAAAGAAGGTAATATTTTTTCAATGGATTTTTAGTATTAATAGATTATTAGTTTCCGAATTTCCAATAAATCGAGCATCAACTCTTTGGCCAATTACCCAAACAATTTCTTGTTCAGAACAGAGTAACCATTGATTTTCTTTATCTAGTAAGGAAAATTTTTGATCTTTAAAAAACTTACTCATTTTTTTCTTCCCTTGCATTCCAGCAGGATAAAAATAATCCCCTTTGCGGTATTTACGAAGAATTAAAGGATATTTTAACAAAGTAGTGTTTAATACAGCAGTATCTGGATCAGGTGATCTGTTTTTTTCAAGCGTCAGTTTTACAGGAGTAAGCAGGTCAACATTTGGAGTCCAAAAAATCTCATCTGAATTTGCTGAATTCATTATGGGACTCAAAAGTAAAACTTCTCGGTCTCGAATTAAACGATGCGATTGGGAAATTAATTGTTTCCCACTCTGCGCTTCCAGCAAGGATGATAAATCGGGTAGGTTACCAAAACCATAAGGGAAAAACAATGCGTGAAGGTAATAAGCTGCAGGTTTCAACTCCTTTAATGCTTCAATAGCAATGGAGGTTCCTTGTTTCTTAGCAATAAAATTTTTTTGTTTAAAAGCATCCAAAACTCCCTTCAGAGCCTCCTGAGCTAGACTTATGTTTTCAAAAGTATGTGCAACTTGTTGTAAAAGGTTTTCATTAGAAGCTTTCCATTGAGGAACTACATGGTGTCGAATATGATTGCGCAAATAATCGTCTTTTGCATTGGAAGCATCCTCGCTCCAGTTAAGCCCTTTATCATTTGCATAACCTTCTATTTCATCTTTAGAAAAAGGCAATAAAGGCCTGAGAATTGTATCGGTCGAAATTCCACGTAATCCTTTCAAACCAGTTCCCCTTCCAACATTAATCAGAAAAGTTTCTAATTGGTCGTCTAAATGATGTCCTGTAAGGATATGTGAAAATTCATATTCAGATTTTAATTCATTGAACCAAGCATATCGGAGATCACGAGCTGCCATTTGAATCGAAATCTTGTTTTGATCTGCAAATTGTTTTGTTTCAAACTTTTTAGTGTAGAATGGAATTTTGTGTTGCTCACAAAGAGAAGCACAAAAAACAGCATCTTTTTCGCTTGCATCAGCACGCAAATCAAAATTACAATGTGCAACAGAAAAGGAGATGTTGTTTTGATGTAATAAGTCGAGTAAAACCCTGCTATCCAATCCTCCACTGAAGGCCAACAATAATTTTTGATCACAGAAATTATTGAATTCTTTATCAATATGTAATTTAAAGTGGCTATTCACACTGCAAAAATACATGAAACTAAAACAAAATGTGTGTTTTTTGAGAAATTCGAAAAAATGACACTAAGTTTGGTACTTTAGCAATAATGTGGCAACTTTGTCAAATCTTATGAAAGAAAACAATACATATATGAACCCTGCTTCTGTTCCAACGAACAGCAGATGTCCTCGTGTATTCTGTCGCCGCCCCTAGGGGTGATATTCTTTACGGAATTTAGGTGCGTCCGGTTTCAGTTTCAACTTCTTACATTTTTATCTTTTTAATTTAAAATTTCAATAATGGAAATCGTTATTGCTAGCGCACACTACATACATTATTCAAAGACAATTAGTCTCTGTATAGATGAATCTGCCAAAGATCGCGGGACAGGAATTGCCCGAAGAACTCCCGAATATATAACCAAAAAAATGCGAAACGGCAATGCTGTAATCGCTCTTGAAAACGACAAATTTGCAGGCTTTTGTTATATAGAGGTTTGGGGACATGGAAATTATGTTGCCCATTCGGGACTCATCGTTTCCCCTGAGTTTAGGGGGCAAGGTCTTGCAAAGAAAATAAAGAAAACAGTTTTTGAATTGTCTTTAGAAAAATACCCTGGTGCAAAAATATTTGGAATTACAACAGGTCAGGCTGTCATGAAAATAAATTATGAATTGGGATATAAGCCGGTTCATTTTTCTGAACTTACAGATGATCCAGAGTTCTGGAAAGGTTGTCAGACCTGTAAAAACTATGATGTTCTAACACGAACAGAACGCAGTATGTGCTTATGCACAGGAATGCTTCATGATCCAAATGAAGCTAAAAAAACTCAAACAAACACGACTAATAAAGAAAAGAAATGAAAAAATTAGTACTCGCATACAGTGGAGGTCTAGACACTTCTTATTGTCTTAAAACACTTTCTAAAGAAGGGTATGAAGTTCATGCTGTTAGTGTAAATACAGGAGGATTTTCTCCAGACGAAATTATCGAACAAGAATCGAAAGCCATGCAAATGGGAGCAAGTTCTTATACTTCTATCGATGCTCTAGATTCGTTTTATAAAAAAATAGTTAAATACTTAGTTTTTGGAAACGTCCTGAAAAATAACAGTTATCCGCTGTCGGTAAGCGCAGAACGGATTGTTCAAGCAGTAGAAATTATTTCGTATGCAAAAAGAATTGATGCTCAATTCATCGCACACGGAAGTACAGGAGCTGGAAATGATCAGGTACGATTTGATTTAATATTCCAAGTTTTAGCTCCCGCAATAAAAATTATAACTCCAATAAGAGACCAACAACTTTCTAGAGAAGCTGAAATAGAATATCTAAAATCTGAAGGAATTGAAATGTCTTGGGAAAAAGCACAATATTCTATTAACCAAGGGCTTTGGGGAACTAGTGTTGGTGGTAGTGAAACCCTAACATCGGACAAAGCGCTTCCGAGCACTGCATACCCAAGTCAGTTAACCGAATCAGAACCTAAGCAAATTACTCTTGATTTTGTACACGGAGAAATATCTGGAATCAATGGAGTAAAAGGCATTCCAGTAGCGCTGATTCAGCAGTTGCAAGAAGTTGCCAAAGGATATGCCATTGGTCGCGACATTCACGTTGGAGACACCATTATTGGAATTAAAGGTCGAGTTGGTTTTGAAGCTGCGGCACCCTTAATTATAATCAAAGCACACCACTTATTAGAGAAACATACCCTCTCGAAATGGCAACAATTTCAGAAAGAACAGTTGGGAAGTTTCTACGGCATGCTTTTACACGAAGGAAATTATCTGGATGCGGTTATGCGCGATATTGAATCGTTCCTAGAAAGCAGCCAGAAAACTGTAAATGGTTCCGTAATAATCACCCTCCACCCCTACCGATTTGAATTAGAAGGCATACAATCGCCTAATGATTTAATGAATGCCTCTTTTGGAAGTTATGGAGAAATGAATAAGAGTTGGACCGCAGAAGATGCAAAAGGTTTTATTAAAATAACAGCAAATGCACATACCATTTACGGGAGTGTAAATAATAAAGATTCGAAATGAAAACAGCAGGAATTATAGGAGGTTCAGGATATACAGGCGGAGAACTACTCAGATTAGTTCTTAACCATCCGGGTTTAGATTTGAACTTTGTATACAGCACCACAAGACCTGGATTTGCAATAAGTGATACACATCCCGATTTATTGGGATCAACCGAAATGAACTTTACGAATCAAGTTAACACAAAAGTCGATGTAGTTTTTCTTTGCTTAGGTCACGGAAATTCTTCAAAGTTTTTGGAACAAAATATTTTTTCTAGCAATACCCTAATCATCGATTTGAGTAATGATTTTAGGTTATCTGCCAACAGTGGATTTATGGGACGTAAATTTGTTTATGGATTACCAGAACTAAACAAAGAAGCAATTGAAAAATCAACTGCTGTTGCAAACCCAGGCTGTTTTGCTACTGCAATTCAATTGGCTTTACTTCCATTAGCAGAAGCTAAAAAGTTAAACAACAGCATCCACGTCAATGCAACTACAGGAAGTACAGGAGCTGGAGTTGGTCTTTCGGCGACAGCACATTTCAGTTGGAGAAACAATAATATGTCGTGGTACAAACCTTTTACACATCAGCATTTAGGAGAGATAAATGAAACTCTTGACTCCCTTCAAGAAGGGCAAACTAATATGCATTTTCTTCCACAGCGAGGTGATTTTACCCGCGGTATTTTTGCAACCGCATATACAGCATTCGATGGAAGCTTAGAAGAAGCAGTTGATCTGTATTCTAACTATTATAAAAACGATCCTTTTACCCATGTTTCTAAACAAGAAATTGCTTTGAAACAAGTAATAAATTCAAACAACTGTTTCCTTCACCTATTCCTTCATGAAGGAACTTTATTAATTACTTCTGTAATCGATAATTTAATTAAAGGTGCTTCTGGTCAAGCCATTCAAAATATGAATTTGATTTTTGGATGGGAAGAACGACTTGGATTAGACCTCAAATCATCTATATTTTAACCCCAAATAAACAATATGAAAATAGCAATAATAGGAACTGGAAACCTGGGCTTAAGTATCGCAAAAGGATTGATAATTAACAATACCATTACAACCCTATACCTTACCAAAAGAGACCTCAATGGACTTTCGGAATATAAAGACTACAAAAACGTATTCTTAACCTCAGATAATTCGGAAGCAATCCGCAACTCAGACATTATCATTTTTGCGGTTCAACCGGGTCAATTTGAAAATATTTTGACTTCGATTAAAAACGAATTAACCGACAAGCATGTTCTGATATCTACCATTACAGGATTTAAGATTGAACGCATTGAAGCCCTTATTGGATCTAAATTTCCAATCATCAGAAGCATGCCCAATACCGCAATTTCTGTTGGTAAATCAATGACATGTATCTGCTCTAATGTGGTGGGTAAAAAGAGAATCGATATCGCATCTGCTATATTTAATGGCTTGGGAACTTCAATAACCATTGGAGAAGAACACATGCAAGCAGCGACAGTAATTTGCGCCAGTGGAATTGCTTTCTGGATGCGTCTAATTAGAGCCATGACTCAAGGTGGAGTTCAACTTGGGTTTGAAGCAAAAGAAGCCATGGATATGTCGGTATATACAGCATTGGGTGCAGCCTCACTTTTAATAGAAAACAAATCACATCCAGAGGCAGAAATAGACAAAGTAACAACCCCTCGCGGATGTACTATTACTGGTTTGAACGAAATGGAACATCAAGGTCTTAGCTCTTCTTTAATTCAAGGTCTAGCGGCATCATTTAATAAAATTAATGAAATTTCAACGCAATAAACTATGAAACTATTTGATGTTTATCCACTTTACGATGTAACGCCTGTAAAGGCAAAAGACGTTTTTGTTTATGATGAAAATGGAACTGAATATCTAGACCTTTATGGAGGACATGCTGTTATTTCTATTGGACACGGACATCCACATTACATTAAAAAACTAAAAGATCAATTGGATAATATAGGGTTCTATTCAAATGCAATTCAAAATCCATTGCAACAAAAATTAGCCGATGCTATTGGACATCAATCGTGCTGTCATGACTACCAATTATTCTTGTGTAGTTCGGGTGCAGAAGCAATTGAAAATGCACTAAAATTAGCCTCTTTTCATACCCAAAAAAAAAGAATTATAGCATTTAGAAATGCGTTTCATGGCAGAACCAGTGCAGCAGTTGCAGCATCTGATAACCCCAATATAAATGCGCCTTTAAACAAGCAACAAAAAGTTACTTTTTTAGAATTCAACGATTCAGAAGGTCTAGAAAATGAATTGCAAAAAGGAGATGTTTGTGCAGTAATTTTTGAAGCTATTCAAGGTGTGGGCGGACTGGATCAACCCTCGGAAGCGTTTGTTTATGATATGGATCGCTTATGTAAAGAATACAACTCTTGCTTAATTGCCGACGAAGTTCAATCCGGTTTTGGAAGAACAGGCACTTTCTTTGCTTATCAAAAATATGCAATACAACCACATATTGTAACCATGGCAAAAGGAATGGGAAATGGATTTCCGATTGGCGGAATCTTGGTTCATCCAAGTATAGAGGCTAAATATGGCATGCTAGGAACTACCTTTGGCGGAAATCATTTGGCTTGTGCAGCTTCGGTTGCCGTGTTAGATGTTTTAGAAAAAGAAAGACTTCAAGAAAAATCAAAAGAACTTGAAGCCTATTTCATGAATCAGGCTAAAGACATTTTGGAAGTAAAGCAGATAAAAGGACGTGGTTTGATGTTAGGACTTGAATTTAATTTTGAAGTTGGAGCCTTGCGTAAAACTCTGATTTATGATAAAAAGATATTCACCGGAGGCAGTAGCAATAAAAATCTGTTGAGAATTTTACCTCCTTTAACAGTTCAGAAAAAACACATCGATTACTTTTTTAAAAGCCTAAAAGAAGCCCTTACAGAATATAAAAATTAACATATGAAAAATTTCATAACCCTAAACGATCTTCCCAGCTTTGACGCAGCTTTAGTCTTGGCTAAATCCCTGAAAAAAGATCCCTATGCTTTTGAAGAGCACGCAAAGAGAAAAACATTGGGACTGATTTTTTTCAATCCCAGTTTAAGAACTCGTTTGAGTACTCAGAAAGCAGCACAAAATTTAGGGTTCAATACCTTGGTTATGAATTTTTCAAACGAGGCTTGGGCACTAGAATTCAAAGACGGTACCGAAATGCGTGGTATACGATCGGAACACGTTCGTGAAGCAGCAGCAGTTGTTTCTCAGTATTGTGATGTAGTTGCTATCCGAGCTTTTGCATCCCTTACAAACAAAGAACAAGACGAAGCCGAAATCGTATTGAATAGCTTTGCTAAATACGCTAGTATTCCGGTAATCAATATGGAAAGTGCAACTGGGCATCCACTCCAAGCCTTGGCAGATGCTGTTACCCTTTCGGAACACCCTACGCCTCACAAACCAAAAATTGTATTGACTTGGGCACCGCACCCCAAGGCACTTCCGCATGCTGTTGGAAATTCGTTTGTGAAAATGATGGAGCACCAAGATTCAGACTTTGTTATTGCAAACCCCGAGGGTTACGATTTGGATCCTAGAATTACAAAAAACATTCCCATTTTACATAACCAAGAAGAAGCTCTAAAAAATGCTGATTTTGTATATGCTAAAAATTGGTGTTCCTACACTAATTATGGTTCTATATTAAGAACGGATGAAAAATGGATGTTGACTTCAGAGAAGATGAACTTGACTAAAAACGCAAAATTCATGCATTGTCTTCCAGTTCGAAGAAATATTGTAGTTTCAGATGGAGTTTTGGATAATCCAAATTCTCTGGTTATTGAACAAGCAAACAACAGAACATTCGCAGCACAGGCTGTTCTAAAAACACTCTTGGATCATGTCTAAAATAAGTGTCGTGAAAATTGGCGGAAATGTAATTGAAAACTCAAAGGTATTGCAGTCTTTCCTTTCAGGATTCGCAAAACTAGAGGGACCCAAAATCTTAGTTCATGGAGGGGGTAAAAAAGCATCTCAATGGGCAGACCGCCTAGGTATTCCAGTTCAAATGATCGAAGGACGCAGAGTTACAGACTCCGAAACTCTAGAGCTTATAACCGGGATATACGGAGGTCAAGTAAACAAAAACATAGTAGCTTTATTACAAGCTCTTGATTGTAACGCCATTGGAATATCGGGAGCAGATGGGAACGCAATTAAAGCAGTAAAACGAGCTACTAACCCGATTAATTATGGGTTTGTTGGCGATGTAACTGAAGTAAATTCTAGCTTTTTTAAACATCTTTTAGAACAAGGTTTAAGCCCTGTTTGTTGCGCTTTAACTCACGACGGATTAGGACAAATACTAAATACCAATGCCGATACCATTGCTTCTCAAATTGCAATTGCACTAAGCGCTTCTTTCGAAGTTAACTTATATTACTGTTTCGAAAAACCAGGTGTCTTACGCGCTGTAGAAGATGAAAACTCGCTGATAGAAAACATAGATACAGCTGCCTACAAAGAACTGATTGAAACTAAAATAATCCACGAAGGGATGCTACCAAAAATGAAAAATGCTTTTGATGCACTACAACAAGGAGTTTCGAAAGTAGCCATCGGAAAGCCTGAAATGATTGGGAGTAATACAAAACGCACCTCAATAACCTTATAACATGAACGAAATACTAACCCAAGAAGCCTTAGCTCTATTAAAAGATTTAATTTCAATTCAATCATTTTCTAGCGAAGAACAAGGAACAGCAAAGCGAATCGAAAGCTGGTTTACCGATCACGACATTCCGTTTATGCGCGAAAACAATAATGTATATGCATTTAATAGTTCTTTTGAAAAAGGGAAACCAACGCTGCTTTTAAACTCACACCACGATACCGTAAAACCAAACAGCGCCTATACCAAAGAACCTTATTTTCCGCATATCGAGGATGGAAAACTCTTTGGACTGGGAAGTAACGACGCAGGAGGGGCATTGGTGTCACTTTTAGCTCTTTTTACTCACTATTACGAACATCCAAACCCTAAGTATAACCTAATAATTGCAGCGACCGCAGAAGAAGAAAGCTCAGGCCCATTAGGACTTAATTCCCTTTTAAAAACCCTGCCGGATATTGATTTAGCCATTGTAGGGGAACCTACGCTGATGCAATTGGCAGTTGCAGAAAAAGGATTGGTGGTTTTTGATGGCGTAGTTTCTGGAACTGCAAGCCATGCAGCACATCCAAACGATGATAACCCAATCATGAAACTACCTCAAGTATTAGAATGGTTCAACAACTTTAAGTTCGAAAAAAAATCGGAAGTACTGGGCCCTGTAAAAATGACAGTAACCCAAGTTAGTGCAGGAAAGCAACACAATGTAGTGCCGGCAGAAGCTCACTTGGTTATCGATGTTCGCGTTAATGATTGCTATTCCAATATGGATGTAGTTGCCCTACTTCAAAAAGAAGCACCTTGTACACTAACCCCGCGTTCGACCAACTTAAACTCTTCTTTTATTCCAATCGATCACGAATTGGTTCAAGCAGGAATAGGCTTGGGCAGAACTCCCTATGGTTCTCCTACCCTTTCGGATCAAGCAAAATTATCCTGTCCTTCGCTAAAACTTGGACCTGGAGATTCGACCCGATCGCACACGGCAAACGAATACATTCATGTTTCCGAAATCGAAGAAGGCATCACAATTTATATCAACCTCTTAAACGAAATCTTATGAAACTTTGGCAAAAAGGAAAAGCAGCGCATCATAAAGTAGATCAATTTACCGTAGGTAGCGATCGCGAATATGATTTATTATTAGCAGCGTACGACTGCGAAGCTTCTAGTGCACACGCACAAATGCTCGCTAAAATTGAAATCCTAACCCAAGAAGAAGCTGATTTGCTTACCCTTGCGTTGAATCAGCTGAAAGAAAAAGCACAAAACGGAAGTTTTACAATCGAAGATGAATTCGAAGACATGCACTCCAAAATCGAACAGGTACTCACAGAGCAACTGGGCGATTTAGGGAAAAAAATACACACTGCTCGTTCCCGAAACGATCAAGTTTTGGTCGCCATGCACTTGTACTTAAAAGACGAATTGTCTCAAATCAAAAAAACGGTATTTCAACTCTTTGACTTGCTGATGAATTTAGCCGATCAACACAAAAAAGAATTGATTCCTGGATATACGCATTTACAAGTAGCCATGCCCTCTTCGTTTGGGATGTGGTTTTCTGCCTACGCAGAAAGTTTAATCGACGATGTGCATTTTATAAATACTGCCCACACTCTAGCAGATCAAAACCCATTGGGAAGCGCAGCTGGTTTTGGAAGTTCGTTTCCGATTGATCGAGAATTAACCACCGAGCTGCTCAACTTCAGTACCCTAAAGTACAATTCAGTAGCTGCACAGATGAGCCGCGGGAAAGTAGAAAAAACAACCGCTGTTGCTCTCAGCATGGTCGGCAGTACCTTGTCTAAATTTGCTATGGATCTTTGTTTATATATGGGGCAGGATTTTAATTTTGTTTCCTTCCCCGACTATCTGACCACCGGATCGAGCATTATGCCCCACAAGAAAAACCCAGATATTTTTGAATTGATTCGTGGAAAATGCAACGCATTGCAATCCTTACCTACCCAACTAACACTACTAACCACAAACCTTCCTTCGGGTTACCACAGAGAATTGCAACTTGCAAAGGCGCCTATAATCGATGGAATACAAGAACTAAAAGCTTGTTTGGATATGCTGCTGTTTAGCCTGCCTAAAATTGAAGTTACCAAAAACACAACCGACCAACCCAAATACGATTACCTCTTTAGTGTCGATACGCTAAACGCTAAGGTACAAGACGGAATGCCGTTTCGTGACGCCTACCGCGAATTGGGAACAGCTATTGAAGAAGGAAATTACACTGCAAACCGTGCGGTTGAACATACCCATCTAGGGAGTATTGGTAACCTCGGTTTACAAAAAATTAAAGATAAAATGAACAAGCTCCGATAAGGCTTGTTCTCTGGTTCCCTGATGTTTTTATAGTTATTTAATTATGTTTTCAATAATAACATATATGTATTTTAATATATGTTATTGAAAATGTATTATATTTGGATTAAGGAGGCCTCTGATTATTCTATAAATTACGCTTTGGTTAATGAATCAGCCAGCAGTTCACTCTGCTCTTCAACATGATCTGTTTGCATTCGTGCAAGATTGACAAGTATTGTACTAATAACAATTATTAAATTTTCATAAAAAAATGAAATTTTAGAAACTCTTAAAAACGGAAACTAGTTGTTTAGGTCTTTTTCAAAACCTTATAAATAATAAATTAATACGACTTAAAATATATAAAGTATATATTAACTAAACCCCATGACCCCAAAAAAAGTTCGCATTTTAAGCATCGACGGCGGCGGAATTAGAAGTATAATTCCGGCAACCATCTTGGAATATGTAGAAGACTATTTAGAACAAAAAGTTCCCGGCACTACCCTAGCCGATCATTTCGATTTTATAGCAGGCACCAGCACCGGCGGTATCCTTACCAGCATTTACTTAACCCCCCAAAAAAAAGACCCAACCAAGGCAAAATTTAAAGCTGCAGAGGCGCTCGACTTTTATATATATGAAGGCTACAAAATATTCAATGCTTCTAAACTGAGTGGTTTACAAAGGCTTTGGGGACTGAGAAGAGGTACCACATACAGTGCTGCTAATTCGGAGCAGCTGTTTCTAGAAAAATTCGGAGATTTAAAAATAAGCGCCCTACTAAAACCCTGCCTCATGACCACCTATAACATGAATACCACATCGGCTTTCTTTTTTACAAGCAACGAGGACAAAAACAAAAGGGAATTTTATGTGCGTGATGTATTGCGATCCACAGCTGCTGCCCCGACTTACTTCCCTCCTGCTGTAATTAAGAACCTTGCTCCCAACGCATCGATGAACGATGAAGTACTAGAAATGATCAACCTCGATGGAGGTGTGTTTGCAAACAACCCCACCATGTGTGCCTATGCCGAAGCTAGAAACACGAATTTTGTAGATCGAAACAACAAAGAACCCGCTGCCAGTGACATGTATATTTTATCTCTAGGTACTGGTGGTGGTGGATTTGATCTGAAAAAGAAAGAATCGAGTAACCGATGGAATTTATTGAAATGGGCTAAGGCTGTTCCCTAAATCATGATGGACGGAAGTGTAGATGCGGTTGCTTTTCAGATGAATGAAATCAACTCCACACGACAAGAAGGCGAACAGGGCGATTACATGCGTGTCGATTTTCCTAAGCACATAGAACAAAAATACGCTGCAGACATGGCAGATGCTTCTCTAGAAAACATTAAAGACCTCATGGATGCCGGAAAATTAACCCTCGACCATGCTAAAGCAAATGGACTGGATGCCTTTATAAACGGTTTGTTAGATTGACGTGATGATATAATATAATATATAACCTTACATTTGTCAAAACCCAAATGGTACTAGCGTCAAATGAAAACGATAAGCTTACCCGATGAATTAAATGCCGATGCTTCCCTTTCCATTCATATATATGAAAGCGCCGAGGAACTCTCGAAACAGCAAGTTGAGTTGAATAAAAACACGTTCAGCTTTTTACAAGAAGGAACAAAAGATGTATATTTTGACAATGCTGCCTATTCGATAAACAGTTCGCAATTTCTATTAATGAAATCCGGGAATTGTCTGATGACCGAAAAACTTTCTAGCGACCAACAAGCCTACAGAAGTTTTTTGTTCTTCTTCTCTAATCAAGTCGTATTAGATTTTTTGCGAAAATATGAACTCAGACCAACAAAGACAAACGAATCCTACTCTACATATTTCTTTGATTATGATGATTTCATAAAAAGATTTACAGACAGCCTTTTGGATGTTTCTAAACTCTCAAAAACCACACAGAAACTACTTTTGCAACCTAAATTCGAAGAAATCATGTTGTATTTGATTGAGTTCAATGGAGTAAATTTTTTGTATTCCTTAATTAGAAATAGCGACGATGAAAATCGAAAATTCGTTCAAACCATTGAACGTAATAGGCTTACTAAATTAACAATTAAAGAGCTTGCATTTATATCCAGCCGAAGTGTTTCATCGTTTAAAAGAAAGTTTGAAGAAAATTTCAATACTTCGCCCAGTAAATGGTTTCAAGACAAGCGATTGGAGCATGCTGCTTTTATTTTAAAAAGTAAAGCAAAACGACCTTCTGATATTTATGAAGAAATTGGTTATGAAAATTTATCTAGCTTTATTCAGGCATTTAAAGTGAAGTATGGAGTTACTCCAAAACAGTATGCTTAGAATTGGACTTTTATCAATACTTTTTGAACTGAAGCCCACACGAATTTTAGGATAGCAACACTAGATTTGCGTATATTAATTAAAAAAATGTTTATGAAAAAGTCATCCCTTTTATTAGTACTCCTATTGGTTATAACAGGCAATATATTTGCTCAAAACACCTTTACTTTATCAAGTATTGATCTAGGTGGAGAAGCTACTATTACAGAAGAATTTAATGGATTTGGTTGTGTTGGTGAAAATACATCTCCTCAATTATCATGGAAAAATGCACCCGAAGGAACCCAGAGTTTTGCAATTACTATGTACGATCCAGATGCTCCTACAGGAAGTGGCTGGTGGCATTGGGTTGTTTTTGATATTTCAAAAGACACCAACGAATTGGTTTCTGGTGCAGGTAATGTAGCGCTTAACCTCACAGGTGCAGAAGTTATTCAGAGCATTACTGATTATGGTGCTTTTGGTTATGGTGGTCCTTGCCCTCCTGAAGGTCATGGTTTACATCAATATGTAATTACCATTCATGCTCTAAAAACAGATAAGTTAGGTCTAACCAAAGATACAAACGCTGCTGTGGTTGGTTATTATCTTGGAAACAATACCCTAGCAAAAGCTAGTATTGTTGCGTACTACAAGAAATAGAAAGAATAAAACCTAAAGTAGTTCATCAATTCTTTTATAGTTTTTACATTTAGCATAGAAACTATAAAAGAACAGATGGAAAAGTATACGATACGCTTTGCTGGAAAGTCAGATTTAGATGCCTTAGTTGGCTTGTGTGAACTGCATGCAATTTTTGAACAAAGCGAATACAGTTCGGTAAACAAAAAGCAACAATTAAACACGCATTTGTTTACGGATCACCCAAGCCTCTTCTGTTTGGTGGTCGAATACAACCAAAAACTTATTGGATACGCTAGCTATATGAAGCAATTCTCTACCTGGGACGCAGAATTTTACATTTATATGGATTGTTTGTTTATGGAAGAAAATTCCAGAGGTTTTGGAATAGGAGAAGAATTAGTTGAACGCATAAAAAAAGAAGGAATAAAAATGCGTTGTTCTCATATTCAGTGGCAAACTCCAGAATTCAACAAACGTGCAATTAAATTCTATGATCGAATCGGAGCTCAGTCAAAATCTAAAATGAGGTATTTCTTAGATGTTAAGTAATAAACTAAACCATTAGGAAGTCCCAATTCAATTGATTTCTTTTGTGCTGAATAAAATCACAAAAAAAACTACTGATGAAGTTAGAAGTAATACACGAAAACGAAGAGTATTTAGTAGTAAACAAGGCAGGTGGTTTAATCAGTGAAAAAAGCCCGTTCGAAGACTGGACAGTCGAAGACCAAGTAAATAAGTACCTCACAAAGAAAAAGCGGAAACCCTTTATTGGAATAATCCATAGGTTGGATCGAGTGACCAGCGGTGTTTTAATTTTCGCTAAGAAAAAAAGTGTTTTGGTATCCTTCAACGAACTGTTCAGTAAACGTAAGGTTAAAAAAACCTACTGGGCGGTTGTTAAAAACAAACCAACCAAAGAGAAAGAGAAATTAGTCCATTTTCTGTTTAAAAACAACCTAAAGAAAAAAGCAGATATTTTTAAATTCTCAAAGAAAGGGGCTCAAGAAGCCATTCTTACTTATGAAGTAATGGGCAAAAATAACTTTGGATATCTCATAAAAATAAAACCTAAAACAGGACGTTTTCACCAAATCAGAGCTCAATTAGCCCACATAGGCTTACCCATTATTGGAGATGAAAAGTATGGTTCTGACCAAAAATACCTTCCCTTATCGATTTGTCTTCATGCTCAAAAGATAAGTTATCAAATTTTAGGAACTAAAGAGGTTAGATCCTACCAAACTGATGCTCCCAATAATGAATTTTGGAAATTCTAACCCGCTCATAACATCTAAATCATTTGAATCGCTTCTCATTAGGAAGTATGAGTTCATTTTGTTTTATTTGCTCTAGCCTTACATACTATGAAAGAAAGTCAACGTCTTTATTTTCTGGATGCATTACGAGCATTTGCTATTTTGATGATGCTTCAAGGGCATTTTATTAGTGGTATTCTTGACCCTGTTCTTAAAGATCCACAGAACAACTTCTACTCTTTTTGGCTCTATTGTCGTGGCTTTACTGCTCCCATATTTTTCACTGTTACCGGCTGGATAGTTTACTTTTTATTACTCAAAAACACAACACAAGGATTACGAAACCCAAGAATCAAAAAAGGTTTGAAACGTGGGGTTGAATTAATTTTATGGGGGTATCTTCTTCGACTGAATCTTCCTATGTTGCTGCTCGGGCAAATAAACAATTCTTTTCTAAAACCCGATGTATTACAAATAATCGGCTTAGGATTAATTTTTATTGTAAGTATGTATGCCTTATTTTATTTTTTGAAAAAGGGAATTGCAGTGCTGTTTTTAGGAATTAGCTTACTTATATTTCTAATGCAACCGCTGTACTTCGACGTTACTTTTAATCAACTTCCTTCCTTTTTAGCAGCTTATTTGACCAAAGCAAATGGAGCAGTTTTTTACATTTTTCCTTGGTTAGGCTATGTAAGTTTTGGTGCATTTATTGCAGTTGTTTTTGGACCTCAACCTAGGCGATTTTTAATTAAGAGCTTAGTTTTTGCAGTTCTAGGAATTCTCTTAGTTTATAAGTCCTCTGGCTTCTTGGTTTGGATTTATGATCAAACAGGTTGGATTATTTTTAATCAGGTAGCATACAACAATTTTTTGTTCATTCGATTGGGTGATGTATTTTTGTTAGTTGCTGGATTTATGATTCTCAACAACTTCTTCTCAAAAGGCTTTTGGATATGGATCGGTCAAAAAACACTGAGTATTTATATTGTGCATTATTTTATTCTTTACGGTACTTTTTTTGGATTGGGCGTATACCAGTACTTCAAATATTCCGGGTCTATAATACAGAGTGCAGTGGGAGCATTATCTTTTATGTCACTATGTTTGGTAATAACCTATTTTGTTCATCAATACAGAAGTAGAATATTTTTTATACTTTGGAGTAAATTTAAACTTAAACAAACTCCACCCTATAATTAGCTGGTCATGAAAAAAAGATACATTGCGATAATTGGAATCCTATTGTTATACTTTTTAGCTAAAATGCAACTTTCGAATTCCATTGCAGAAAAAGACGCTATAAATGTTAGCCAGGTTTCTTTAAATCTGGATAAAAAAGATTTTAATGTTCTGGTATATTCTCAAGCAAACGAATGGGTTCATGAAGATGCAATTCCAGCCGCTATAGAAATGATTAATCTACTTTCGGAGCAGAACGATTGGAATTTGACAATTTCAGACGAAGCTTCAATATATAATCCAAATCAATTGGCGCTTTTTGATGTTGTAATTTGGAATAATGTAACAGGGAACACGCTAAACACTAATCAGCGTCTTGCTTTTAAAAACTACCTCGAAAACGGAGGAGGTTTTGTAGGATTTCATGGTTCTGGAGACAGCTCTGGATCTTGGGACTGGTATTACGATGAAGTTATTCGAGCTAGGTTTTCGCATCACCCGATGGTTCCTCAGTTTCAAGTAGGAACTTTAAATAAAGAATGTCCAGAAAATTTTCCAGCGTGTAAAGAGCTTCCTATTCGATGGGATCAAGAAGAAGAATGGTATGTTTTTTATGATAGTCCCCGAAATAAAGGAGCACATATACTCTACACCCTCGATGAAACCAATACAGTTATGAGTGGTGTTTTGGAAGATGGAACCCTAGAAGACAAGGCTTTTGGTATGCCAGAAGACCATCCTATTGTTTGGTATAATTGTGTTGGTAAAGGAAAAGCTTTTTACTCTGCACTTGGACATAAAGGGTATTATTATAAAAGTCCAAACTACCATCAACTTTTCACTGAAGCTATTAATTGGGCAGGAAACCCAAAAACAAAATGTAATTAATGAATTTACTAAGAACCACTGAAACTGCATTTGAAAACATAAAAGATTATCCTTTTAAAGCTAATTATCATCAAATTGATTCTGATTTAAGAATACATTATCTGGATGAAGGGAATACAAATGATCCTGTAATTCTACTTTTACATGGCGAACCAAGTTGGTCTTATCTCTACAGAACCATGATACCTTCACTAGTCTCTAATGGTTTCAGAGTAGTTGCACCTGATTTAATTGGTTTTGGGAAATCCGATAAACCAGCTGAACAATCTGACTACACATATGCCAAGCACATCGATTGGATACAGGCCTTACTCAATCATCTAAAATTAAATGAAATTCACATGTTCATTCAAGACTGGGGTGGTTTAATCGGATTACGATTACTAACTGCAAACCCTGATAATTTTGCTTCTGTGGTTGCTGCAAACACAATGCTCCCCACAGGAAGTGTTACGCCGCCTAAAGCCTTTTTGGATTGGCAAAATTTTGCTGCCACAAGCCCGAAGTTTGATGTGGCTACGGTTATCCAAATGGCAACCACTACAAACCTTACAGCAGATGTTATAGCGGCATATAATGCGCCTTTTCCGGACGACAGTTATAAAGCCGGAGCACGGGTTTTTCCTGCCCTAGTTCCAACTTCTGAACAAGATCCAGAAAGTGAGAATAATAAAAAAGCATGGGGTGTTTTAACACAATGGAACAAACCTTTCTTAACCTTGTTTAGTGATCAAGATCCAATTACAAAAGGTGGTGACCAAGTGTTTCAAAAGTTAATGCCTGGAGCAAAAGACCAAGAGCATCATACCATTTTGGGAGGACATTTTCTGCAAGAAGATGCTGGACCAGAAATAGCGGAACATATGGTGAGATTCTACCTTAAAAATAAATTTAAATAATTTTAACCCTTTTGATTTAGATATGCAGCGGACGGTTTTCAGTAGCAGCTAGGGCTGCCTCTTTAACTGCTTCGGCATAGGTTGGGTGTGCATGACTCATTCGAGCAATATCCTCTGCAGATGCTCTAAATTCCATTGCAGTAACTGCTTCGGAAATTAAATCTGCTACTCGTGCGCCTACCATATGAACTCCTAAAACTTCATCGGTTGCTGCATCAGCAAGGATTTTTACAAAACCATCAGTATCCATACTTGCGCGCGCACGACCTAGAGCGCGCATTGGGAATTGACCACTTTTGTATTGAACGCCTGCCTCTTTGAGCTGTTCTTCTGTTTTACCTACAGAAGCAACCTCCGGCCATGTGTAAATTACATTGGGAATAAGGTTATAATCGATATGTGGCTTCTGGCCTGCTAAAAACTCAGCTACCATAACGCCTTCTTCTTCTGCCTTATGTGCTAGCATGGTTCCTCGAACAACATCACCAATTGCATAAACATTTGAAGCCGTTGTTTGTAAATGATCATTTACTTCTACTTGTCCACGCTCATTTAATTGAACACCTGCGGCTGCAGTATTTAGACCTGCTGTGTAGGGTTTTCTACCTACAGATACTAAGCAGTAATCTCCTTCAAAGGAAACTTCTGCCCCTTTTTTGTCTGTAGCGGTAATTTGAACAGTATCTCCAGTTCGTTCTACTTTATTTACGCCATGGGAAAGATAAAACTTAACCCCTTGTTTTTTCAATACTTTAGTTAACTCACGAGAACATGCGCTATCCATAGCGGGTGTAATTCGGTCTGCATATTCGATTACAGAAACATTTGCTCCTAATCTTCTATATACTTGCCCTAATTCTAATCCGATAACTCCACCACCTATAACCACAAGGTGTTTTGGGATTTCTTTTAACTCCAAAGCCTCTGTAGAAGTGATTACACGCTCTTTATCTACTGTGATGAATGGAAGTGTACTTGGTTTAGAACCCGTTGCAATGATGATGTTTTTAGCTTCAATGGTTTCTTTTTTGTCTCCATCAATTTCTATATGAGTTGCATCTACAAAACTTCCTAATCCTTGAAAAACGGTAATCTTGTTTTTATCCATTAAGAACTCAATTCCTTTTGTAGTTTGCTCAACAACCGAACGCTTTCGCCCAATCATTTTTTCGAAATTGATATTAATGTCTCCAGAAATTTCAATTCCATGGGTATCGAAGTGCTTAACAGCATCTTCGTAATGATGTGAAGAGTCTAAAAGGGTTTTAGAAGGAATACATCCAACATTCAAACAGGTACCTCCTAGGGTACTATACTTTTCTATTAAAGCTGTTTTCATTCCCAATTGAGAACAACGAATTGCAGCTACATAACCCCCAGGTCCAGATCCAATTACAGCAACATCAAATTTACTCATCATTTATTTTTTAAAAAATTGCACTACAAAAATACAAATGTTTCGTTCACTACCCTAGTATTTGAATTTTGATCTTTTAAAAAGTTTAATATCAATCAAACTATAGTTGAATTTGTTTCTTGCCTTCCTTCAAATAAAATTGTATTATTACACTTAATAATACTTTCAATGCAGCAACAAAACAAACCTACCATATCCTTATGGGGAGCTTTAATTCCCGTCATCATTTTAGTTATTCTTTTATCATTCAATGTTACCATCTACGGAGATGATGCATTGGGTGGGTCCAATCAATTTATATTATTAATTGGAGCGGCGGTAGCTGCGGTAGTTGGTTTTAGAAATAAAGTCAGTTATGACTCCATGCTTGATGCAATTGGTTCGAATCTTAAATCTACAACGGGTGCTATTCTTATTTTATTATTTGTTGGTGCCTTAGCTGGAACGTGGCTGTTAAGCGGAATTATTCCTGCTATGATTTATTATGGTCTTCAGATTTTGCACCCAAGTATTTTCTTACCTGCATGTATTATTATTTGTGCTATAATTTCGATTGCTACCGGAAGTAGTTGGACAACATCAGCTACTGTTGGTATTGCTTTAATAGGAATTGGACGTGCACTAGACATTCCCGTTGGAATGGTAGCTGGTGCTGTAATATCAGGTGCATATTTTGGAGATAAACTCTCTCCGTTAAGCGATACAACAAATCTTGCCCCAGCAATGGCAGGTTCGGATTTGTTTACACACATCAAATACATGACGCACACTACAGTGCCTAGTATTATAATTACCATGATCGTATTTCTAATTCTTGGGTTTTTTCAAAATACTTCGGGTGCAGCAGATACCGATGTTTTATTAACCAGTATAAAAGGAAGTTTTACGATAAATCTGTGGTTGTTTGTTGTCCCTATTCTTGTAATCTTTTTAATTATAAAAAAAACTCCCCCATTGGCTGCACTCCTAGCAGGAACTCTTTTGGGAGGACTTTTTGCTTTAATATTTCAACCCGATATAGTATCAAAAATTGCAGGCGCAAACGTCCTATCCCCAACCACTGCTTATCAAGGCGTTATGAATGCCATCATTAGTGATATTAGTATCACCACGAGTAACGACTTATTAAACGAGTTGTTTAGTTCTGGGGGAATGAAAGGCATGCTTGGAACCATATGGCTCATTATATGTGCCATGGTTTTTGGAGGGATTATGGATGCTATAGGCGGATTAAAAAAACTAAGTAACTCGATGCTTTCGATTGCACAATCTACCTTTCAACTTTTTGCAAGTACAGCAGCTTCTTGTGTCGTAATTAATTTAACAGCTTCGGATCAATATCTTTCGATTGTACTGCCTGGAAAGATGTTCAACAAAGCATTTGCTGATAAAGATTTAGCTCCAGAAAATTTAAGTAGAACACTTGAAGATGCCGGTACAGTAACTTCTGTATTGATTCCTTGGAATACTTGCGGAGCATATCAGTCTGGAGTTCTAGGAGTTGGTGTTGGAGAATATTTCATTTATGCAATATTTAATTGGCTAAGTCCGATCATGACCTTAATTTACGCATATTTTGGAATTAAAATTAGAAAACTAAGTGCTGTTAAATAAGCTCTAGTCCTTTAAATTTATTAGTTGTTTAAAAACAGATTCAGACAGCATAAGATTTTCTTATGCATCAGTAATTATATTAAATATAAATAGAGGAATGAACTCATTTATATTTTGTTATTTTAAACTTTAAAATCATATCATGGAACATTTAGGCAATGGAGAAGGGAAATGTCCTTTTGCTCCTGCAGAACAAAGACATACAACAGCCGCAGCTTTATCAAATTCAGACTGGTGGCCAGAGCAATTAAACTTAAAAATATTACATCAAAACTCTCCGGTAACCAATCCAATGGGTGCTGGTTTTGATTATGCTAAAGAATTTAGCAGTCTTGATTTGGCTTCTGTCAAAAAAGATCTAAATAATTTGATGACCGATTCACAAGATTGGTGGCCTGCAGATTATGGACATTATGGACCTTTTTTTATACGTATGGCATGGCACAGTGCTGGAACCTATCGAGTTTCTGACGGACGTGGAGGAGCTTCTGCTGGTACTTTACGATTTGCACCTTTAAATAGCTGGCCTGATAACGGAAATCTTGATAAAGCAAGACGTTTGTTGTGGCCAATTAAGAAAAAATATGGGAAAAAACTTTCTTGGGCAGATTTAATGATCTTAACAGGGAATGTTGCTTTAGAATCAATGGGCTTTGAAACCTTTGGTTTTGGAGGCGGACGAGAAGACGTATGGGAACCAGAAGGAGATATTTTTTGGGGACCAGAAACTGAATGGTTGGGCGACCAACGTTATTCTGGTGATCGTGAACTTGCAGATCCATTAGGAGCGGTTCAGATGGGATTGATTTATGTTAATCCTGAAGGACCAAATGGAAAACCCGATCCTATTGCATCTGCTCGTGACATACGCGAAACATTTGCACGTATGGCAATGAATGACGAAGAAACAGTAGCTCTAGTAGCTGGAGGACATACTTTTGGTAAAACTCACGGAGCTGGAGATCCAGATCACGTAGGACCAGAACCTGAAGGTTCTGGCATTGAAAATCAAGGGTTTGGTTGGATAAACAGTTTTGGGTCAGGTAAAGGTGGAGATACAATTACTAGTGGACTAGAAGGAGCTTGGACTCCAACTCCTATTGCATGGGATAACAGTTATTTTGACACCCTGTTTGGATACGAATGGGAATTGACTCACAGTCCTGCTGGTGCGCAACAATGGGCTCCTAAAGATGGAGCAGGTTCTGATACAGTTCCTGATGCTCATGATCCAAATAAAACACATGCACCAATGATGGCGACTACCGATATAGCATTAATTAAAGATCCTGCTTATTTAGAAATCTCTAAACGCTTTCATGAAAACCCAGCCGAATTTGCAGATGTTTTTGCACGCGCTTGGTATAAATTAACACACCGTGATATGGGCCCTATATCTCGTTTTTTAGGTACAGAAGTTCCTGCGGAAGCTTTAATTTGGCAAGATCCAGTTCCTGCTGTTGATCATGAATTAGTAAACGCTGTTGATGTTTCTTCCCTTAAGGCCGAAGTATTGGCTTCTGAATTAAGTATTTCTCAATTGATAAAAACCGCTTGGGCTTCCGCTTCAACTTTCAGAGGTACAGACAAACGCGGAGGAGCTAATGGAGCACGGATTCGTCTAGCACCACAAAAAAATTGGGCTGGAAACGATCCGACTCACCTTGCAAAGACTATTTCGGTTTTGGAAGGAATTCAAGCTAAGTTTAATGCGAACAACGGGTCTAAGAAGATCTCTCTAGCTGATTTAATTGTTTTAGCAGGTGATGCCGCTGTTGAATCTGCAGCTAAGAAAGCAGGACAGGTTGTGTCTATTCCTTTTCATGCAGGAAGAACAGATGCTACTCAAGAAAACACAGATGCTGATGCACTTGCAGTATTAGAATCAAAAGCCGACGGCTTTAGAAATTACCTGGCAGCCGGAAACGATCGTCACGCAGAAGAGCTTTTACTTGACAAGGCTCATTTATTGAGTTTAAATGCTCCTGAAATGACAGTTTTAGTTGGTGGGCTTCGAGTGCTTAACGCAAATTCTAAAGGCGCTGCTCATGGAGTATTCACCAAACGTGTCGAAACCTTATCAAACGACTTCTTTGTTAATTTATATGACATGGATACACAATGGGTTCCAACGTCAGAAGATAAAGTAACTTTTGAAGGAAGAGATCGTTCTTCTGGAGAAGTGAAATGGATAGGAACACGTGTTGATTTGATTTTTGGATCAAATTCACAACTTCGTGCTTTAGGAGAAGTTTACGCTTGTGAAGATTCAGGAGACAAATTCATTCATGACTTTGTTGCCGCTTGGACAAAAGTAATGCACCTTGATCGCTTTGATTTAGCATAAATAACGGGCTTTTAAGATTTTTTTTTAGAATCATTTTGAATTAAATAATTTCCCCATGAGGGAAATTATTTTTTTAAGAGCGTTACTAAATATTCAAACCATTATTACGAGCATTATTTGTAAGTTTGTAGGAAGGTTTTTATTTATGACTGCAAAAAAATCAAATTCACCAAGAGTTCCTAAGTTTTCGGCTGCTTCGGAAGAAACTAAACGTACCCGTCAAATTTTGTTTGGCGGATTTTTAATTCTTATGAGTTTACTTCTGTTTATAGCCTTTACCTCCTACTTTTTTAGTTGGGAACAAGACCAAAGTACTTTAGATGCCCTGGGAGATCGTTCGGTTCAATCTGTGAATATACTTTCTAAGCTAGGCGCATCGGTTAGTGATTTCTTTATTTTTCAGCTGTTTGGCTTTTCTGCTTTCATATTAACTTACTTATTCTGTATAACAGGGTTAGTGTATTTTTTTAACATCAACAAAGAGCGTTTATTAAGACAATGGACCTGGGGATTATACTACACCCTTTGGTTTGCCTTACTTTTTGGATTTTATCAAAAAACATTCCCTTTGTTAAGTGGGGTAATGGGTTATGAAATTACTGATTTCATATCGGGCTATGTAGGTTCTATTGGTATGGGCGTAATTCTAATTTTTGGAAGTTTAGTTTTTGTAGTACTTCACTGGAAAATCACTCCAGAATCTATCATACTAAAAATCAAACCGTTATTTGATAAAGAAAAAACAAAGGCAGAAGAAAGTCTAGATCCACCTATTCAAAATAACTTTGAAGACATTATAGAAATCAATAGTAAGCAAGATGACCCTGAGCTAACGTTAGTTGATGAAACGAAAATTGAAGAAGAAACGCTTTCACCACCTGAAGAAAAGGTTAAAGAAACAGTAAAAGCTGAACCTACTTTGGAAATTGAAATCAATACTGTTGAAGAAGATTTGGCTGAAAAAAATCTTTCTCAGCAACTCGTTGATAAATACGGAACTTATGATCCAACTCTAGAACTCAGTAAATTTGTGTTCCCGACTTTAGACTTACTCAAAGACTACGGAGATGGAAGTATTACCATAAACCAAGAAGAGTTAGAGGCCAATAAAACAAAAATTGTAAATACCCTCAAGAACTACAAAATTGAAATCGCACAAATAAAGGCAAATATAGGTCCCACGGTTACTTTATATGAAATTGTACCTGAAGCTGGAATTCGTATTTCAAAAATAAAAAATCTAGAAGACGATATTGCTTTGTCACTTGCGGCATTAGGGATTCGTATAATTGCCCCTATTCCTGGAAAAGGAACTATTGGAATTGAAGTACCAAATCAAAACCCGAGTATTGTATCGATGCGTTCTGTGATAGCTTCCAAAAAATTTCAAGATGCAGAAATGGAACTTCCTATTGCCATTGGAAAAACAATAAGCAATGAAACTTTTGTAGTTGATTTAGCTAAAATGCCTCACCTTTTGATGGCAGGTGCTACCGGACAAGGTAAGTCTGTAGGGCTTAATGCAGTTTTAACTTCACTACTTTACAAAAAGCATCCTGCTGAAGTGAAATTTGTATTGGTTGATCCAAAGAAAGTTGAATTGAATATTTACAATAAAATTGAACGTCATTATTTAGCAAAACTTCCCGATTCGGAAGATGCAATAATTACAGACAACACTAAAGTTATCCATACACTAAACTCACTTTGCATTGAGATGGATAACCGATATGAGCTGCTCAAAAATGGTATGTGTCGCAATATAAAAGAATATAACACCAAGTTTAAGGCACGCAAATTAAACCCTGATGATGGACATGTCTTTCTTCCATACATTGTTTTGGTAGTTGATGAGTTTGCCGATTTAATAATGACTGCTGGAAAAGAAGTAGAAACACCAATCGCTCGATTAGCGCAGTTAGCAAGAGCAATCGGAATCCACTTAATCATTGCAACACAACGTCCTTCTGTAAATGTAATTACAGGACTTATAAAAGCCAATTTTCCTGCTCGAATTGCTTTTCGAGTAACCTCTAAAATCGACTCTAGAACTATTTTAGACAGCGGTGGAGCTGATCAATTAATTGGTCGAGGGGACATGCTTTATACACAGGGTAATGATCTTACTAGAATTCAGTGTGCTTTTGTTGACACCCCTGAAGTAGAGCGCATTGTAGAATATATAGGTGGACAAAAAGCCTACGCTAATGCACATTTACTTCCTGAATTTGTTGGTGAAGAAACTAAAGGTTTGGATATTGACATTAACGATCGAGATGCCTTATTTAGAGATGCAGCAGAAGTAATCGTTACCGCGCAACAAGGTTCCGCTTCTTTACTTCAACGCAAACTGAAATTAGGTTATAACAGGGCTGGACGAATCGTAGATCAGATGGAAGCAGCAGGAATAGTTGGACCCTTTGAAGGAAGTAAAGCAAGACAGGTTTTAGTTCCCGATTTGACTTCTTTGGAACAGTTATTGAATAATGAATAATCAAAAACAACAACGCATGCGATTTATTTTCCTATTATTAGGATGCTCTACCGTAGCATTAGCTCAAGGTCCTGAACAGGCAAAGTATTTATTAAATCAAGTTTCCGTTGAAATCAAAAAACAAAAAAATCTTCGTTTGGAATTTCAATATGTTTTGGAAAATAAAGAAGAGCAGATAAAACAAGAAACTGAAGGAAAAGTTACACTTGCTGGAGACCAATATAAATTAGAGTTTTTGGAAGTTATTCAACTTTTTGATGGTAAAAAAACATATACAATTGTTCCTGAAAACGAAGAAATCACGGTCAGTATTCCAGAAGAAGGAGAAGCAATAAGTGTTAATCCGTCTAAGTTGTTAAGCTTCTATGAAGAAGGTTACGATTATCATTGGGATATAAGTCAACGAGTTATGGGAAGGAATATTCAATTTGTTAAATTGATCCCATCAGAAGAAAACGAAGACATTCAATACCTATTACTAGGGATTGATGTCGCTAAAAACTCTATTTACAGATTAATTGAAATTGGAAACAATAAAACAACGACTACCTTAACGATAATTAACCAAGAAGAAAACATAAGTCTTCCTGAGGATTATTTTGAATTTAACAGTTCTGAATACCCTAATTTCTATATCAATAATTAACAAATGAAAATTTTAGATCGCTATATTTTAGTATCCTACATTCAGCGCTTATTGAGTGTTTTTGTGATTCTAATGTTGATCTTTATCATTCAGACAATTTGGTTGTTTATAGATGAATTTGCTGGAAAAGGAATTGACATAGGGACTATTTTAAAATTCTTATTGTACTACTCCCCTAAGCTTGTTCCATTGGTACTTCCATTATCTGTTTTACTCGCCTCCATAATGACCTATGGAACATTTGCAGAAAATTATGAGTTTGCCGCTATGAAATCTACTGGGATTTCTTTACAAAGGGCGATGCTTGGGCTAGTGATTTTTCACTTTTTCTTAGGAATAGGAAGCTTTTATTTCTCCAATTACATAATACCCTTTACTGAAGTAAAATCATTCAACCTAAGAAGGAATTTAGCAAAATTGAAACCCGCCTTAGCTATAACCGAAGGAATATTCAATGATTTAGGACAGATGAATATTAAGGTGAGCGACAAATATGGAAATGAAGATCGGTTTTTAAAAAATGTTCTGATCCATGAAAAAACTCCAAGTTTAAAAAACAACATAGTAATTAAAGCTGCATCAGGAGAATTAAAGAGTGCCGAAATTAGTGATCAGCTTCAGTTGGTTCTTTTCGACGGAAATCGATATGAAGAGGTTGATCCTAAAAAGCAAGAAGATAAAAAGAGAATTCCGCACAGTAAAGTAAACTTTGAACGTTATGTAATGAATATTGATTTGTCTCAATTCAATAATATTGACCTAACAAAGGAAGATTATAAAAGTACTTTTAGAATGCAAAAAGTAGATGAACTGGATGTTAGTATTGATTCTTTAGAAATAAAGTATGTTGATATTAGAAAGTCATTTGCCAATAACTTTGTGAAAACAAATGGCATAAACATATTAAAGTACGAAAAAAGAGACAGTATTGTTAACGATTCAATAGTAAATCATTTCAATAACCCGTTGAACTTCATGACTGCAGAAAAGTATTTTAGACACAAACAAGTGCTCTACACTACTTTGATGAATGTTAAAGGAATCAATCAAAGTATTGAGAGTAAAAAGAAGGTGTTTTTTATTCACCAAAAATTAATCAACCTGCACAAGAGCTCTTTCCATGATAAATACACCATGGGGTTTGGTGTGTTTTTCTTATTCTTAATCGGAGCAGCTCTTGGAGCAATTATTAGAAAAGGTGGATTGGGACTTCCGGTAGTTTTAGCGATACTTATATTCCTCTCCTATCACTACATCAGTCTCTTTGGTAAAAATGCAGCAGAAGACAGCAGCATAAGCCCTTTTGCCGGTAGTTGGATATCAGTTGTGATAATTGGTTTTTTTGCATTATACCTAACTAAACAAGCTTCTGTTGACCGAGGTATAGCTAACTTTGACCGAATACAGCTGCCACTACTTAAGTTAATTAATAAAATTAAAGAAAATAAATATTTCAAGAAATTATAAAGGAATGTCAAAAGATAAATTAGATGCTATTGCAGACGCCATAGAAGCCATTAAAAATGGTGAAATTATCATTGTAGTTGATGACGACAATAGAGAAAATGAGGGAGATTTCGTAGCTGCTGCAGAAAAAATAACTCCCGAAATGATTAATTTCATGGCTACCCATGGTCGGGGTTTGATCTGCGCTCCATTGACCGAAAAACGTTGTGCCGAATTGAATCTTCATCGCATGGTAGATAACAACACAGATCCATTAGAAACAGCGTTTACAGTTTCTGTAGACTTAAAAGGAAATGGAGTTACAACTGGAATATCGGCAAGTGATCGATCCAAAACTGTATCTGCTTTAACAGACGCCGCTACCCAACCACACCAACTATCTAGACCTGGACATATCTTTCCGTTAATTGCTAAAGAAGGCGGCGTACTAAGAAGAACAGGACATACAGAAGCTGCTATTGACTTTGCTCGTTTAGCAGGAATGAAACCCGCTGGAGTAATTGTCGAAATAATGAATGAAGATGGAACCATGGCTAGGCTTCCACAATTGCTAGAAGTTGCTGATAAATTTAATCTGAAATTGGTTTCTATCGAAGACTTAGTTTCTTACAGAATGCAGCATGATAGTTTAATTTTAAAGCGTGCTGATACAGAAATTCAAACTCGTTTTGGAGAATTTAGATTAAGAGCATACCAACAAACTACAAACAGCCAAGTTCATGTAGCCCTAACCAAAGGAACCTGGGATGAAAGCGAAGGTGTTCTAACGCGTATTAACTCTTCTCAGATCAATAATGATATTTTGAGTATGTTAGCCGGATCTAACAACGGTAAAAATTACTTACAATCTTATTTAGATGATATTTTTGGATTAATAAATTCGGAAGGTAAAGGCGCTGTTATTTTTATAAATCAAGCGCAACAATCAGAAAACTTACTCGCAAGAATAACCGAATTGACTGCCATTCAACTTCAAGGAGAACATCACAAAGTACCTCCAATGAAAATGGATTACAAAGATTTTGGCATTGGCGCCCAAATACTTCATGATTTAAGAATCAGTAAACTCAAAGTAATCACAAACTCGAATCAGGGACCACGGGTAGGAATTACAGGCTATGGACTAGAAATTATGGAGTATATAAACTACTAAACTAAAAGAACCATAACTTTATTGACATTAAACTAACCATGATAACCATGGCTATTTTAATAACCCCCTCCCCTTTATCGACAGACCATCGACTGGACCACCATGCCCCAATTGATGTTCCTATTGCTAAAACAAAACCAGTAGACCAATCTACTTTACCGTTGTAAGCAAATAATGCTAAAGCACCACAGGTATAAATAAAGACCAAAGAAACTTTGGTTGCATTTGTTTTTATGAGAGATAACCGATTTACATTATTTAAAAATAAAATAATAACAAAGCCAATACCAGCATTTATAAACCCGCCATAAATACCAATAAAAAAGAAGCCAATAATTGCATAAAACAAATACTTACCTGTTAGTCGTTCTGGTAATTGTAATGAAGATGCTTTGGGTTTAAAAACAATAACAGCAACAACAAACAACATGATAATAGCAAGCAATTTATTAAAGGTTTCTCCTTTTATGTCAACTGCAATTTGAGCCCCAATTAATGATCCAATTAAAGCAGAAATGCCTAAGTAAATATTAAACGGGAAATTTGAAACTCCTTTTGACCGATAACCCGCAGTTCCTATTAAAGCTTGAAAAGCAATTCCAATTCGATTAGTAGCATTTGCAACATTAGGAGGAAGACCCATAAAAATAAGAACCGGTAGTGTTAATAAAGAGCCGCCGCCTGCTAAAGTATTAATTACTCCGGCCAACATTCCAACAATAATTAGAAGTCCATATTGAAGTATATCGTTCATTGTCAAGTTTTAAATGAAGATATTAATTTTAGTATTAAAAAAAGATCAATATAAAGTTTTAAAAATTTTATTAGTTCAAAAAGGAATGTATATTTGCAACCGCATAGGAGAAATGGCAGAGTGGTCGAATGCGGCAGTCTTGAAAACTGTTGAGGGTCATACCTCCGGGGGTTCGAATCCCTCTTTCTCCGCAAAATGAATCCGTAAGGCGTTAATTTATAACACTTTACGGATTTTGTGTTTTGTTACTGGGTGGTCTACTGG
>Ga0209716_1000062_pt1 | contig 107961 bp, 96 predicted proteins | sample COGITO_mtgs_1205_FD_184811 | JGI IMG/M metagenome (GOLD analysis project Ga0209716, IMG submission 184811) | Pelagic marine microbial communities from North Sea - COGITO_mtgs_120531 (SPAdes) (version 2) | ecosystem: Environmental > Aquatic > Marine > Epipelagic ... | reverse complement strand
AATTTGACAACGGGAGAGATTGATTTAGATGCTTCGGTTGCTGGAACTTACGATGTAACATATTCAACGGATGCAGCAGGGACTTGTACAAATACATCGATACAATCGGTTACGATTAATGCATTGCCAACAGCAGTAATTTCTGATTCTACTAATCCAAATTGTCCTCTTGATAGCAATGGAAATGCTACAGTATTAGCTTCTGGAGGAACACCAGGATATAATTATCTATGGTCAGGGGGGTTAGGCCCTACCTTACCTACTGTAAGTGGGTTAACTGCAGGGACCTATTCAGTTACAGTTACAGATGATGAGGGGTGTGAAGCAAATATTTCCGTAACACTTGTAGATCCAGATGTAATATCTGCATCAATAGATGCTTTTACCAATACTACATGTTTTGGAGCAGGGGACGGAACAATAACTGTAACAGCTTCCGGAGGAACTCCAGGTTACAATATAAGCTGGGAAGGAGATACAATTCCTGGTGCAGTTGCATATTGGCCTTTGGATGAAATTTCTGGGACTAATGCTAACGACTACTCTGGAAATAATCATAATGGGATTTTACAGCCTGTTTCAGGCAATGGACCTACAGTTAATCAAACTGGACAATATGGTACAGCATATTCATTTGATGCAATAGACGACAGGATTTATGTTGAAAATTCTGATAGTATTAATTTAATTTTTCAACTTACTAATAGAAGTTACAGCTTAAATTTTAAAGCTAATGATGTAGTTACTAGACAAGTTATTTATGAAGAAGGAGCTCATGTTAATGGACTTAATATTTATATTCTCAATAATAAGCTGTTTGCCGGAGCATATTCAACTGGTAATGGTTGGGCCGGTGAATGGGTTGATCATCCAATATTACCTAACACTTGGTATTCTGTAGTTTTTATTTTCTCAAATTCTGGAGATCTAGAATTATATGTTGATGGTGTTTCAGTTGCAACTTACAATGGTGGTGGATCTGCTATTAGGGTACATAGTGGATTAATTGGAATTGGAGCAATGATTCAAAGAACAGTTTTTCATGATAATATAGCCACGAATGTATCACCAGATGACCATTATTTTAGCGGTTCAATAGATGATATAGGAATTTGGAATAGGGTTTTAACTTCGGCTGAAGCAGTGGCATTAAACACTAGACCTGTTATAAATAATAATTCGCCTCTAGGAGATGAAATTACTACAGACCCAGGTACTTATATAATTGATTCTTTGATTCCTTCAGATTACACAATTACAGTAACAGATGACAACGGCTGTTCAGTTGAGCTTCCTACTCAAACTATTATTGATGCTACTGTATTGTCAATAGGGGCTATGAATCTCGTGGACAGCGCTGGATGTAATGGAGATTCTACAGGATCAGCTAGTGTAAATTTAGTAACAGGAGGTACAGGCGGAACATACTCCTACAAATGGTTCCCTGGAACTGATACTTTAGGTATTGCTTTGGCTGGACAAATTACAGATACTGCTGTAAACTTATCAGCTGGTATATATACTGTTTTGGTAAAAGATAGTAATTCATGTTCTGTAACAGGACAAATATTAGTAGAACAGCCAAATGCTATAGATATTACTCCTTTATCGTTTGACAGCGCAAGTTGTAATGGGTTAGCTACAGGTTCTGCTAGTGTTGGAGGAATAACTGGCGTAACTGGTGGTAATGGTGGTTACACTTATACATGGGCTAACGCTTTAACACCGTTAGTAGATTTAGGGCAAAATAATGATACTGCAATTAATTTAATTGCAGGGACTTACAATATAAAGGTTGAAGATATAAAAGGTTGTTCTGATTCAAATACTGTCACAGTACTTCAGCCAGATGTCTTGTCTTTAATAGATACTATTTTGGATAGCGCTACATGTAGCACTGGAGGAACAGCACTTGTTAAAGTTACAGGTGGCACTCCTAACTACACCTATTTATGGGATGATGGACTTCCGGGACAAAATACAGATACTGCCACTAACTTAGCTTCAGGTGTTTATAAAGTTGTAGTTACCGACAACAATGGTTGTTCCGACAGTATAACAAATGTTACAGTTCCTGTAATTGGTGGACCAACAGTTGTAATAGATACAGTTATTGATGTACTATGTTTTGGTGCTAATACAGGCGGAATTAATATAACTACAAATGGAGTTCTTCCAATCACATATTCATGGACGGGGCCTAATGGTTATACATCGGCTTTAGACGATATCACAAATTTAGCGGCAGGGACTTATTTTCTTGATATTACAGATGGTAACACTTGTGTTACTTCGATTGATACTCTTATTGAAGCACCAACTAGTGATATATTTGTTAATACTGTCATCAAAGCCTTAAAATGTTTTAATGATTCATCAGGAAGGATTGATATAACTGTAAATAATGGAACTGGTCCATACGTTTACAACTGGACAGGAATTGGTTTGGCTAATCCAGTAGTATATACCGCGGTTGATGATTCCTCTCTTTCAGGTTTAAAACAAGGAGACTATACACTTAGTTTAACAGACGATAACGGATGTATAATGAATGATACTTTAATTTCTGTTTCAGAGCCAGTAGCCATAACTATAACACTTGATTCGTTATCACAACCCTCAAATTGTATTACGGATGATGGTTATATTTCAGTTACTGCCACTGGAGGGGGAGGAGATGCTAATCCCCCAAATGCTTATACTTACAGCTGGACTGATTTAGGTACTGGACCTGGAAATATAGATAATGACTCTCTTCTTGATAATATAGGAGCTGGATTATATGAAGTTGCTGTTACAGATGATAGCTTGTGTGCTGGAAGTAGCCAATTTAATATAAGTGATATTAATGCTCCAATTGTTACAGATTCTACGGTAGATATAACTTGTAATAATAATACTGATGGAAAAATATTCTTAACAGTTACTACACAGCCATTAGGAAATACTTATGGAATAGATTGGGATATTGATAATTTTATTGGTGCTACACCACCAGATTTAGATGGCCTTCAGGATAGCATTGTCCAAACAGACTTGCCAGCTGGAGTTTATTTCGTAAGAGTAACAGACTCTTCCAATAATTGTCTTACTGTACATGATGCAACAGTAAACGAGCCAGGACCTATTCTACTAGCTCCGTTATCGTTTGACAGTGCAAGTTGTAACGGATTAGCTACTGGTTCTGCTAGTGTTGGAGGAATTACAGGAGTAACTGGCGGTAATGGTGGCTATAATTATACCTGGGCAAATGCCTTAACGCCATTAGTAGATTTAGGGCAGAATAATGACACTGCTTTTAACTTAATTGCTGGTGATTACAATATTAAGGTTGAAGATATAAAAGGGTGTTCTGACTCAGGAACGATTACGGTATTTGAGCCAAATTTACTAGTAATTGGTGATTCAGGGAAAACCGATGTTACTTGTTTTGGATTATCGAATGGTACAGCTTGGGTTGTAGAAAGTAGTGTAACAGGAGGAAATGGAGGATACACTTATTTATGGGATGACCCATTAATTCAAACAACTGATACAGCAAAAGGGCTTGATTTTGGACAATATAATGTATTAGTAAGTGACAGTAAGAATTGTAAAGATTCAGCAGTACTTAATATAATTGAGCCAAATTTACTAGTAATTGGTGATTCAGGGAAAACCGATGTTACTTGTTTTGGATTATCGAATGGTACAGCTTGGGTTGTAGAAAGTAGTATAACAGGAGGAAATGGAGGATACACTTATTTATGGGATGACCCATTAACTCAAACAACCGATACAGCAAAAGGTCTTGATTTTGGACAATATAATGTATTAGTAAGTGACAGTAAGAATTGTAAAGATTCAGCAGTACTTAATATAATTGAACCAAATTTACTAGTAATTGGTGATTCAGGGAAAACAGATGTTACTTGTTTTGGATTATCTGATGGTAAAGCTTGGGTTGTAGAAAGCAGTATAACAGGAGGAAACGGAGGATATACCTATTTATGGGATGACCCATTAACTCAAACAACTGATACAGCAAATGCTCTTAATGCTGGCTTTTACAATATAATTGTTTTTGACTCAAGATTATGTAGTGACACAATTGCTTTTACAATACAACCTGCAGATTCTCTTTCTGTAGTTACAGAAGCCAAAGACCTTAAATGCTATAATGACAATTCTGGGGCAATAGAAGTTATATCTATTACAAACGGAACTGCACCATATGTTTATAATTGGAGCGGACCTAATGGATATACATCAGCTTTAGAAGACATTACAACTTTAGAAGCTGGAGTTTATGTTTTAAGTTTAACTGATAGTAATTTATGTGCAATAGTTGATGACTCTACCATTGTTTTAGAGCCAGATACTATAAGTATATCTTCTACAATATTACAGCCATCATGTAATACTAATGATGGATCTATTTCAGTGGTTGCTACTGGAGGAGGTGGAGATGCTAATCCCCCAAATACTTATACTTTCAGCTGGACTGATTTGGGCGCTGGACCGGGAGTAATAGGAAATGTAGCTCTTCTTGATAATATAGGGGCTGGATTATATGAGGTTACTGTAACAGATGATAGCTTATGTGTTGGAAGTAAAGAAATTAATATTAGTGATATCAATGGTCCAATAGTGACAGATTCTACGGTGGATGTAACTTGTAATAATGATATTGATGGAAAAATATTCTTAACGGTTACTACACAACCATTAGGGAATACTTATGGGATAGATTGGGATATTGATAATTTTATTGGTGCTACACCACCAGATTTAGATGGGCTTCAGGATAGCATTGTCCAAACAGATTTAGCTGCTGGAGTTTATTTCGTAAGAGTAACAGATTCCGCGAATCAATGTATTACAATTCACAGCGATACTGTTTTTGATCCAGGCCCAATTTTATTAACTCCAAAATTTGATGCTCCATCTTGTTTTGGTTTATCAAATGGGAAGGCATGGGCTGAAAATATTTCTGGAGGAAATGGAGGATATACTTATTTATGGAGTGATGGCCAAATAACAGATACTGCATTTAGTTTATCTGTAGGGACTTATACATTAACTGTTACTGATTCTTTGTTATGTAAAGATTCAATGGTTGTAAATATCACTCAGCCAAATTCTCTTTCTGTAGTTACAGAAGCCAAAGACCTTAAATGCTATAATGACAATTCTGGGGCAATAGAAGTTATATCTATTACAAACGGAACTGCACCATATGTTTATAATTGGAGCGGACCTAATGGATATACATCAGCTTTAGAAGACATTACAACTTTAGAAGCTGGAGTTTATGTTTTAAGTTTAACTGATAGTAATTTATGTGCAATAGTTGATGACTCTACCATTGTTTTAGAGCCAGATACTATAAGTATATCTTCTACAATATTACAGCCATCATGTAATACTAATGATGGATCTATTTCAGTGGTTGCTACTGGAGGAGGTGGAGATGCTAATCCCCCAAATACTTATACTTTCAGCTGGACTGATTTGGGCGCTGGACCGGGAGTAATAGGAAATGTAGCTCTTCTTGATAATATAGGGGCTGGATTATATGAGGTTACTGTAACAGATGATAGCTTATGTGTTGGAAGTAAAGAAATTAATATTAGTGATATCAATGGTCCAATAGTGACAGATTCTACGGTGGATGTAACTTGTAATAATGATATTGATGGAAAAATATTCTTAACGGTTACTACACAACCATTAGGGAATACTTATGGGATAGATTGGGATATTGATAATTTTATTGGTGCTACACCACCAGATTTAGATGGGCTTCAGGATAGCATTGTCCAAACAGATTTAGCTGCTGGAGTTTATTTCGTAAGAGTAACAGATTCCGCGAATCAATGTATTACAATTCACAGCGATACTGTTTTTGATCCAGGCCCAATTTTATTAACTCCAAAAAGTGACTCTATAACTTGCTTTGGTTTATTAGATGGCAAAGCATGGCCAGAAAATATTTCTGGAGGAAATGGAGGATATACTTATTTATGGAATGACCCATTAACCCAAACAACCGATACAGCATTTAGCTTACCTACAGGTTCTTATAGATTAATTGTTACAGATTTATTGTCTTGTCAAGATTCAATGGATGTAAATATTTTTCAGCCAGATTCAATATACTTAACCCTAAGCCAGGATAGTGTAACCTGCTTTTCAGACTCAAATGGATATGCTTTTGCAGATAGTATTAGTGGAGGTAATGGTGCGTATGAATATACCTGGAATTTATTTGCACAACTTTTAGACACAGCCAATGCTAATAATGATTCTATTTTTAATTTAGAAGCTAATACATACAGATTAACAGTATTGGACTCAAAAGGCTGTAGCACTTCTGACACCATTAGAGTATTACAACCAGAGCCGCTTATTATTTTTAGCACAGGTCAAGACAGTGTGTCTTGTTTTGGAGGCTCGTCAGGAAAGGCTTTTATAGATAGCTTAAGTGGAGGTAATAAAGGATATGAATATCTATGGAGCAGTGGAGATACAACAATTATTGCAACCAATCTAACTGCCGGAAACTACACAGTAACATTGAAAGATTATAAAGGTTGTAGTTATGATTCTTCTATTAATGTATTAGAGCCAGCACCTATGATTATAGTTAGTTCTGGTCAAGATAGTGTAAATTGTTTTGCTGATTCAAATGGATATGCTTTTGTAGATAGTATTAGTGGAGGTAATGGCGGCTACAATTACTTGTGGAACACTTTGCCAACTCAAAGTACAGATACAATTTTTAATCTTGCTGCAGGGTTATATCAAAGTATTATAACTGATAGAAAAGGATGCAAGGATACGGTTGATATAAATGTGTTAGAACCAGATTCAATAGTTTTTGGAACTTTAAGCATGACTGATGTTAGTTGTTTTGGGGATTCTACCGGAAGTGCATTTGTAGGTAATATTACTGGCGGTAATGGAGGCTACCTGTACTCATGGAATATAACACCAAATCAAACTGATACTTTGGCAACTAATCTAAATGCTGGCAGTTATACATTTACATTAATTGATAACAAAGGGTGTGTAAAAGACACAACTTTTTTCATACTTGAGCCGGGACGTCTTTCAATAGATTCTACAAGACAAGATAGTGTTTTATGTTTTGGAGATAGTACAGGGAGCGCCTTAATTGCTCTAGTAAGCGGCGGGAATAGCGCTGTTAGTTACTCATGGTCAGACACTTTAGGAAATATATTAGCAGCTTTGACAGACAGCTTAGCAATAAACCTTCCTGCTGGATCTTATAAAGGAATTATTGAGGATAGCCTTGGTTGTCGTGACAGTACTATTATACAGGTTTTACAACCTGTTGAGTTTAAAGTAGACACTCTTAGCATTTCTTCACCATTTTGCACATCTACTAATGATGGTTCAATAACTATGGATGTCAATGGCGGAGTGAGTCCATATTCGTTTAGTTGGACAAACTTATCTGGGAATTTCATCGACTCTATTCAAGATTTAGATAGCTTACTTCCTGGAACTTATTATTTAAATGCGTTAGATTTTAATAATTGTAATGCAAAAGATACAGTAACTCTTATTTCAGGGATAGAAATTATAGTTAACGCAGGATTCGATACATTAGTTTGTATTGGAGATAGCCTAAACCTAGTAGGGTCTAGTAGTGGAACAATGAGCCCAGTAGTTTCTTGGAATTTACCTGGGGGACCAATAAGTACTGACAGTGTTACTAATTATTTATTTGATGACACTACGCAATCTGTTTATGACTTTGTATATATTGTTTCTGATCAAGCTTGTATAGTTCAGGACTCTATACAAATAAGCGTTGCTTCATTGCCAAATGTAGACGCTGGTAATGACACTGTCTTAGGATTAGGAACTACCTTCAATTTAGGAGGAGCTCCTACGGCCCCACCAGGATCAAGTTATATATGGTCTCCATTAACAGACTTTAGTAATTTAGGAGACGCTACATTTGAAAATCCAGAGATTACAATGCTTAATAGCGAAACCTACACTGTAATTGTTATAGACTCTAATGGTTGTATTAGTAGCGATCAAATATTTGTTGATTTAATTCCTAATATCGTTGTCCCGTCTGGGTTTTCGCCTAACGGGGATGGAATAAACGATACTTGGATAATTGCAAACATTTCACAATTTTCTAGCAATTCTATAAGAGTATACAATAGATGGGGATCATTAATTTATGATAAAGATAAAGCTGGGCAAGACTGGTCTGGAAAAGGAGCCAATAATAAGCCAATACCTGTAGGAACTTATTATTATGTCATTGAATGGACTGATTATGACGGTAAAAAAGCTAGTTTAAATGGGCCAGTAACAATAATTAGGTAATGAAAATATTTTATAAACATATTATTATTTTAGCTGTTGCTCTTTGCATCTCTTGTGGTTCTTATTTAGCTCAACAAATACCTGTTTACAGTCAGTTTTTCATGAATAAGTATACTCAAAACCCAGCTTTTGCAGGGATGGATCATTTGTATAGTGTAACCTCTAACCATCGATATCAATGGGTGGGGATGAGAGATTATCCGAGAACCTACACACTTAGTTTAAACGGACCAACTAAAGATTTAAAAAATGGAATTGGGGCATTTCTTTATACTGATAATGTTGGGCCTACTAGGAGAACTGGACTTCAGGCCTCTTATGCATACCATACGCAAATTAATGATAAAATAAATGTATCTCTTTCCTTAAGTGGCGGGTTGATTGAATGGAAAATTGACGGAAATAGATTAACATTTACAGATCAAAATGACCCAGCTGCATCAAGTGGAATAATGAGAACAATTATGCCAGATGCTAAATTTGGATTTTTATTTTATAATGATAAATGGCATGCAGGTGGAGCTGCACCAAACTTATTACAGAACAAGATTAAGTTTAAAGATGTTTCAACAACAGCGGGGAGTAAGCTTGAAGACCATTATTTTATACACGGAGGATATGACTTTATTTTACCTTATGATCTAGTTGCAGATCCTTACATATTATTAAGATATGTTTCTAGTGTCCCCCTACAATTAGAATTTGGATCTAAAGTAACTTGGAAAAATTTAGCCTGGGCTGGATTTTCATATAGAACAGGTGACGCTATTTCTATGTTATTTGGCTATACTCACAAAGAATATCTTTCATTTGGCTATTCCTATGATTTCACAACCTCTAACCTAAGAAATTATTCAGGGGGATCGCATGAATTACTTTTTAGAATTCTATTTGAAAGACATTAGTTAAGTATATAATAACACCAGATAATCTTTTTTTATCGAGTCTTAAAGGGATTTCTTTGTATCCATTTTTTGGGTGAAATTTTCTTAATTATAGGATAGATTATAAATCTCAACACTTTATTATTAACATGAACTGCAATTTTAGACTCTAGAGGTATTGCCCCTATTGTGCTTTTAAATTCTGACGCGGTTCGACCATAAATAATTTTTTCAGCCTTTTTTTTAATTCCATGCTCTATAGAGTCGTATAAGATTCTATTATACAAGCTTAAATTCTTATTATATTGATAGTTAAGTCCAATAAAGTAGGAGTACAAAGATTTATTAATAAAAAACTCAGAAGAGAAAGCGATGATTTCTGAATTTAGAAAGTATCCAAAAATTGAAAACTCAATAGCAGACTGATTTAATAACTCTTTAAAGGTAGCTATATTCATGGGAGCACCTGAAAATGAAGATTTACCGTGAACATTCTTATAAAGATTTTGTAATACGGGTAATAAGGATTCAATTTCTTCAGATTCAATTTTTCTAATGACTAAATCCTTACTCTTATTTAATACACTACCAATTCTTTTTTTGTATTTAGAAGAGACACTATTCTTATAGTCATCAAATAAACTCCATTTAGAATTTAATTTTAAAACCATATCAGGATCAATTTTAAATTCAGAAGACATGTATTTTGAGTTATTTTTATCAAAGTCTAATCGATTTAAAAAATAGTCTGGGAACAAGAAAAAATTAATCTTAAATTCTTTCTTGAGTTGATTTGTAAGAGATTTAAAGTCATGTTCCGATAATTTATTGTTTTTAAAACTAACAGACGAAACATTAGATAAATGGGTGTTTCCAAAACAAAAAAATTGAAGATTAATCTGGTTTAGAAAAAGTTTCTTTAAGCTATATTTTTTAGAATTCAAATAGTTCCCAACTTTTTTCCCATCTATTTTAATTAATTGACCATATATAATTCCCTTTTCCCAACTTATATAAAAGGGTAATAAATGTGAGCTGTCATTATTAATTTCGAAGGCTTTTAAAAATGAGGTTTCTAAAAATGGGGACGAACCTTTAACTAGGTGATTCCAAGACTTTTCATCAACATCATTAATGGAATGAACTATTTTAAATTGGGTTGACAAATTAAAAAAAGTCGTTTTTAAAATTTATCAAATATAATTTTTTAGTGGCTCTAGTTATAGCCGTATAAAGCCATCTTAAATAAGAAACATCTAATATTTCATTTTTAAAGTATCCTAGATCTACAAAAACGTTTTCCCATTGCCCCCCCTGAGACTTGTGACAGGTGATTGCATATGAAAACTTCACCTGTAAAGCATTTAAATATTTGTCTTCTTTGATTTTCTTTCTGTCCCCTTTATAATTTTTACTTATTTCTTGATAAAGTTTTTGATAATCCTCATAGCTTAGAGATGGGGTTTCTAAATTGATAGTATCTAGCATTACAATAACATCAATTTCTTTTTCTTCTAAGAAGTCAACTAATTTTATAGTAATATTTGCAAATTTAAACCCATATTTATTCAATATTTTATTTACACTTAGCACCTCTATAATGTCGCCATTAGCTATGAGCTCTGAGGAATTTTTTTCCCCAAGCCAGAAGTAGTTATTTCTTACTACCATTAATAAATCACTAGTAGATATTTCTTCTTCTAGAAATCTAATTCTAGATCGAATTTGCTGGTTGTAAATATTAGCCCTTTTATTAGATCGGCAAAGTACTATGGTATTAGTTAACCCGCTTTTATCATAGTTAGTTTCTAAATTTTCTTGTAATTCATCTCCAGACTGAATTCTAATAACATCGTCGCTAACTTTAAATTTTGGGATATTAACATTGGAGTTTAAAATTTGATTTCTAATTTCAGTGGCATTAAAAAGAATAGTTGAAGCCTTACCTTGTCGAACTACTTCACTTAAATTAAAGGAAAGAATTTCCTTAGAATAATTTTCAGCTAAAAAAGATTCACTTAAGGCAGGACTAATATCTAAATTTACTGGTGGAAGCTGCGCAGTATCACCAATCAAAATAAGTTTACAACCTATACCATCGTATACAAATTCTATTAAGTCATCAAGTAGTGATCTATTTCCAAACCCTTTATCGGAAGACTCGGGAATCATTGAGGCTTCATCCACAATAAATATCGTATTTGAATGGGTGTTTTCCTTAAGCTTAATATAAGTATTCCCACTTTTATTGCTGTTAATCCAGTATATTTTTCTGTGGATTGTAGACGCACTTTTCTTTGAATATTTAGAAAGTACTTTTGCCGCTCTTCCTGTTGGAGCCAATAAGGAAGATTTTTTTCCAATTGAGGACAAACTATTAACCAAAGCAGAAATTAAACTAGTTTTTCCAGTACCAGCATAACCTTTTAATAAAAAAATATTTCGAGTACTTATAGAGGCCACAAAATCAGAAACTTCATGAACTATTTTTTCCTGTTCCTTTGTAAAGGAAAACTTAAAATTCTCTTTTATTTTTTCTTTAAAGCTATTATTATTCAAAATTTAAGGAGATATCCTATTTATTTTTACATATTTTTAATGTAGTCACCATAAGGGTCTTGTATTTCAATACCCTCAGAATACTCAACTTTACTAAGTTTTTTGAATTGAACTAGTCCCCAAAGAACAAATTCACTCAGAAAACATAAATCATCCTTTGAAGTATTGGGTTGATATTTTTGAATTAGTTTGTTAAGAGGCTCTATCGAAAGAAGCTTTTGACTATATTCTTTTTCTGAAATACCATTTAAAATTTCAAATTTAGACTCATTAAAAAACCATGAAACTAAATCATCATATGGACTATTTCCATCTTGCTTTTCTAATTTCTCAATTTTTGGAAAAAGTTTTTCAAATAGTGTTTTAATAGAACTTTCTATTAGCTTATTAGCTACAAACTCTGCCCCTTCCTGTTCTCCTTCGTAAACTAACTCTACTTTCCCTGTAATTGCGGGGACAATACTTGAAAAGTCCGATAATCTTACTGTAGTTTTTGATTCATTATTCCTAAGAAGTCTTTGCTCGGCACTGCTCAAAAGATTTTCTAGTGCTGAAATACTAAGTCTTGCACTAACTCCACTTTTTTCATCAATGAATTCACTTTTTCTTGCCTCGAAACTTATTTCTTCAAGTAAGTCGCTGGCTAGTAAAGGAATGTGAATATTTTCTTTTTGTTTTAAAGAAGAACTAATTTCTTGATTCGTTATTTTTTTTGCTGTTTCAATATCTTTTGGATAATGGGTTAAGATTTGTGATCCTATTCTATCTTTAAGGGGAGTAACAATACTTCCTCTATTGGTATAATCTTCAGGGTTTGCAGTAAATATAAATTGAATATCTAATTCAAGCCTTAATTTAAATCCTCTAATTTGAACATCACCTTCCTGAAGAATATTAAATAAAGAAACTTGAATTCTAGCTTGTAAATCAGGCAATTCGTTGATCACAAAAATGCACCTATTTGCTCGGGGAATCATTCCATAATGTATTACTCTATCGTCGGCATAACTTAATTTTAAATTTGCAGCTTTTATTGGATCAATATCACCAATTAAATCGGCAACTGTTACGTCTGGAGTTGCTAATTTTTCTGCAAATCTATCGGATCTATGAAGCCAAGAAATTGGTGTTTTATCACCCAATTTATTAACCAGCTCGATACTAGCTCTTGAAATCGGAGCCATCGGATCATCGTAAATTTCAGAACCTTCTACATAAGGGATGTATTCATCAAGAAGATTTACCATTAAACGTGCAATTCTTGTTTTTGCTTGTCCTCTTAAACCTAAAAGATTTATGTTATGTCTTGAAAGTATAGCGCGCTCTAATTCAGGAATCACAGTTAGTTCATAACCATAAATACCTTCAAAAACATTAATTTTATTTTGAATATTATAAATCAAATTTTCTCTTAACTCATCTTTAATACCTTTTTGAACATAGCTTGCTTTTTTGAGCTCCCCTAAAGTTTTTATTTTTTGATAATTCATTTTATTTGATTCTTTTTTTTCTGTTAGTTTCATAATCTTCAAAAATCATTTCACCCAGGTTTTCTAAACCAGTAAAAAATGCTTTTCCTTTGTTAGCCTCTGTAAATTTCTTTATGAATTCTATTAAATATGGATCTTGGGCAATCATAAACGTAGTAATTGGAATATGTAATCTTCTTGCTTGCTGAGCCATTGCATAGCACTTATTGGTTATGTATGGATCTAATCCGTTACTATTTTTATAATACCTGCCATCCTTTAGCCTTAAACAACTGGGCTTACCATCAGTTATCATGAATATTTGTTTATTGGTGTTTCTCTTCCTTCTTAACATATCCATCGCTAAACCTAGCCCAGCCACCGTATTTGTATGGTACGGACCAACTTTCAAATAAGGAAGATCTTTTATTGATATAGCCCAAGCATCATTTCCAAACACTAGAATATCAATACTATCTTTTGGATACCTAGTTTTTATAAACTCAGATAAAGCCATGGCTACTTTTTTTGCAGGCGTTATCCTATCTTCTCCATAAAGAATCATACTGTGACTTATGTCTACCATAAGTACGGTGCTCATTTGACTTTTATGGTAAGACTCTTCAATTACTAAATCATTTTCCCTAAGTTTAAAATCATTAATTCCATGATTGATATGGGCGTTTTTTAATGACTCTGTCACTGAAATTTTATCTATGGAATCGCCAAATTGAAAAGCTTTAAAATCACCAGTGTGCTCGTCACCAAAGCCTTGTTTATTGCTTTTGTGATTGCCAATTCCATTCTTTTTAATTTTCCCAAATATTTGGTTTAGGGCTTGCTGTCTAATAGCTTGTTCGGTTTTTGATGTTAAAGCTATATTTCCATTTCCACTACTATCAATTTCCTCTTTAATATACCCTTTTTCTTTAAGTTCTTCGATAAAATCATCAATAGTATAATTTTCGTTGGTTAGGCTATATTCTTTATCTAACTCTTTCAACCAGTTTATAGATTCTTCAAAATCTCCAGATGTATGGGTTAGAAGCTCTTTAAAAATATCAAAAAGCTTATCAAATAAAGGCTCCTTTTTAGCTCCAAATATTTTAAATATAACCCCCTTTGTATTTTTCATAATATAGACTAATTATAAAACTATAATATATTAACTCATTCCAGCAAATTTTATGATTTTTTAAGGAAAATAATTTTTCAATTAAGAAACTGAAAAAGAGAAGAAAGGGTTAAAAAAGTGGAAAAAAAAGTATTTTTTAGTCTAAAACACTAAAAACAGCACAAAAAACTAGACTTTTTTAAATTTAATTATTTTAAATAATAATGGTTGAGTTTGATTATTTTATAAATATTCTTCTTCTCGCTATTTAACAAAGTATTCAATAAATCTCTTATCGTTTTTATCTCTATTTCTTGTAATCGATACTTTCCCATTGTCATTAATCATTTTAATTAGGTTACTTCTTTTTGATTTTATAGAGTCAAAGCTCATATGAGAAATTTCTAAAATCAAGTCTATTTCATCCTTTTTAAGTACCTGCCCTTTAGCAAGAATAAGATTTTTTTCTATTGATACAGGGAAATCATTTAAATGTTTTCTTCTAAATCTAATTGCTAAAATAATAAATACAACTAAGATTATTATTGACGATAAAGTAATTATAAAATACAGAATTAAGTTATTAACTCTTTGCTTTTTTATACTACTTAAGTAAATTCTTTGGATACTTCTCTTTTGATAAATTGCATCTTTATTTATTAAAACAGATTTAACTATTCTTTTTGAATTTCTGTAGTATAATGAATCTTTCTCAACATAAACATAGCTATTGCCGTCTAAACAGGGGATGTCTTTTATTAAATTTAGGTAGTAAATTTCTCCATTTTCCTTATCAAACAAATGACAAGAACACTCTGAGTCGTCTCGAATTTCTCTAACCATATATTTTTCTGACTCTTGAATAATATTAGCTTTGCCAACTATCATTTCATTAGATATAATAGAGCTAAATTTGCCAATTTTATTAAATTTAAAAGTGACTAAATCTATCTCACCAAATATTAAATTTTCATTTTCAATTTTATGATTACCTCTATCTAAAGAAAGTAAAACTTTTATTTTATCACCAAATAACCAAGAAGAGACAACTTTCTCTGCTTTCAAAGGGTAATTTTTAATTTTCTTTTTAAACCATTCTTTATTTTGTTCGTTAAATTCTAATAATCCACTAAAAGAACTCCAAAGGCCTTGCCCTCCATATGAGTATATTTTAGAATTATAAGTGAACAAATATCTATGAAAGTTGTGCCCATGATAAATCCCCTTACTAATTTTCTCAATTTTAATCTTTTTCCCGCAATTAAGTTTAAAAAGATGTAATGTTCCATTTGGATTAAAGTAAGCGGTGGTGTCACTTGTGAAGACCAAACTTTTTATGAACTTAGTTTTAAAATCCCTTATTATAGATGAATCATTGTAAGCTTTAAATTCTGCATATAATTCTTCAATATTAACTTTAGTTGAATCAAAATAAGCAACGCAATGAATTGTAAAAAAGAAGCTAAATAGTAAAAAGAAGTTCCTCATATAACAATTTACAAATGTGTTTTAAAATCACTTCAAAAATTAGGTGTTATTACGTAAATTTACCTATTTATTAAAAAGTTCAAAACCTACTTAATTTTTTAAGTAATTTTTATATATAGATTCTAAAAAAAAAATTAGGTCAATTAACGTTTACAGACTTATTATTCCTAATAATAATTGGATTTTTAATTTACAATTAATAAAATTAAAAAAAATTAGAATTAATGAATATAAATAACTTTAAAATTTATGCTGTAATTTTTACTTTCTTATCTATTGCTACTAGCTGTGAAGAGCAGACTAATGAAATGGGCTGTGTGGGCAAGATTATTGTCCTAAATAATAGTAATAAAGGTTATTTTACTTCAAAAAATCGTATTACTTATTACAAAGGAGAGTTATTTACAGGTTCAAAAATTAAATATTATAATTACGACACTCAAGGTCAACTAAAGTTTAAAGAACATTTTAAAGACGGTAAATTTTCCTGTACATGGGAATCATATTGGGAAAATGGTCAGCTAAAAACAAAAAAAAGCTTTAGAGATGGTGGCGATTATTATGTAAGAGGAAAACAGAGAAATAGAATAGGTTTATTTGAAGATTATGGTCGTGATGGATGCATCTCTAGAAAAGGCGAATACAATGAAAATGGTAATAAGAATGGTATTTGGCTTATTGGGGGTTGTAGTTCAAGTGGAGTTAAAGAACTTTTATATAATGATGGTGAATTAAAAGAGTAATTGTCATCACACTTTAAAAAGTTCATTATACTATTTTAAACAATACTCCCACCGGGACTCGAACCCAGATCTGTTGCTTAGGAGGCGACTGTTCTATCCAGTTGAACTATGGGAGTAAATAGTAATTGATTTATCTAATTGTATTTCCTGAATTTATTTCTTTTGTTGGAGCCACAAAAGCTAATTCTCCTTCTTCACTTTCGGCCATTAAAATCATTCCCTGAGATTCTACACCTCTAATTTTTCTTGGTGCAAGATTTAGAAGAATGCTTACTTTTTGCCCTACTACATCTTTAGCTTTAAAATTTTCTGCAATTCCTGAAACAACTGTCCTTATATCTATTCCAGTATCTACCGTAAGTTTTAGCAGTTTATCTGCTTTTTCTATTTTTTCTGCAGCAGTTATTGTACCAACACGGATATCCATTTTAGAAAATTCTTCAAACGTAATTTCATCTTTCATAGGTGGGAATTTAGAAGTTTTTTGTTCTTGTTTTTTTAATTTTTTTATTTGCTCTTCAATCTTTTCATCTTCTATTTTTTGGAAAAGAATATAAGGGTTATTTATAGTGTGATTACCTTGAATTATTTGATGGCCCCCTGCTTTTTCCCAATTAGGAAGTTCAATATTTAAAAGCTGTGCTAAATCCAAGGATTTTTTAGGCATAAAAGGCTCAAAAACAATGGCTAAATTGGCTGTAACCTGAAGAGAGATATTCATTATAGTTTTTACTCTTTCAGGATCTGTTTTAACTATTTTCCAAGGCTCGGTATCTGCTAAATATTTATTACCAGCTCTAGCCAACTTCATAGCCTCACTAAGCGCATCTCTAAATCTAAATGAGTTTATAGCTTTTGAAATATTTTGAGGTGTTTCTTTAAGGGTTTTTAGAATTTGGAGATCAATATTTAATAGTTCGTTGGCTTTAGGAACAATACCAGCATAATATTTTTGAGTTAGAACCAATGTTCTATTGACAAAATTCCCAAAAATAGAACACAGCTCATTATTATTTCTAGCTTGGAAATCTTTCCAAGAAAAATCACTGTCTTTATTTTCTGGGGCTATTGAACATAGCACATATCTTAAAACATCTTCCTGATCCGGAAAATCAAGAATAAAATCTTTTCCCCATACTGCCCAATTTTTAGAAGTACTTAACTTTTCACCTTCCAAGTTTAAAAACTCATTGGCAGGGACATTGGTGGGTAGAATATAGTCATCTAACTCAGACAAAATTGCTGGAAATATAATAGTATGAAAAACAATATTATCCTTGGCTAAGAAATGAACCAAATTAGTGTCTTTACTTTTCCAATAATCTTCCCATTTCTTTCCTTTTTCCTCTGCCCATTTTTTAGTTGCAGAAATGTATCCAATTGGTGCGTCAAACCAAACATAAAGCACCTTGTTTTCAGCTCCATCAAGAGGAACATTTATTCCCCAATCCAAATCCCTAGTAATCGCTCTTGGCTGAAGTCCACCTTTGATCCAACTCATACACTGTCCAATTACTTGGTTTTTCCAAGTTTTTGGATCGTGAACTTGGGTGCCTTTATAAATTCCATTTTGCATCCAATCACTTAGCCATTTCTCATGCTTATCTAAAGGTAAGTACCAGTGGGTAGTATTTTTAAGTTGAGGGGATTTCCCACTTAATGTTGAAAGTGGATTAATTAGTTCTAATGAACTTAGTGTACTTCCACATTTTTCACATTGATCTCCATAAGCACCATCTGCACTGCATTTAGGACATTTTCCTGTAACGTATCTGTCTGCTAAAAACTGGTTAAATTCCTCATCGTAATATTGTTCGGATTCTTTTTTAACAAAAGCCCCCTTTTTTTCCAGCTCTAAAAATAATTCTTTAGCTGTTTGATGATGATGTTTAGAAGAAGTTCTGTCATAAATATCAAAACTTATTCTCAATTTTTCAAAAATAGCCTTGTTAGAAAAATGATATTCATCTACAATATCTTTTGGACTTTTTCCTTCCTTTTTAGCACGAAGCGTAATGGCAGCACCATGTTCGTCCGACCCACAAATAAAGGCAACATCTTCACCACTGGATCTTAAAAACCGAGCATAAATATCAGCTGAAATATAAACCCCAGCCAAGTGACCTAAGTGTAAAGGGCCGTTTGCATATGGCAAGGCAGCAGTTATAGTATGTCTCTTTGGAGATTTCAAAATCTGATTTATAATGGTCAAATATAACTTAATATGCTATTTTTAGCATTAAGAATTTAAATGAAATGAATTTACCACCAAAACTAGAACTTAACGATGAGGTTATTATAATAGCTCCAGCTAGAAAAGTAGAATTAGAATCTTTAGAATTTGCTGAAAAATTATTATTAAAATGGGGGTTGAAGCCTGTAAGATCAAAAAATATAATGTGCACTTCTGGAATTTTTGCAGGAAGTGAAATGGAAAGAAAGCAAGACCTTCAATGGGCACTGAACCATAAATCTGCAAAAGCTATTTGGTGCTTTAGAGGAGGATATGGCTCCATACAATTATTAAAAGAACTAAACCCAGCTAATTTTTTAATTAATCCTAAGTGGATCATTGGATTTTCTGATATTACTAATATCCACTGTTTTTCAAATATTATTTTAAATACTGCTTCCGTTCATGCAACTATGCCTATAAATGTTTCAAAAAACACTCCTACGACATTAGATTCACTAAAAAAATTCCTTTTCAAACAGGAAATAAATTATAAAATTAAATCTTCAATCGATAATATAAACGGAAATGTAAAAGCTCCTTTAGTTGGCGGGAATCTTTCAGTTTTATCCTCATCTTTAGGAACCAACTACCAACCTGATTTTGAAAATAAAATTCTATTTATTGAGGATATAGATGAATATTTATATAAAATTGATAGAATGATTTGGCAATTAAAATTTGCTGGTGTTTTTCATCAAATTAAGGGGCTTATTATAGGACATTTTACCAATATAAAAGATAATTCTACAGCTTTTGGAATGAGTATTGAAGAAATAATACTCCAAAAGGTTAAAGAGTTTGGTTTTCCAGTAATATTCAACTTTCCTTGCGGACATGAAAATGAAAATTTAACTTTGCCATTTGGTATCGAAATGAATTTAAAAGTAAATTCCAAAACAGCTGAACTTTACAATTAACAGACCAATTTATTATAAATATGAAGATAATATCATTAACTATTTTAATTACAATTTTTATCGCTTTTAATGGTTATACTCAGGTTGAAAAAGTAGAATTTGAATTAGAAAAAACACCTTTTAAAATAAGTCTAAATACGGGTGTTTATAGATCTAGATTTGACTTACCAGTTGATGCAAATGTAAATAGTTTTCAAAATTTTTCAATTTTTGCACAAGTGTACTTCCCTTTTAAAAGATCACTTGATAAACCTGAAAATTTTAAGAAACCTAAAACGGATTTAAATTATTTTGATCGATTATTTACTACAAGTCCAGTTGCGGTTTTCCATGTTACTGAAAAGGGAGGCAATGCTCTAGGACTAGGGCAAGAACTGTCTTTTAAAATAGCAAAAAAAACATTTGTAAAATCCCAACTTGCTGTAGCTTGGGTTGAATCTAGTTCTCAAAAAAATGACGGCCTTAAAAGTGGGATAAATTTCCATCATTTTTGGCATTTTTCAACTTATATAAATGCTAATACATATATTTCAATTGGGTATAACCATATTTCTAACGGAAAAATATTTTCTAAAGAAGTAGGGTCCTTATTTGACATGTTGGTTTTGGGTATAAGCTACTCTTTCCAAGACAGAATATAGTTTTATTATTAATTACAGATGATTAAATCACTCAATCTATTACTTTTTTTTAATTTACTTTTTTTAAATCTTTCTTCGCAGCAGTTAAATAGCGCTGAGATTCTACATGAGATTAAAAAACTAGACGTTCTTGGAAATATACTTTATTTAGCTGCCCATCCAGACGATGAAAACACAAGATTTATAAGTTATTGTGCTAATGAAAAACTATTAAATACTGGTTATTTATCTCTTACCAGAGGTGATGGGGGTCAAAACCTAATTGGGACAGAGATCAGAGAAGAACTAGGTATTATTCGAACACAAGAACTTCTATCAGCCAGAAGAATTGACGGAGGAGAACAGTTTTTTACTAGGGCTAATGATTTTGGATACTCAAAAACACCACAAGAGACATTTAAAATTTGGGGAAAGGATAAAATACTTTCAGATGCTGTTTGGGTAATAAGAAAATTTAGACCTGACGTTATTGTTTGTCGTTTCCCAATTAACGGAAAAGGTGGGCACGGTCACCATACAGCATCGGCAATTTTAGCTATGGAAGCTTTTGATTTGGCTGCAGATTCTACGATTTTCAAAGAACAATTAAAATTTGTAGATCCATGGCAAACTAAAAGATTAGTAGTTAATACAGGTAGATGGTGGAATAAGGATATTTCAGATCGAGAGCCAGGAGTTGTATCCTTAGATATTGGAGGATATAATAAGTTGCTTGGGACTTCCTACAATGAATTAGCTGCCTTAAGTAGATCAATGCATAAAACTCAAGGTTTTGGAAGTACTGGGAAAAGAGGTGAATATTTAGAATATTTTGAATATTTAAAAGGCGATAGCGCCAAAAACGATTTGTTTGAAGGTTTAGATTTTTCTTGGAATAGAATTTCAAATAATAATGAGATAAGTATATTAATAAAAAATATTATAAGAAGTTTTAATTTTAATAATCCATCCCAGACTGTTTCTGATTTATTAAAATTAAGAGCATTAATAAATCAGATTGAAAATAATTTTTGGAGAAAAATAAAGTTAAAAGAAGTTGAAGATTTGATTTTTCAATGTGCAGGAATTTATATAGAAGTTAGTACGTTATCTTCAAAAAATTCAGCTTCAGACTCATTGTCTTTTAACATAGAAATTAACAATAGAAGTAGTCTTAAAGTCCAATTAAATTCTATTAATTGTAATGAATTAAACTTCTATAAAAACTACACTAAAGTTCTTAATGAAAATCAAACTAATAACTTGAAAAATAAGATTCTCATTCCTGAGAAAATAAAAATTAGTCAACCATATTGGCTATTAACCCCAGGTCTTACAGGATCACACAATGTTGAATCTCAAGAATTAATAGGTTCTTCAGAAAATAAACCATCTGAAGAATTTACTATTAAACTTAAAATTGGAAATGAATATGTAGAGCTTCAAAAACCTTTAATTTTCAAATGGAATGACCCTGTTAAAGGAGAGCAAACAAAAAGCTGGGTAGTTACCCCAAAAGTAACGGCTAACATTGATCAAAAAGTAATGATTTTCTCAGATAAAAATCCTCAAAAAATTTCTGTTTCTGTAATTGCACATTCTAATAATCAAAAAGGTAAAATAAAAATTATTCACCCCGATGGCTGGAGTGTTGTTGGTCCTGAAGAGTTTACTTTAAATAATGCTGGTGATCAAGAAGTTTTAGAGTATAATATAACTCCTTTGGATAATACGATTTCTGGCACTTTAAAAGTCCAAATAAATAACGAATATGCTCACGCTATAAATACTATTAATTATGATCATATTTCATCGCAAAGTTGGTTTCCTAAAGCAGAGGTTCAATTGGTAAATCTAAACTTAAAGACTGTACCTAAAAAAATTGGCTATTTAATCGGAGCAGGAGATTTAGTGTTTGAACATTTAAAGATTTTAAATTATAATATTGAGCAAATTAAACTGAATGAAATTTCTGCTGATGATTTAATAAAGTACGATGTTATTATTTCTGGTGTAAGATTCTTTAATGTGGAAGAAGAATCTTCAGCGGCTGTTTCTAAATTACTTAATTATGTCTACCAAGGAGGCAATTTAGTTGTCCAATATAATACAAGCTACCGCTTAAAAACAAAAGAGTTTTTTCCTTACCCACTTAAAATATCTAGAGACAGAGTCACTGAAGAAGATGCTGAGGTAAATTTTTTAAATAAAACTCACAAAGTCATGAACTACCCTAACAAAATCAAAAAAAATGATTTCAATAATTGGGTTCAAGAAAGAGGGTTATACTTTCCTGATAAATGGAGTAAAGAGTACGAACCAATTCTCTCTTGGAGTGACACAGGCGAAGAACCTAAAAATGGATCTCTGCTCATAGCTAAGTACGGAAAAGGATTTTATACTTACACTGGAATTTCTTTTTTCAGACAACTACCGGTGGGAGTTAGTGGCGCCTACAAATTATTGGTAAACATAATTAGCTTAAGCAATGACTAAAAAAGAGAAGCCCCCAATTTTTAAATCCTGGAATGGGTGGTATTTTACAATTTTAATAATATTAGTTCTAATAATACTAGTTCTTAGTTTTATAACTAAATACTTTTCATGAGTAATTTAGACTGGTTCGTATTAATATTTACTTTACTGTCTATAGTAGTATATGGAGTCTGGAAAACAAAAGGAGCAAACAATTTAAAATCATATTTAAAAGGAAATAATGATGCTAAATGGTGGGGTATAGGAATATCAATTATGGCTACCCAAGCAAGCGCAATAACTTTTTTATCAACACCTGGTCAAGCATATTCAGATGGAATGAGATTTGTTCAGTTCTATTTTGGACTTCCAATTGCAATGATTATTCTATCCGTTACATTTTTACCCATTTTTTACCGCCTAAAGGTTTATACTGCTTATGAATATTTAGAAACTAGGTTTGATTTAAAAACAAGAACCTTAGCAGCTCTTTTATTTTTAATTCAAAGGGGGCTGGCTGCAGGTATTACAATTTATGCACCTTCAATAATTTTGTCTACTTTATTGAACTGGAACCTCACCTTTACTAATATTTTTATTGGCTTTTTAGTAATTCTATATACTGTTTCTGGCGGTACAAAAGCAGTTACTCAGACTCAAAAACAACAAATGGCAGTTATGATGGGAGGAATGATTCTTGCGGGGTTTTTGTTACTTAATATGTTACCACAAAACATTTCATTTATCGATGCAATGCATGTTGCTGGAAAGATGGGGAAACTGAACGTAATTAATTTTGATTTTAATCTTTCTGATAGATATAATTTTTGGACCGGAACTACTGCAGCATTATTTTTATTTCTTTCTTATTTTGGAACAGATCAATCTCAAGTTCAAAGATACTTGTCTGGAAAATCTTTAGCCCAAAGTAGGCTAGGACTTATTATGAATGGCATATTAAAAATCCCTATGCAGTTAGTCATATTGTTTATAGGTGTTATGGTTTTTGTTTTTTACCAGTTTAACACCCCTCCAATATTATTTAATAAAGTAGAACTTAATAATGTTAAAAACTCTATATATTCTCAACAAATAGATGATTTGGAAAAGGAGTTTAAAATAATTCACCAACAAAAGTCTGCAGAATTATATGGTCTTATAGAATCTCAGAGAAAAGAGAAAATAAACCAAGTTAATCAATGGAAAAAAAAGGCTCTAATAAGTAATTCGAAGATGACAGATATTAATAATGAAGTTAAGGCCTTAGTTAAAGAAAATAATCCTTCGGCTGAGACTAATGATAAAGATTACATTTTTATGAATTACGTAATAGATTATTTGCCTCACGGAGTTATTGGATTATTATTTGCAGTTATGTTTTCTGCAGCAATGTCTTCTACTGCGTCAGAGCTAAATGCATTGGCATCAACAACAACAATTGACATCTATAAAAGATCAATTAAAAAATCCGAAAATGATCAACACTATTTATTGTCATCTAAATTCATCACATTATTATGGGGAATAATAGCTATAATATTTGCTACTACAGCTTCTCTTTTTGAAAACCTTATTCAAGCTGTCAATCTTTTAGGTTCTCTTTTTTATGGGACAATTCTAGGTATTTTCGTTGTTGCGTTTTATTTCAAAGACATAAAATCAAATGCAGTATTTTACAGCGCGATAATGGCAGAAATAATAGTCATCTCAATACACTTTGTAAATCACCTGGAAATAGCCCCTAGCTGGCTTCAAATGGGGTATTTATGGTATAATGTTGTAGGTTGTTTTCTAGTGTTGTTTTTTGGAAATTTTATTCAAAAAGTATTATTTAGATTTAATTTTATTAATTAACTCTTTACTTTTTTTAATATATCCATAATCATCTTTTTTGTCGCTAGCTATATCAATTACATAGTTCGCAGTAGATATAGCCCCATCCAAGTTTCCAAGCTTATTTAGAATTCTTGCTTTGTGATATGCCATCCAAAATGCATCAGGTCTTTTATCAATAGCTATGTTAATCCATTCTAAAGCCAATTCAAATTCTGAAGTGTTATCAACTAAAAATTTAGCACCATTGTAATAGTCATTTGCTGAAGGCCCTTCGTTTAATAAATCCATATAATCTTTTTGTAGTTTTTTAGCTCCTTGAGATTTCACCTCAATACTAATTTTTGTATTCGCCCATTTCATGGTCATTACAGTACTAAAAGATTTAAATGTCTCAAAATCTATAGTGAAAGATTCTGTAAAATTTTCTGTTTGTTTAGGTTCTATAGTAATACTACAAACTTGCTTTTCTTTATTGTATTCTCCAGATCCCCAAAGTTCAGTTTCTTTATTTAAAAGTATTTGCCACTCACCTTTTCCAGGGATAGTAAAGAGAGAATAACTCCCTTTTGGGACTTCTTTACCACCAAAAATACAGTCATTTTCAAAAGTTATCTTTGTAGCTTTGTTGGCTCCCGTTCTCCAAATTTTTCCAAATGGAACTAATTCTCCAAATATTTCTCTTCCTTTTACTCCAGGTCTTGAGTACTCAACTATCACATTGGAAACACCAACTTCTTGAGAAATCGTAGCAGTTGGGCTTGGCTTAGGAGTTTTAATCTGAGAATAAAAGCTATTGCAACACAGAATTGCAGTCATTAGAATCAATTTTTTCATTATTTATGTATTTAGATTTCAAATTTAAAAGTTTTATCTTAATTATTTCAAATTAGAATAAATAAAATTGGTTAACAATCGCCATAAAACTGGAAAAATAGGGGAACAAAAAGCATTAGATTTTTTGCTCGAAAATAACTATGAAATTTTATTTTCAAATTGGAGATTTCAAAGGTGTGAAATTGATATCGTAGCAAAAAAAAATAATGAACTTATTTTTGTTGAGGTTAAGACAAGAACAAGTTCCCTTTTATCTGAAGAAAACCTAATTTCTATTTCTCAACAAAAAAGAATAATTAATGCTGCAGACCATTTTATCAAACAAAATGAATTAGATTATAATATTAGATTTGACATGATATTTGTTGAAATAAGTTTAAATTCTTTTAAATTAACGCACTTTAAAGAATTTTTTAAACCCACAATTGATTAGACTTAATAAATATATTTCAAATTCAGGAGTATGCTCAAGAAGAGAAGCTGACGTTTTAATCTCAGAAGGAAAAATTAAAATAAATAACCAAGTTGTTACTGCCTTAGGAACGAAAGTTAATAAAGAGGATATTGTAATCTATAATGGAAAAATACTTAAAGCTGAAAATCATAAATATATATTAATTAATAAACCAAAAAATTGTATAACCACCGTTAAAGATACCCACGAAAGAAAAACAGTGATGGATATAATCGAGGGTGTTTGTGATGAACGCCTTTACCCGGTAGGGAGATTGGATAGAGACACTACGGGTTTATTATTGATGACAAACGATAGGGAACTTACCACAAGATTAACACACCCAAGTTTCGGGATTAAAAAAAAGTATGTAATTCAATTAGAAAATAGCATTCACCCAGACTCTTTAAAAGAAATGCTAAAAGGAATTCAATTAGATGATGGGGAAGTAAAATATGACGATGTTATATACGGTAGGCAACAAACAGATAGAACACAACTGATTGTGACCCTTCATTCTGGAAAAAATAGAGTTATTAGAAGAACAATGGAATATTTTGACAAAACGTTACTTCATTTAGACAGAATAGAATTTGCAGGAATAAGAAAAGGCAATTTGCAAAGGGGGAATTGGAGATTTTTAGACCCTAAAGAAGTTGGCTATCTTAAGATGACGAAATCTCGTTAAGTATATATTTACATGCATTTTGTTCAGCTGATTTTTTAGATGAACCATTACCTTTGCCTATAATAGTTTCTCTTTCTAAAATCGTAGAACTGAACCATATTTTTTCCATATTATTATCACGTATAGTGTTGAAATTAATTTTCGAGCCTTTCTTTTGATACATCATCAAAACTTCGCTTTTATAGTCTTGATTTTCTAAAATAATTTTATCAATGTCTAAATTTGATTTTAATATGAAATCTTCAATACTTTTTTTTGCTTTTTCAATTCCTAAGTCTATTAAAATAGCACCATACAGGGCTTCAAAAGTATTTCCTAACAATGACTTATAACTATTTGAACTTTTTTGATAAAGAATAAACTCTTGAAGACCTAATTCCTGTCCAATTTTGTTCAAATTTTCCCGGCTTACAATTTTAGCTCTTAACTGAGTTAAATAACCTTCATTATCATTAGGATAAATATCATACAAATAATTAGCGACAGTTAAAGATATAAATGCATCTCCAAGAAATTCTAACCTTTCATTATCAAGATTATTTTTCTGTATATTTTTATATGAACTATGCGTAATTGCTTCGAGATATAAACGTTCATTAATAGGCTTAACGCCTAGTTTAAGGGCTAAGAAATTTAAAAATTTTTCGGATAATAGAGAAGACTTCTTTTTTTTTAAAAAAAAACTAATCATTGTATTCTTTAACAATAATAGATGAGTTGTGACCCCCAAATCCAAAAGTGTTACTTATAGCAGATTTAACGGTTCTTTTTTGAGCCTTATTCAATGTTAAATTTAGATTATAGTCTATATTTTCGTCTTTGTTCTCAAAATTAATTGTTGGAGGTATAATATTATTTTCTATAGCCTTTACGCAAGCAATGGCTTCTATAGCTCCTGCTGCACCTAATAAGTGACCTGTCATGGACTTGGTACTACTAATATTTAAATTAAATGCATGGTCACCAAAAACTTTTTTAATTGCCAGTATTTCTGCAATATCTCCTAAAGGAGTAGATGTTCCATGAACGTTTATGTAGTCAATATCTTCTGGGATCATTCCAGCATCTTCTATTGCAAGTTTCATAACGCTTATTGCACCCCTTCCTTCTGGATGTGGGGCTGTAATATGATGGGCATCAGCTGTTAGTCCTCCTCCGGCAACTTCTGCATAAATTTTAGCTCCTCTTTTTTTTGCATGCTCTAACTCTTCAAGAATTAAGCACCCTGATCCTTCCCCAAGAACAAACCCATCTCTAGTTGAATCAAATGGCCTGGATGCAGTTTTGGGGTTGTCATTTCTAGTTGATAATGCTTTAAGAGCATTGAACCCTCCAATTCCAGCAATATTTACACCAGCTTCAGAACCCCCAGTTACAATAAAATCTGATTTACCAAGCTGAATCAACATCAAGGCATCAATAATAGCATTTGTTGACGAAGCACATGCAGATACAGTAACATAATTAGGTCCACGTAATCCGTGTTTTATAGAAATATGCCCAGCAGCAATATCGACTATCATCTTAGGTACAAAAAACGGGTTAAATCTTGGTGATCCGTCTCCGTCTTTGAAATTAAAACACTCCTCTTGAAATGTCCCCATTCCTCCGATTCCAGAACCCCAAACTACTCCGGCTCTATCTAAATTTACTTTTTCTAAGTCTAATTTCGAGTCTAATATTGCTTCATCTGCAGTAGCAAGAGCATAAATAGAAAAAAGATCTAATTTTCTAGCTTCTTTTCTATCCATTATATTTAAAGGATCGAAATTTTTAACTTCGCAGGCAAATTGAGTTTTAAATAAAGCAGTATCAAATTTTGTAATATTTGCTGCACCGCTCTCACCCTTAATAAGGTTTTTCCAGTATTCATCAACAGAATTGCCTACTGGAGTTAATGCACCCATACCAGTAATGACAACTCTTTTTTTATTCATAAAACTAGTTTTGAGACGTAAATATAAGGAGTATTATTTATTCTCTTCAATATATTTAATTGCTTGACCAACAGTTTGAATATTTTCAGCTTGTTCATCGGGGATAGCAATGTTGAATTCTTTTTCAAATTCCATAATTAATTCTACGGTATCTAAGGAATCAGCTCCTAAATCGTTGGTAAAACTAGCTTCTGTAGTTACTTCACCTTCATCAACTCCTAATTTATCAACTATAATAGATATAACTTTAGATTGTACGTCTGACATATTATGTTTTTTAATTGTTTTTCAATGCAAATAAATAACTTTTCCTGAATTCAACAAAATTCTTTACTTTAAACTTATTCAACAACTATAGTTGATTAACTACTTATCTATGTTTATATTTCGGAAAATTAAGAGATGAAAGTAGCTTTATTTGCCTCTGGTAGAGGAAGTAATGTTGAAAATATTATTCAATTTTTTAATGGAAATAAAAGAATAAATATTTCACTTATTTGCTCAAATAATAAAAGTAGTGGAGCTGTTTTGCACGCTAAAAACCATAAAATACCTTACTTTTTTTTAACAAAATATGATTTATTGGATTCGAAAACATTGATAAAAGAGCTTCATGATGCTAAAATAGATTTATTAGTACTAGCCGGATTTCTTTTAAAAATACCTGCTTTTTTCATCAAAAATTTTAAGGGAAAAATAATTAATATTCACCCCTCACTATTGCCAAAATATGGTGGTAAAGGAATGTATGGAGACAACATCCATAATTTGGTTTTAAAAAACAAAGAAAAGGAAACAGGAATTACTTTCCATTATGTGAATGAAAACTATGATGAAGGGGAGATTATAGCACAGTTTAAAATTAAAATAGACAAGTTCGAAACATTAAACTCTCTTAAGAAAAAAATAAGTCAAGAAGAATTACTAAATTATCCAAAAATTATAAGTTCATTTTTAGATGAATAAAATTAAAAGAAAAATACACGAAATAATTTTTGAGGCTGATACTCCAATGGGTAAATTATTCGATATTGCTCTGCTGGTTATGATTTTATTAAGTGTTGCTGTAGTGATGCTGGAAAGTGTAGAGTCTTTTAGAAACGAATGGGCGTGGTTATTTGAAATTTTAGAATGGACATTTACCATTTTATTTTCATTAGAGTATTTACTTAGGATATTTTCTGTTAAAAATCCTTTCAAATATATATTTAGCTTTTATGGTATTATAGACTTATTATCTTTAATCCCATCCTACATTGGGATAGCTATAGGAGCAAATAACATTTCCTCAATTAAAAGTATTAGAACTGTAAGATTGATTAGAATATTTAGAATTCTAAAACTCATTAGATATATTAAAGAAGCAGCAGCTTTAAAAAAAGCTTTTGTAGCAAGCAAGCAAAGAATTGTTGTTTTTCTTTTTGTGGTATTTTCAATAGTTGTCTTAATGGGAACTATAATTTATATGTTAGAAGATCCAAAGGATGGCTTTACATCTATTCCTAGAAGTATTTATTGGGCAATTGTAACTCTTACTACTGTTGGTTATGGAGATATTGCTCCCCAAACTCCTTTAGGACAGTTTTTTGCTTCTTTAATAATGATTTTAGGATATTCTATTATTGCAGTTCCTACTGGAATGATTTCTGTAGAATTGTCAAAAACCTCGCTAAATACAAAAAATTGTGGTTCTTGTTCTTTAGACAATCATGAAGATGATGCTTTATTTTGTAAAAAATGTGGTGAAGAACTTAGTCCTAATAACTGATGAAGATTAAACTATACACAGATGGCTCAGCTAAAGGGAATCCTGGCAGGGGAGGATATGGATTAGTCTTAATTTCTGGAAAACACTACAAAGAAATTTCACAAGGATTCAGATATACTACCAACAACCGAATGGAACTATTGGCAGTAATTGTAGGTTTGGAACATCTAAAAAGTAAAAAGTGTGATGTTTTAGTTTTTTCAGACTCCAAGTATGTTGTAGACTCAGTGGAGAAAAAATGGGTGTTTCAGTGGGTTAAAAAAGGTTTTAAGGGAAAGAAAAATGCAGATTTGTGGAAAAGGTTTCTACTAATTTATCAAAAACATAATGTTTCATTTCAATGGGTTAAAGGTCACGCAGGCCACCCTGAAAATGAGAAATGTGACCAATTAGCTGTTGAGGCATCTGATTATAAAGAATTATTAATTGACAAAGGCTACGAACATTCTATAAATTCTAATTCCATGTTTTAATAATGAAAGCTATCCAGCTAATTAAATACGGATCATCTAAAGATTCATTTTCTTCGAGGAATGTACCGTTACCAATTTTGGTAAATAAAGATGATGTACTTATAAAAGTACATGCATTCGGAATTAATTTTGCAGATATAATGGCTCGAAAAGGTCTTTACAAAGCATCCCCAGCTCTTCCTGCTGTTTTAGGATATGAAGTTGTTGGAATTGTAGAAAAAACTAAAAATCCTCAATACAAAAATTTAATTGGAAAAAGAGTATTAGCATTGACAAGATTTGGTGGTTATGCAGAATATGCAGTTACAAGTATATTAGCCCTGATTGAAATACCAAAGACTTTAAAAAATGGCATAGCCCTAGCATTAGCTACTCAATACTGTACTGCTTTATTGGCTGTAAAAAAAGCTTCTTTACAAAAAGATGATTTAGTATTAATTCATTCAGCATCTGGTGGAGTTGGAACGGCTTTAACCCAGCTTTTAAAACTAAAAGGTTGTAAAATAATTGGACTAACAAGATCTGAATCTAAAATACCTTACTTGAAAAGTAATGGAGTTGATTTTCCAATTGACACTTCAAAAAAAGATTATAAACTTCAAATTCAACAAATATTTCCAAACCAAAAAATCACATCAATTTTTAATTCTGTAGGTGGAATAACATTTAAAAAAGACATTCAATTATTAGAAAATAGTGGAACTTTAGTATTCTTTGGTATTTCGGATAGAATAAATCAAAAGAAAGGGCTTTTCCAAACACTATTGCAAATGCTGAAAATTGGAAAAATTCACCCAGCACTTCTTATTTTGAAATCACAAACCATTGCAGGATTAAATCTTTTAGAAATAGCTGATAAAAACCCTCAACAACTTTTAGAGTCATTAAAAGAGTTAGTTAATTTACAAAATAGTAATGTTATAAATCCTATTGCTTGCAACAAATTTACTTGGGAAGAAATTTCAAAAGCCCATTATGGAATGGAAAATGCTCAATTTACAGGCAAAACGTATATTAATATTATAGATGAATGAAAAGAGTTTTTGTTGTATTTTTAATTTTTATTATTGGTGCTGGGATTATAATATTTCTAAATCTCGATTGGCAGAACAATAAAAAGTTACCAGTTTTTCAACCTAATGATATTAACCCAGAACTAGTAGACTCGTCATTGCATGGAAGAGGAAGAGGTATTGATGGAGGTGATCATCGTATTTCCAACTTTGAATTATTTGATCAACGGAATAAAAAAGTCACCAGAAACCTAATAAAGAACAAAATTGTTGTTGCCAACTTTTTCTTTGTTTCTTGTCCATCAATATGTCCTAAAATGACCAAAAACTTAATAACGATTCATCGTAAATTTATTGACGACAATTCACTTATAATATTATCTCATACAGTTTGGCCAGAAGTTGACAAGGTTCCTTTATTATTCAGTTATGCGGAAAAGTATAAGATTAATTACAATAGCTGGAGATTTTTGACTGGAAGAAAAGAAGAATTATATAGGCTTGCTCGCCAAGATTACTTGGTCGTGCCAGATATTAAAGATCCTAACTTCCAGCATGGTAGTGAAGCAGATTTTATTCATACTGAAAATATAGTTTTAATAGACCCAAAACAAAGAATAAGAGGATATTATGATGGGACAAATCCTGAAGAAATGATAAGATTAGAAGAAGATATAGAGATCCTTAAAAAGCTCTTTTGGAATCATTAAATTTTTTAATAATCGTTTTTTAAAAGTATTTTTTTAGTTTATGGGTAAGATAATAAAATGGTAGCGTATCTAAAAGAGCTATCATTAGTTTAAAAATATATCCTGATATTATAAAGTAGAACAAAGAATGAGTTAAATCTCCGTTAATATTTTTTGGTAGTCCATCTACAGCGAAATGTGTTATTAATATAACAGCCATGCTATCTACTAATTGACTAATTAATGTAGACACATTATTTCTAAGCCAAAGTTTCTTATCACCAGTTTTTTCTTTCAAGTAATGAAATATTTGAACATCAATAAATTGAGCACTTATATAAGCAATCATAGATCCTAAAGTTGCTCCCATACTTAATTTTCTTATGTGATAAAAAGCATAATCAGGATGAATATAAACTTCATTATTGTTTATTTTATAAAGCGGAGAATTATTTAAAATTTCATGGGGGGGGTCTAGCGCACCGGCAATCCAAACAAAAAATAAAACCCAAAGATTAAGAACTAGCCCCATCCATACTACCCAATTAGCTCTTTGTTTCCCATAAAGCTCACTTATTAGGTCTGTGCATAAAAAAGTGATTGGGTAAGGAAGGACTCCAATTGCAATTACAAATGGAATGTCATAATCTAAAAACTCAAACGAATAGTCAATAAATTTTGAGGTTCCTAGTATATTCAGTAGCGTTATTGAACCCAAAAATAAACCAGATAATATTAGAAATATTACAGCTTTATTTTTTTCTTTTTTATCTAATGAAGTGTTGTTCATTTTATTTAAGCTAGTGATTAAATTTACCTTAAAATATAAAACTTATATGTATTTTTAAATAATAGTTTTCAAAATATAAATGATAAAAATAGCCTCCATTCAAACCAATATTTTCTGGGAAGATCCTAAAACCAATAAGCGGGAGTACGATAAATTATTTCCTTCTTTAGAAGCTTTTGACTTAATAATTTTACCAGAAATGTTTACAACTGGGTTTTCAATAAGGGCCAATAAAATTGCTGAAAACAGCTCTGGAGAAACACTTTTGTGGATGCAACAACACTCTAAAAAACTGAATACTTGTATTGTAGGCAGTTTGCCAATAAAGGAAAATAACAAATTTTATAATAGGCTTTATGTGGTTAAACCCAATGAAGTCCAGTACTATGATAAAAGATATCTTTTTTCAATGGCAGACGAAGACAAACACTTCTCAAGGGGAGAAAAAGAACTTATTTTTGAAATAAAAGGCTGGAAAATAAAACCATTGATTTGTTATGATTTGAGGTTTCCAGTTTGGAGCAAAAATAAGCACAAAAACAAAGAATTTAGTTATGATATTTTAGTGTATGTAGCGAATTGGCCTGCCGCCCGATCGGATGCTTGGAAAGCCCTTTTAAAAGCTAGAGCCATTGAAAATGCATCATATGTTATTGGGGTAAATAGAATTGGTAAAGACAATAATAAAATTGATTATGATGGTTCTTCAAGAGTTTTTAATTTTCAAGGAAATAGAATAGATAAATTTGAGGCTAATAATTTTCATATTGAGAAAAGTATTTTTATAAAAACAGAACTGAATACATACAGAGAGAAATTCCCAGTTTTACAAGATGCAGATGATTTTAATCTTCTTTAGTAAAGTCCCATTGAATATTTAAAGTCCAATTTTTTTTGAGTTTTATAACTTCTTGATAAATAAAAATTGGCTCTGGTAAAATCCTATTAACCAAATCGCCCTTAGACCAGTATCCATTCCCATCTAGGTCTGCAACTATCTTTATTTTATAATCACCTGGATAACATCTTAAAATAGTAGTGTCTAATTTTTCTCCATTAATATTAAATTGCTTAACAACCTCTTCGTTTTTTAAAATTTGTAAGATTGAATTTTTAAATGGAAGATTGAAAACATTTAGCTCTAAAGAGGACAAATCGTCATCCTGAATTAAACTAAAATTCACAGTACTTGTATCCTCTTTTGATTTTTTTAGTCCATCTATACTACCTGGGAAAAGAGTCATTTTATAGTTTTTATGTTCTTCCATTGGTAAAATTGTAAGATAGTTTTCACTATACTTAAAGCTTGAATTAATATTTATAGAATCAGCCATTATCTTTATAAGCGAGCTATCAAAACCTTTGATAAATTGATTAAAATCTAGTGTATATCCAAATTTTGATTCTAATGTTTTTTCTTCATATTTTTTATAGGAAAGTTTTGAATTAACAGGTGTTTTTAAATCTACAGCAACTCTTAATGTGTCATAAAATTTATTGGGAGAAGAAATAATTACCGTGTGTTTTTTTAAAGTATCTGAGAAATAAAAATGATGTTTATTTATTATTCTATTTGAGAAGTAAGTTTTATTAGTTGTTATATCAATAACAGTGCATGAGTCAATGGGGGTATTAAAATATAACTCTAGATGCCCTAAATCATTGAACTTTACCTTATCCAAAGAAGCGCTCTTTAGAGCCTCATAATTAATAATATTTTTAAATCCGGAGCTGTCTTTAATAAAAATAGTATCCAGTAAAAACCCATGAACTTCTGTTGTTGTATCTAGTAAAAGATTGTCATTTTCATCAATAAAAGAATACATCAAATATTCCCCATTTTTAATATTATCTATTTTAAATTCTCCATTTTTGTTTGAATAAGTTTTATAACAAAAATCACTATTAGAAACACTTACAAGTTTAACTAAAGAATTTTCTAAAATATTTTTTTCAGGATACTTAAATACCTGTCCGCTTATGCTCCCAGAATCTAAATAATCCCCAGTTGAAATAATATAATTAAAGGAACTTATTTTATTAGACTCTGTAATGTCAGCAATCGAATTAAGAAACAAAAATGAGTATGTTGTATTTGATGTCAAGGAATCTTTCCACTTTATTTCTAAATTCCTTTTGTCTTGAATGGCCTCAACATTTTTAATTTCAGGATTAGTTATAAATCCTTTATTACCATCAATAAACTGAACATTTTCATTAAATTTTAATAAAATTGAGGACTGATCAAAGTTTCTAATTTCTTTAGTAGAGTCTACCATTAATATTGGAGCATTTATATCTTTTTCTCCACCAGTTAAAGCGGTTTGTTGAGCACAGCCAACTAAAAAAGATAAAATCAATATATATAGATACTTCAAACTAATTCTAGGATTAAATTATTAATTGAACTTAAATTCATTTCATCAATTTTATTAAAAGCATTAATTTTGTCATGATCAATATCTAGTATATAAGTAATTACTCCTTTTTTGTTTTTAATTGGGATTACAATTTCCGACTTTGATTCTTTATTGCAGGCAATATGGCCTTCAAATAACTCAACATTGTCAACTATTATTGATTTTTCTTTATCCCAAGATTTTCCACATACACCTTTACCTTTTGGGATTTTCACACAGGCAACTGGGCCTTGAAATGCGTTTAATATTAGAAAATTACCTTCAACCTTATAAAACCCTACCCAAAACCAATTAAAATTATTTTTTAACAATGCAGTTATATTTCCTAAATTGGTGAAAGTAGGAACTGAATAATCTATGATATTATCAATGTCTTTAAGAATATTTTTATATAAATTAGATTTTAGTTTCAACTTCAAATAATTAAACAAAAATAACTTCATCTATTAAATATGCAATTTTTTTTATTTTTATACATTAAAATATTTTATGGCAGGACATAGTAAATGGGCAAATATTAAGCACCGAAAGGCTGCTCAAGATAATAAAAGAGCTAAGGTTTTTACTAGAGCAATTAAAGAAATAACTATTGCAGCTAGAGATGGAGGTGGGGAATTGGACACTAATCCTTCCTTGCGATTGGCTGTTCAAAATGCAAAAGGCGCCAATATGCCAAAAGACACTATTGAGAGAGCTATTAAAAAGGGAATTGGAGGAGAAGGCGCTAATTTAGTTGAAATCACTTTTGAAGGTTATGCTTCCAATGGAATAGCTGTATTTGTTGAAGCAACTACCGACAATAATAACAGAACAGTAGCATCAGTTAGATCAATATTCAATAAGTATAACGGTAATTTAGGGACCAATGGGTCTCTTGGTTTTCTATTTGAAAGAAAAGGGATATTCACTTTAAAAAAAGAGACTATTGAGACAGAAGATTTAGAAGAACTAGAGATGGATTTAATTGATTTTGGCTTAGAAGAATTAACTGCTGTTGAAGATGAAGTAATTATTCAAACTTCATTCGATGATTATGGCAAAATGCAATCTCAATTAGATGATAAAAAATTAATAGTTAGTAATTCAGAACTTCAAAGAATTCCAGTTGATACTACAAAACTAGCTATTGATGATGCACAAAAAGTAATGAAATTAATAGATAAAATGGAGGAAGATGATGATGTCAATGCAGTTTATCATAATCTTGAAATTACTGAAGAACTAATAAATTCACTTTAGTTTACTAGTAAAATAAACTATTCTAGTCCTAAACTTCTAAGTGGGGTATTAATTCATACTAATATTTAACCACATTAATTCTTTTTATAATATCGTCATAAGAAACTTTAAGCAGGTAAATGCCTTTTGGACAATCTTCAAGGCTTAAACTTCTATTATTGATGACTTTTAATAATTTTCCAGTAAAATCATAAAGCTGTAAATTAATTTCACCATCATAATTATCTAATTTTATATTGACAATATTATTAGTTGGATTAGGAAAAACAGTCAGGCTAGATGATTTATTTACAATAACACCATTAAGACTGTTAAAACAATCGGATGAATAGTTGCAATTCTCACTAAAAAAATGATTGGAATCAAAATAAAAATTAGAATTATTTATCCAATTTGAATTTGAATATGAAGAGTCATCTACTTCAATACAAGTAAGGTTAGAATTTCCTTGGGCAAAAACCCTTGTGATGTTAGTATTATTATCATTTTTTAAGTTTAAACAAGATAAAAAATTAGAATCAAGATAAATCACTTCTAATAAAGAATTATTACTTAAATCAATACTTTCAAGATAATTATTAAAACACCAAAATGTTTTTAATGCTATATTCTGAATTACATCTAAGCTATCTATGAAGTTGTCATCTAAGTAGAGATATTCAAGTTTTGTGCAACTTCTTAAGTCTATATTTTCTATAAAATTATAGTTTAAATACAGTGTTTGAAGATTTACACAATTACTTAAATCCACATTTTCTATGAAGTTGGTATCTAAATCTAAATATTCAAGAGCCATACAATTACTTAAATCAATAGTATCTATTAAGTTATCAGAACAAAGAAGTTTTTTTAGAGTAGTATTATTAGAAAAATCTAAAGTTGATAGAAAATTATTGTGACAGTCAAGGTATTGTAGACTTGTAAAATCTTCTATTCCAGTTAAATCTGAAATAAAATCATTAAAAATAATAAGTGAATCAACTGTACTAATACTAGCAGTAGTTACCGAATCATTGTCAGCTATACCGTCTCCCATACCATAAGATTCTAATAAAGCTTCAAAAGTGTCATCCGGAACGTAAGTTTTTTGTTGTCCTTTGGTTGAAATTCCGATTATTATTATTGTTAATGTAAATATTAGATATTTCATGAATTAATAATTAGTTATTAAGTATTAAGTAATGGTTTAAAATATGAAAATAATAATTTAGAAGAATACTAAGTACTTTCTTTTTCATTGATATTTTCTTTTTCATTAATATTTCCTTTTTCAGATAGTAAAATTGCCAAAGGCCTTGTGGAGTCTATTTCAGAGAGTATTATAATAATTACAACAGTGAAAGGAACACTTACAATCATACCCGTTGTTCCCCAGATAAGCCCCCAAAACATTAAAGATAAGATACTTAATAGCGGACTTATATTCATGGAATTCCCTAGCCATTTTGGCTCAATAAAATTCCCAATTATTACTTGAATAGATCCAACTACGAATAAAATAATAAAAGCATTGGAGAAGTCACCAAATTGAAGCATTGAAAAAACTACCGGAAATAAAGTTGCAAGTAAAGAACCTATTGTAGGAATAAAGTTTAAAATAAAAATTAAAAATGCCCAAAATATGGCAAAATTTAAATCACAAAAATAGAAGACAACAAAGCTAATTAATCCAGTTATAAAGCTAGATATAGTTTTAATCCCTAAATATTGCGCAACTGACCATTCTATTTTATTAAGTGTCTTATTTAAGTTGTTAACGTTTGAAGATGAGTTTGCAAAGTATTGTTTTAGTTTATTATCAAAGTGGAGCTCCTCAATAAATATAAATACTGTAAATATTAAAATCATCAAAGTACTACTTATGATATTTGAAACGGCATCAAAAAGCATTTCTGCTAGCCCAGAAATACTGATTTCAGTATATTGTGTTTTAATATAGGATTGCACATCGATTTTAAATTTATCATTGATAATAGTGACTAAATCTGTTATATTTTTATCATAATCATGATGGGATTCAATAATTGAATTAAAACTTGATAAAATTAGCTGAGTAAAAAAATAAAGAATCCCAAAAATAAAAAAAGCAGTAAAGACCTTCTTAAATTGATCGGGAATCCATCTACCATATACTGGTATTTGTTGAGAAAAAGTGGTAAAAACTCTAATGGTAAACCATAAAAGAAGTGCAAAAATAAATGGAATGAGGATAGACTGTCCATAAATTAATATGATAATTACACCTGAAAAGCCTATTATATATTTAGAGAATTTATTCAAGTTATTTTACGTTAAATATAGTATATATACTATTATCTAATACAAACAATATGATTTTATAAGGTTATTTATTAGACGTAATTAAGTATGAAAATGCTATTTTTGGTGTTTAGTAATAAATCTAAAAAGAAATTTTTTAAAAAAAAGTGACCCCGGAAGGATTCGAACCCTCAACCCTCAGAGCCGAAATCTGATATTCTATCCAGTTGAACTACGGAGCCATTTCAAACAAAAATAGTTTATTTGTAATAATTATTTTAATATTTAGTTAGTTTGTATAATATGAAAAGGATTTTATATACTTTACTTTTTTTAAATCAATTTATTTCATTAGTAAATGCACAAGATTTTTCCGTTGGAACTTGGAGAGATCATTTACCATATTCAAAGTTTACTCAAGTGGCTTCTGTGGGAGATATAATCTATGCCGCAACTCAATTTTCATTAGTAGAATTTGATAACTCTACCAATGAGATAACGAAATTAAGTACTGTGAATGGATTAAGTGAAATTGGCATTTCCTGTATTAGGGCTAATAGATCCCAAAATGCCTTGTTAGTTGCTTATAACTCTAGCAACATAGACCTAATTAAAAATGGTGAAGTCATTAATATTTCTTCCATTATTAACAGCTCTATAATTGGAGATAAAACAATTTACAATCTTTATAGTCATAGTAAATATATATATGTATGTACAGGTTTTGGAATAGTAGTTGTGGACCTCGATAAAGAAGAAATTAAAGACACTTATCTAATTGGAGCTTTAAATTCTCAAGTAAAAGTAAAAGACATTCATATTTCTAATGATACAATTTATGCTTTGACAGAAAATGAAATAAAGTATGCCCCCTTAAACAATGGATTTTTATCTAACTCCGTTGTATGGAGTTCACATAGCCTCCCAAATGGTTCGGATATTGACCAGCTAGAATCTTTTGGAGACGATTTTTTTGCTTTTGGAAGATCTAAAACAATTTTTCAATATTCCAATAATCAATGGGATACTTTAATTTATCAACCTAATGAAAACATTAGAAATTTTAAAGTAATCAACGAAAATTTAATTATTTGTTCACTAAATTCTATTGAAATTTATGATCGAAACTTACAGCTTCTAAATGAACTATTTGCATATAATGCAACTACATTTATGTCCCCTAATGATATTATTAAAGAGGATGGATATTACTGGATAGCGGATAATTCAAAAGGGTTTAACAGAGTTTCTAATAACTGGTTATCCGATCCAATTACAAATGAGGGACCTTTTTCAAATGACTGTTTTCATTTATCATCAAAGGGAGATCAATTATATGTTGCTTCTGGAAGAACTGATGGAACTAATTGGAATAAGACATATAATACGAATGGAATTTATCGATTTAAAAGTTCTTGGACTACTTACAACCGAACTACTAACTCCATTATGCAACAAGAAATAGATACAATTTCAGATATTGTTTGGGTAACACCAAACCCTAGAGATCAAAATAAATTTGTTGCCTCATCTTGGTCTGGTGGACTACTTTCTTTTAATAATAATGATCTAGAAGAAAGATTTACATTTCATAATTCTTCACTGCAAACTAGAATTGGAGGAAATGGATATAGTGTTTTTGTAGCAGGAACATGTTTTGATAACAACGGGAACTTATGGGTTTCAAATTCTTTTACCTCAGCTCCTCTTTCAGTTAAAACTATTGATGGTAGTTGGAAATCTTTTTATTGCGGAGGGGCTTTAACTAATAAGCTATGTACGGATCTAATTATAGATGAACAGTACGGATTCATATGGATGGCAATAAAATCAGTTGGAATTTTAGTTTATGACTTTAATCAAACTCCTCTCGATGAATCCGATGACCAATATAAAATTATTGGCAGCGGCAATGGAACAGGATCATTACCAAGTACGTTTGTAAATACTCTAGCAATCGATAAAGATGGAGAAATATGGATTGGAACTGATCAAGGTCCTGTAATATTTTATAGTTCATACTCCATTATGAATGAACCAACTTATGATGCCCAAAAAATATTGATAGAACAAGATGGAACCTTACAGTACCTATTAGAAAACGAAAGAATAACAGATATTGAAATTGATGGAGCTAATAGAAAATGGATTTCAACTGATGGAGGAGGAGTATTTTTACTATCTGAAGAAGGGACACAAACTATATATTCTTTCTCAAAAAATAATAGCCCACTTTACAGCGACGTAATAAATTCTTTGGCCATTAATGACAATACTGGGGAAGTTTATATGGGATCTACAGATGGGATTATAGGGTTTAAATCCACTGCCACCTCTTCAAATATTCAGTTTAAAACTTTGGAAGTTTTTCCAAACCCAGTTAGACCAGAATATCAAGGAAATATTGCTATAAGAGGGATGATGAATAATTCAGAGGTTAAAATTGTTAACGCAAGTGGATTCCCAGTTAAAACAGTTTTTTCTAACGGAGGACAGGCAATTTGGGACGGATTAGACAATAACAATCAACAAGTAGGAAGTGGAGTTTATTACTTTTTAGTAACTTCAGAAGATGGGTATTCTAAAGTTAAATCAAAGGTTCTTATAATAAGATAGTTTTAATCTTCAAAGTGTGAATATCTATCTTTTCTTCTCATTTTTATTGTTTAGTTTACATCTATTTTTGAATTATGATTTGGTTAGATATTGTTTTATTAGCTCCGTTGTTATGGGGATCATATGTTGGGTTTAAAAAAGGACTTGTAGGACAAATATTAGGGCTCTTAAGTTTGTCTGCTGGTGTCTGGATAGGGACTCAGCATCAAGAGCTGGTAGAATTCTTGGTTATCGATAAAGTACAGGTTAAGTATCTATCAATTATATGTTTTGTAATTCTATTTTTTAGCACCTTAATCATTGGGGCAATACTTATTAAAATCATAGAAAAGTTCATCAACTTAGTACAGCTAAAATTTCTAAATAAAATTGCAGGATTAGTTCTTGGAATATTTAAGGTTTTATCGTTTTTAGTAGTAATAGTTTTTATGATTGAAAGCTGGGATTCTCATAGTTTCGTAATAAAAAAAAAGACAAAAAACACATCAATTATCTATCCGATTTTTAAAAATATAGGAGATTTAATTTTGCCTAAGCTCAAAGATCAAAATGTTTTAGATCATTTACCAAATCAAAATATTTTAACTATATAATTTAAACTTTAACTACATTTGAAAAGTGTATTTTTCAGACTTACCAGGACAAGAACCTATTAAAACTCAATTAACAGATTTATTTAAATCTAATAAAGTTCCTCATGCCCTTTTATTGACCGGGTTAGAGGGTTGTGGACATCTACAATTAGCGCTCTCTTTTTCTTGCCTCCTACTTTGTGAGAATCCAAATGAAACTGACTCATGTAAAAACTGTTCGTCATGTAAAATGTTCGAAAAATTTCAACATCCAGATTTACATTTTTCATTTCCAATTCATCTTTCAAAAACAGAACATTCTGAGATATCAGATGATCAAAGAGTTTCATTTATAGAGATTCTAAAAGATTTCAAATGCTTAGGAAAAAAAACCTGGTATTCTAAAATGGGTAATGAAAATAAGCAAGGGGTTATTGGAGTTAAAGAAAGTCAATCAATTCTAAATAAACTTAACCTTAAATCATTTTTTGGAGGTCGAAAAATTCTTATTATGTGGATGCCTGAGCTAATGAATGTTCAAGCTGCCAATAAGCTCTTAAAACTAATTGAAGAACCGCCCCAAGAGACTTATTTTATTTTTATTTCTAATGATCAATCAAAAATTTTACCTACTATAAATTCTAGATTTCAAAATATTAGTGTCCCTAAAATGATCGATAATGAGATTGCTACATTTTTAAAAACTAATTTTCAATTAGATTCTAGTTTAGCTGAAAAAATTGCAATTAATTCAAATGGAAATTTAAACAAAGCAATTTGTGCTCACCTAGAATCAGGTAGTTCCGAACTAAACAGATCTCTTTTCGTTAACTGGATGCGACTTTGTTACTCAAGAAATATTGCGGACACTATAGACTGGGTCAACGAATTTTCTAAAATAGGACGAGAACAAATTAAAGATTTTATTAGCTATGCTTTAGAAATGTACAGACAATGTATTCTTGGTAATTTCAAACTTTCCATGATAGGATTAAACGAAAGTGAAGAAAGTTTTTTAGAAAAATTTAAGCCATTTGTAAATCACAAAAATATTTCGGAAATTAATTCAGTAATGAATGAAGCATATTATCATTTAGAGAGAAATGCAAATCCAAAAATTTTAATGCTTGATGTCTCATTGCAGCTTTACAAATTATTAAGAAAATAAATTACCTAATATTTTAAATACAATTAATGAGATTAAATTATTTTATTGCCATAGGAATATTAAGCTTATTTGTTAGTTGTAAGGATGAAGATATATTATTCAATGAATATATTGAAATTAGTAATTCCCAGCTTTCTTATTTAGATACAGTTGTTTTTCAAACAAATATTTTAGATACTTCTAATACTCACAATATATTTTTACAACTGAGAACTTCCACAGATTATAAATGGTCAAATATGTTTATTTTCTCAGAGATAAATTTTCCAAATAGTAAAACAAGGACAGATACTTTCGAAATAATTTTAATGGATAAAAAAGGACATTGGAAGGGAAATAAATCCGGGATTATGGTCAATTATAATTATTCTCTTTATAAGAACATTAAGTTTCCAATTAAAGGAAAATACAAATTCAGATTTGTTCAAGCAATGAGAGACACGGTCTTGGAGGAAGTTAAAAATTTAGGATTAAAAATTACTAAGCCCATAAAAAAGCTTTAATTCTTTAAAGCAATATTATGAAAAACATAATAAATTCTAAATTACCTAATGTAGGTACTAATATTTTTTCTTCTATGTCTAAATTAGCAAGTGAAAATAAAGCAATTAATTTATCTCAAGGCTATCCAGATTTTGAAGTCGACCCTTTTCTTATAAAATTAGTAAACAAGTATCTGAATAAAGGCATTAATCAATACGCTCCAATGCAAGGAGCGGTAAGATTAAGAGAAGCAATTTCAGAAAAGATTGAAAGTAATTACCATCAATATTATGATATAAATGATGAGATTACTGTTACTGCCGGTGCAACCCAAGCAATATTCACCACTATTGCAGCATTTATTCATCCAAAAGACGAAGTAATCATTTTTTCTCCTGCTTTTGACTGTTATCAACCAGCCGTAGAACTTAATGGAGGAGTCCCAGTTTTTATAGAGTTAGAGCCCCCAGAATTTAAAATTGATTGGAAAAAAGTAGAAAAAAAAATTTCTTCTAAAACTAGAATGATTATAATTAATAATCCTCACAATCCGCTTGGGACTATTTTCACAGAAAACGATATGAAATGTTTAGAAAATATTTCTCAAAAGTATAATACTTTAATTTTAAGTGATGAGGTTTATGAACATTTAGTGTATGACAACAACGAACATATATCAATTTGTAAATATCCAAAGTTATTTAATAATGCAATTGCTACATTCTCATTTGGAAAAACATTTCATATTACAGGATGGAAACTAGGTTATGTTATGGCGCCAAAACATTTAATGATAGAAATTAGAAAAGTACATCAATTCAATGTTTTTTCATGCAATCATCCAATACAACTAGCAATTGCAGACTATCTGCAAACGCCAGATCACTACTTAAGTCTAAATAGTTTTTATCAAGAAAAGAGAGATTTATTTTTAGAAATAGTTAGTGCTTCAAGATTTAAATCTATTCCATGTAAAGGAACTTATTTTCAATTGCTTAATTTTTCAAATATTTCAGTTATTTCAGATACTGAAATGGCAAAAAAATTAACAATATCAAATGGAATAGCTAGTATTCCTATTTCTGTATTTTCTTTTTATGGAAAAGATGAGCAAAACTTAAGGTTTTGCTTTGCTAAAAAAGTAGAAACCTTAAAAAGGGCTGGTGATATTTTAATTAAAATTTAATTATCCACAATTCGTTCTTAAGATTTGAGTGGGCTTAAAATATTCTACTTTTCATTTTCAGCTACATTTACTTAAATGAAGCGATTATTATTTTATTTACTAGTGTTTATTGGGTCTAACTCAAATGCTCAAACTATAATAGATGTTTATTGCTATGAGGATAGTTGTTTTCATGAAGTTATAGATCCTGAAATGCTTTTTGTTGAAAGATGGGATACTCTTGCTCAATCCAAATTTTGGAAAACAGTTATTAACACAACAAAAGACACGTGCTTAATTAATATTGCAAGTAATCGAAAAATATTGAACTATATAGAAAGATCAGTTTGGTTCAATCAAACCGAATCTGAAAAAAATATATTTAAGGATTCTGTTATAGATTATTATTGTTTAGATACTAATACTAGACTTTATATCACTGCGGGAAAAAAAGAATTTTATCAAATTGAGCAAGTTATACCATCTATTGAAAGTGCAATAAAGATTTTTCAAGAAAACAGTGTTGATCCTTGGTTTGCACAGTCAATATTATTGATAGAAAGCCCCGCACAATTAAAATATTCTTCCAAAGGCGCCTATGGACCATTTCAGATCATGAAAAGAGTGGCTAGAAACATGGGTTTAATTGTAAATCAATATGTAGATGAAAGAAAAGATTTTAATAAATCAGCTTATGCAGCTAGTGAACTTTTGAAAAGAATTTGTATTCCTCAAGCCCGTAGAATACTATGTGAAATGGGAGATATTGAACCTTTTGAAAGTGAGTTATGGTTTAAATTTTTAGTACTCCATATATATCACGCTGGGGCTAAAAATGTCGAATCTTTATTAGCACAATTAGACCAACCAATACAAGGAATGGAATTAATAAAGTGGATGTGGACTAATGAGTATGGAAATTTTAAAAATTCTTCTCAAAATTACTCTCAAATAGCTATTGCTGCTATGTTAACATTAAAAGACATTGTCGTATCAGATTGTAATTATATATTTGATTATAATAATTACAATACGATAGAAAATTAATGAATAGATTTCTAAATTTTCTTTCTAATATATTAATATTAGGATTTGCATTCATTTCTTTTCTTTTCCACAATAAAGATTTTGGGACTGAAATACCCATGTTTAGAGAATTCACAATTTTTTTCCCTCTTATTATTCTTTTAATTTTTTTATTTAAAGCTTATTCTCGCTGGGGGAAACTGAAATTAGTAAAAAAAAAAGATGGCTTTAAAATTTCTCAAATTGGATGGAAAAAAGCTTTTACATATGAGGTATTACCTTTTTTTATTTTTATACCATTAAGCTTTATGCTTTTGCTTTTTGTAGAAGAAACGACATTTTTTATAATTACGCTTTATTTACTAGTTTTTGAAGGATTATTTTTTATGAAGGTTGGTAAAAAAGCATTTAAAATGGTTCTAACCGGTCAAGCTCTAATAATATTAAACAACAATCAACATTTTATTTTTTGGGCTAAAATAAAAATGATCTCGTTTCAGCAAAAGGGAATGGTTATTTTATTAAAGAACAAGAGACAAATTTATGTAGGAGAATCTGATTTTGAAAATTTTTTAATTTGGAAAAAAAAAATTGAAGAAGAGGCGATTTCTAAAGGAATTTATATCCAGAACTGAATTTACCTTATCCCACTAACTATTATTGCCTCTATCTCTCTTAAAAACTTTGATTTTTTAAAGTTTGGAGCGTATATATATCCTTGAACAGTAATTACTTTAGAGTTATTGCCGCTTAACCAACTGTAACTTATAAAGGGACCTCCCATTTTATCATTTGTCATTGTCCAGCAACCTTTAAGTAGTCTAACATATTTATTATTGATGTAAAAAGAAGTGTCAATAACGCTGCTAAAACCATTTTTTACAGTCTGGATAAAAGAGCTACTATCTTTCCCCAACAAGAATTTTTCCCCAATAGAGTCATTTAGGCTAATGATAAAATCACCATCAAACTGATTTTTATTTAAATAGGAGGTTTCATATAAGATTATTCCTTTTTGAATTTCATGAGAACCATTCTGATCTTTTTGAATTTCTAATTTACTCCACCACCAAAAATTTTGACTTTTTTTATTTAGTTTAAACCCTTTTGGAGCTTTAAAATTTAAATCAACAAAATCTTTAAGTACTAGATTTAAGTTGTTGGTTTTTGGGAAATTACTAGTTATTTTTTTTAGATTAAAATCTTTTAAAATTGATTTTACTTCGTTGGAATTAGTTTTAAAATAATTAATCGCAGAGTTTTTAGAATTAAATTTTAATTCAATGATTAATTGACCATTAGCCCAAAGATCAGTTTTAATAATTGGAGTTGTTTTTTTTGGATTATAACTCTCAATTTCAACAAAAATAAAACAGTTGTTATTTTTTATGTTTTTTAAAATTTTGTTAGGGACAACGAAATCAGTAATGTATTCTTTTTCATATGGAAGAGGGGTTGTTTTTATTAAATTTTCAAAGGAATTTTTAATTTGTTGTCCTAAATCATCTTTCCAGTATTTCTTATCCAATGCAAAAAGAATCTCCCCGAAATTATTCTTTGCTTTAGGCTTTAAAAGATTGGGGTTATAATCGCTTCTACAACCTAATACCCAAAATAGGCTTATGAACACTAGAACCCTATGGATTATTTTTATATACATACTGTTATTCCGTATGAATAATTAAATAAATCTTTATAAAGATTAGAGTACTTAGAAAAGTTTGTTTGAAAGTAAATTCCAATTTTATTCCAAATTATTGTCAAGTTTCCGTCAAGATAATACCTAGTATTAAAAAAATCATTTCTTATGTTTTGCTGATTCAATATGTTATTTTCAGTAAAGTGAAATTTAGATTTACCTGATATCAGTAAATGATTAATAAGAACGAATTGTGTTTTTAATCTTTTATTTTGTTTTGGGAATAGCACCCAACTAAGATTTATGGGAACTGTCAAATAATTATGGGTTAAGATATTTTTAGATATATCTTTTTGATTCGAGTTATTAAAAATCATAGTATCGCTATACAATGATAATTCTTGTTGATTCAATACTAATTTTTTTTTCTCAAATCCTATTCCCAAAAACACTTTCAAATATTGTTTTTTAATATTGAAAGACTTTAGGTAGGCATTAATACTTAAGCTTCTAGAGTTTAATTTTTTATAATCAATATCATTATATTGCTCTATCCCATTTATTATAGATTTATAATTTAATTGCATATTCCCTAGTGAAAAGCTTAAACGAACTAAATTTTGGTCATCTTTATTTTCGAGAAGCTCTTTTTCAAATTCCCATTCATCTTGATCAAGATTCTTAGAAACAATTAGTACTTTCGATTGCTTTAATTTAAACTTAATAGTGTCGCTAAACTGAGCATTAATTGTACTGCTTACTAATAATAGAAAGATGAAATTTGTTAAAAAAACAAAAGTTTTTTGGAAAAAATATAAAGTATATTTCATAGATATATGGCAATATCTTGTCATTATTTTAATTTTTCTAATTGGGTTGCTTTTTATTTTATAATTACCTCAATGAAAATGAAGATGATCCAATATAATAACTGTCATTATAAACTTCAATTTCATATTTCCCAGGAGCAATTCCGCCTTCAATTTCATGAAACACACATAAATCCATAGTTTCTTTTTGATAGTTTACAGTTCTTTTAGAACTCATTTCAATTTTTTCTCCATTTGAATTAAGAATATTAATAGGATTTTCAGACTTTAGTGTTTTTTGATTTTCATCAATTATTTTAATATAAATATTTTTATCTCCGGGGTTAGTAAGCTTATTTTCAATTAATGTAAAACAAGCTTTAATCATATTTGTTTTAGAAGCTCTTGTAGTTTCACTTTGAGCTCCAGAACTTCTTATTCTTAAGCCAGAAACCGTAATATTTCCCGTCTGTAAAACTGCTCCTAATGCGACTTTATTTATCAAATCTTTATTTTGTTTTTTGTACTTTTTATTTTGATTAGAAACAGTGTTAAGCTTATTAGTCTTTTCTGTAAGTGTATTAGATAAATTTATGTTTAAGGTGTTTAAAGAATCTATAGTATGGATATAATCCCTCATAATCCCCCTAAGTGTTTCTGCTTCTTTATTTAATTTAAAAATTGCTCTCCAGTCCCTTTTAGTTTTACTATTTAGTTTATCAACTTTATCCATTAAATCTTTAATTTTTTTTCTTTGTTGATTAATACTATCGACTACCATAGTATTACTTTCTTCAAGACTATCGTAGGAGAATAGTAATAATTTTAAATTGTCTTTAAGATTTCCTGATTTTGAATTAGATAAAGCATCTTCATTAAGCAACACTTTATTCATTTCGTTATTTTCCATAAGCAATAACGATAGCTCTTTAGTAATTTTATAGTTTTGCTTATTTAAATCACTTATCAAGTATCCAGTATATCCTAGAATAAGTATTAATAGAAAAATAAAAATTGTAGAATAGTTTCTTTTTGATGATGTATTTTCGTTCATATTAATGATAATAATACAAAGTTAACATATCTTGATTAAAGAATTTATTCAACTTATTTATCCTGATTTTTGTTCTGGCTGCAAACATCAATTGTTGTTTTCAGAAAAATCTATTTGTTCATCATGTCTATCTGAGTTCAGAATGTCTTCAGAAATAAATAATTATCGTTATTATGGAAGAAAATTGATTAATAAAGAAATATATGCAAGTAATTTTTTTAAGAATAAATTGCTCCAAAAAATGATTCATGAGATTAAATATAATGGCAATAAAGGCACTGCTTATGTTTTAGGAATTGAGTTAGGATATTTAATTAAAGATAGTTGTAACTACAAAGAATTTGATTTCATAATTCCAGTACCTACTAGTGAAATTAAAAAATTAAAGAGAGGATACAATCAAAGTGAGCTTATTGCAAATGGGGTTTCAAAAATCATTAAAAAACCAATTCTAATTAATTATCTTTTAAGAGAAAATAATTTAAGATCTCAAATAAATAGTGATAAATATAAAAGATGGAAGAATGTCGATCAGCAATATAAATTAGCAAAACCTTTAATTGAAAATTCGAATATTTTATTAATTGATGACGTGGTTACTACTGGAGCAACAATTAATAGTTGTGTTGAAGCTATTCTTACAAAAACAAAAAAAATTAAAATTACAGTTGGAGCTTTAGCAGGAAACAAATAATTAAATATTAATTATAAACTGGCTATTGTAATTGTCATTGACTCATAATTGATTTAGCAAATGCCTTATTATCGGATTTAATTTTATCGGAGTATCTTTTAATATCAACAAGTGGACTAATAGTTTTTGAATTGAATATATGATCAAGTAATTCTTTAGCTAAAAGCGGGGCCATCAGAAGTGCTTTACTCCCCATTCCATTTAATGTGTATATATTTTTAATCAATGGGTGTTCCCCAATAAATGGCTTTCTATCTGGTGTTGTTGGTCTAAAACCAAAGCTTTGATCTACAATACTAATATCATCAATATTAATAATTTTACTTAATTTTTTTAAAAGATAATTTTTAGCATTATTTGTTATGTGTCTTTTAGAATCTTCGTTACTGTAGGTAGATCCAACAGTAAATATTTTATTTTTTATTGGCACACAAAAAATTCCGCAATTAATTATTTTCTTTGGTAATAAATCTGAAAAAACATTCATTATTTCTCCTTTATTTGGAATCATTGGTAGATAATCAAATATTGGGTTCTTTAGTGAGCTATATCCATCGCACATAATTATATTTTTAAAACTATCACCACCATAATAAAACATATTGTTTTCTAGTATAATTTTTAGAGGGTTAAACTTATCTTTTTTAAGAATATTTCGGGTTTCATATTTATTTTTAAGATATTTTAGAAAATAATTTACGTTTAAATGGGTGCTTTTAAGAACCTCTCCACTGCCAAAAGCATCATTAATCTGATCTATTTTTTGATGATTTAAATCTATAATTCCCTTTAACTTAATATCGGAGCATCTACCAATCCAATTATTTTGCTCTTGATAAGAGTTGAAAACTCTTATCATACTACAACTTTTATAAAATTTAGTTTTATTTATTGAATCAAATTTTTTGTAGAAATTATCACTAAAGTCATAGAAATCTTTACCTCTCCAAGAAAGATTAACTCTTTTTAAAGACATTGGATGCATAATTCCGGCGGCTACTCTAGAACTGGTATTTTTATTGAAATCATCTACTATTTTAAATGTCTTAGTCCGCTTTTCTAATTGTATTGCTAAAACAGAACCTGTGATTCCTTGACCAACAATTAAAAATTCATATTTCATTTATAATTGAATGTCCTTAAAGCAAATTGCGAACCCAAAAAACACCATTAAGCAGCCAATAAGCATTCCAATAATAGACAAAACTTTATTATTTAATTTTTCTTTAAGTCTGCTAGAAAAGTAGATTTTTAAAATGTCTACCATAAACATCGTCAATAGTGTAATTCCAAAAAATGAAATTAGCTGTAAGTCTCCTAGATTCAATTCTTTTGTAGCATATGTACTTGCTGCAATCCAAAAAATAAGAACTCCAGGGTTTATTGCATTTAACCCTAGTCCTTTGATAATTAGTTGAAATGGATATATTATAATATTTGTTTTAACAGCTTCAATTTCTTTTACATCTCTGGCTGCAACATTAGTTTTTTTAATTTGTATTAAATTTTTGTAAATAAAGGTAATTCCCAAGGTTATAAATACAGAACCGGCAATATATTTTACAAAAGAATTAGTTGTTAACCAAATATTTATTTTTTCAGCTACAAAAAATGCTGCAAGTAGATAAATGGCATCACTTAATAAAATTCCTAGGTCTAAAAAAATAGCTGCTTTAAATCCCTTTTTTATACTTGTCTCTAATAGTATAAAAAAAGCAGGACCAAGCATAAAGCTTATAATTATTCCAAATACTATGCCATTTTGAATGATTGCCATTAGTTCATATTATTATTTTATTGAGAATAAAAAAACCGCCTATTGGCGGTTTAATATTAAAAATATAAAAGTGTTAATTAACCTTTAACGAAAGGAAGACCTGTTTTAGGACTTTCAACAACATTTTTACCACTTGGTAAATCGCAAGCATTAGATCTTTCGTCTTTACAGAAGTAATAAATAGTTTGATTTCTTCCACCTCTAAGTTCAACATCTTTAGTGTGTAAATAGTAAGTTTTTCCCTTACTGTTAGTGTGTGAATAAGCCATTTTTAATGTTTTTTAATTGTTATACTCTTCTAATATAATAAAAACATATTTATTAATCCCTGAATAACAAGGATTTATCACTTTTTTACCTTAAAATAGTGTAAAACTTAGATATTGTAAGCGATTTTAACAGGTCATATGTACAAACTTTAATTAAAATTCACTCTTTATTTTCTATTTCAAGACCATATTTTGAACGGTACTTTAAATAGTTTTTTTCTTGATCATTTGAAAGGTTTATAATTCTTCCATCAATAAAAGCATGGGTAACTTTATTAGAAACGATGTCTAATGCATCACCTTCTGAGACAAATAAAGTAGCAGACATCCCCTTTTTGATTGTTCCATATTTTTCAATCCCTAATATTTTAGCACAATTTGAAGTAAGTGCTTTTATTGCTTCTTCATATGGTAATCCATGTGCAACAGCAGTTCCTGCAAGAAATGGAATATTTCTACTTTGCATTTGCTCCATATCTCCTTGATTATCAAAACAAAATAGCACTTTAGATTTAAAAAGTATTGATGGCAATCGGTATGAAATATCTAATTCACTTTGTTTGTATCTAGGTAAAGAATGAACCCTTTTAATAATAACAGAGATGTCATTTTCTGCAAGTAATTCTGCAATATAGTGAGCGTCCCTTCCACCAACTAGCGTTAGTTTTTGAATTTTAAATTCTTTTTTAAATTCAATAATTTCTTTTATTTGTGATACCTCATTGGCATGAATATATAATCTTTTGGAACCTAAAAATATACCTTTCATAGCTTCTAACTTTAAGTCAATAATACTCAAAGGTGTACCCTCGCAATAAGCTTGAGAGCTATTGAAAAAATTATAAATCTCATCTTTCAATGTTCTAACTTTTGTTTTTGTTTTTTTTATTTCTGCTTCTGAAGCTCCAGTTCTATTTACTCTACTTTTTGGCCAGTTCATATGAATTCCTTCATCTGCCTTCACAACGGCATCTTCCCAGTTCCAAGCATCAAATCTCATTACGGATGATGTTCCGGAAATCAACCCGCCTCTAGGAGATATTTGACCTAAAAGAATACCATTAGACCTAACCGTAGGAGTTATTCTAGAATCTGTATTAAAAGCAGTAAGAGTTCTTGAATTTGGATTGAAATTTCCAGTTTCTCTGTAATCTTTAGTAGCTCTAACTGCACCAATTTCCATTAGCCCTAATGTGGAGTTCATTGCAATAAAACCTGGATAGATATCTTGGCCATCTATATTAATTATAACATCGTATTTTGAACTATCAATCTTATTTTGATCAAGATTCATTAATTCACTTATTAATCCTTTTTCAAATCCAATTGCTGAATTTTGTATAATTTCTCCATCTCCCTTGTGGAGGATTCCACCATACAATAAAATATTTTTGTTTTGAATCTCACCAGGTGTGATTTGAGTAACACCACTTATCCAGCTAATAATTATAAATAATATTGATATGACTTTATTCATCTATTTCAAATTCATTACACTTATGAAGTTTATTATCTTGCTTTTTTATTCTTTGTGTTTGGGCTCCATTTTTTTTAGCTAAAATCATTTCGCTAATAATATTAGATCTATTTTTTTGATTTTCATCAACTAATTTTTTTTGAATTATGTTGTCATAAAGTAGACGTCCGTCTACATAAGTTTGTTCTACTTTAGCATAAACAGAAAGCGGAGAATGATTCCAGATTACAATATCTGCATCTTTACCTTTTTTAATAGAACCTGTGCGATCATCAATATGTAATAGTTTAGCAGGATTAATCGTGACTAATTTAATTGCTTCATTTTCGGAACAGCCACCATATTTAATTGCTTTACTAGCTTCTTGATTCAGTCTTCGTCCCATTTCCGCATCATCAGAATTAATAGCTGTTACAATCCCCATTTGACTTAGAAGACAAGCATTATAAGGAATTGCATCTCTTACCTCATATTTATAGGCCCACCAATCAGAGAAAGTAGATGCACCAACCCCATGGGCTTTCATTTTGTCAGCAACTTTGTAGCCTTCTAATATATGTGTAAAAGTATTTATTTTAAAGCCCATAGAATCTGCCATTTTCATTAGCATATTTATTTCTGATTGAATGTAAGAGTGGCATGTAATAAATCTTTTTTCATTAATTATCTCACTTAAAGCTTCAAGCTGTAAATCTTTTTTTGGTTCAATCTTTTTTACTTTTACTTTTTTTGGTAAACTATTGAAATTATCTATTTTATTTTGATACTCTTTAGCCTCTATAAAAGCATCATAATAAATTTGTTCTACTCCCATTCTTGTCTGAGGATATCTTATGCTGTAGCGCCATCCCCAATTAGATTGTTTTACATTTTCTCCTAGCGCAAACTTTATAAATTTTGGAGCAGTTTTTATTTTCATTTCTTCTGCTGTCTGTCCCCATCGCATTTTAATAATTGCACTTTGCCCTCCGATTGGATTTGCTGAACCATGAAGTAATTGAGCTGATGTCACTCCACCTGCAAGTTGTCTATAAATATTAATATCTTCAGGATTAATTACATCTCCAATTCTTACTTCTGAAGTTACAGCATTTGACCCTTCATTAACACCACTTTGAATAGCGATATGAGAATGTTCATCAATAATCCCAGGAGTAATATGTTTGCCTTTTAAATCAATTACTTTAACATCATTATAATTTCCAAGATCAATATTTTCACCAACATCAATTATTTTGCCATCTCTTATCCACAATTTACCTTTGAATGTTTCTAAATGATCGGCTGTCCATATTGTTGCATTTTCAAATAATACGTTTGATAATTCAGCTTGTTCTGATGGACAAAAATCTAAGTGTTTATTTTTTATAAATTTCTTTTTAATAATTTTTTTGCTAACAGTATCTGTCTTGGTGATAGTTCGAACTTTACTTATTTCAGCTTTCCAATTAAACCATTCTCCATATTTATCTCTTCCTTCACCATTCCATTTTTGACCATCATTTTCAATTTTGCCATTCAGCCTAATTAAATTGTCGCCCTCGGAATAGCTAATAGTTACATCATTTTCATAAAGTGAAAAGTTAACTTTAACAGTTTTTTCGGATTTAATCTTCACAAAATCACCACTTGGACTAATTACTGGACGCCCATTTAACAAACTGTCTTTCAAAACCATAAATTTTAATTCTGCTTTTGGCTTATCTACGGAACCACTGATTAATAATTTTTTTTCATTATTTCCTGTAATTAATTTATAATTCCCTCTTAGATCTTTAGAGTTAGTGATTGATTTAAATTCTTGTTTCCCAAGAACCCAGTTTTCTAAAATCTTAAAATCTTTTGTAAACAATTCTTTATTAGTAATCAAAAAATTAGCTAGTTTCCCTTTGTTAATTGTTCCACATATAGAATCAATTCCTAGCCATTTTGCAGGTAGCTCCGTTAAAGCATATAAAATCTTTTCTTTTTTAGCACCACTCAATAAACTCTCTTGAATATTTTTAAAAAACACTTTACTTTTTAAATTTTCAGAAGTAATACAAAATGAAATATTTTCTTTTTCTAGTGTAGCTATGTTTAATGAAGCATACTTCCAATGAGATAAGTCAGATGTGCTAACCGAAATTGCATCGTATGGGTTTTCTAAATCCATAGGCTTAGGAAAATCTAGAGGGATAATTAGTTTTGGAGATATAGATTTTATTTGTTCTATATTTTCATATTCCTTGCCACTACCCTTATAAATAAAATCCATTCCAGCTTCTTTAGAAATTATAGAAGCTCTCATCAAATCTAATTTTCTTTCTAGAACAAATATGTTCGGGTATTTTTTATTACTTACATGTGCTTCATAGGACAAATTTATTTTAGGATGATTATTTAAATTATTTTTTTCATACCATTTAGAGTCTATAAAAAACTGTCTCAATAAGGCTATGGAACCCATTAACGAAGTTGGGTAAGCTTGATTGGAATTCCCTTTGTTAAAAGAATAAAAGTTAGCTGCTTTTTCTAATAAAATTTTAGAAGTAGAACTTTTCCCTAGTAAATGTAGAGATCCTGTCCCCCTAACAATTCCATTTTTTTGGTGACTTAACACCATTCCGTATCCCTTTTTTAGAAACGTTTCTATTTCATTATAAACCAACTTAACATTATCAATAGCATTATATTCTGGTCTAACAGCTTCATTCCAATGGTAAGGACCTTTTTTAGAGGTTTTGTATTGAGGTTTTTTTAATTTTTCTTTAGATTTTTCTTTAGAAATATTTAAGTCACTATACAATTCTATAAATGAAGGGTAAATAAATTGACCAGTTAAATCGTGAATAATAGCGCCTTTAGGAATAGAGATATTTTTTCCCATTTCAATAATTCTATTTCCTTTTACTATTAAAATTCCATTTTCAATTATTGTGTTTTCATTAACATGGATAGTCCCATTGATAAAAACTTCTGGCAATTCTGCTTTTTCTTTAATTCCAAAATGAGGAGAATAATTACTGTTTTGAGCATTCGATAGAAAAACCACAAAAAAACAAGAAACAAAGAGTAGGTATCTTTTCATTGACAATGAATTTAAAAATATTAACTATATCTTGCATTAAATATTAAACAAATTAATTTCACAACTATGAAATCTCATAATATATCTCTTGTTAGCTCACTTGTTTTAATAATTATGAGTGCATGGGGCTATCTTTTTTCAGAAACTCCTTCGGTTACCGCTTTAATCCCATTATTTTTTGGAGTTATACTTATTTTGTGTTATCCAGGAATAAAGAAAGAAAATAAGATTATTGCACATATTGCTGTAACTTTAACTTTAGTTGTTTTTTTAGCGCTATTTATGCCCCTTAAGGGAGCTTTTGGTAGAGAAGATAATGGAGCTGTTCTAAGAATATTCTTAATGATTACTGGTGCTGCATTTTCTTTATTTAGCTTTATTAAAAGTTTTATTAACGCAAGAAAAACAAGGGAAAACAACTAATCTTTAAAACAACCTAACCCATTTTTGGAAAAAGCAGTTTTAGTAGGGATAAATTATAATTCTCAAACCAACGATCAAACAAAAGAATTCTTGGATGAACTAGCTTTTTTAGCTCTTACATCTGGAGCTAAAACCACACAAAGATTTACACAATCTTTAAAAATCGCTCACTCCACTACATTTGTAGGAAAAGGAAAACTCAACGAAATTGAAATTTTTGTAAAAGAAAAAGAAATTGATCTAGTTATTTTCGATGATGACTTAACCCCTTCTCAATTAAGAAATATTGAAAAACAGCTTTGTTGTAAAATTTTAGATAGAAGTAATTTAATACTTGATATTTTTGCAAGCAGAGCTAGAACTGCCCATGCTAAAACCCAGGTAGAATTGGCGCAATATCAATATTTATTGCCAAGATTAACAAGAATGTGGACGCACTTAGAAAGACAAAAAGGAGGGATTGGGATGCGTGGTCCTGGGGAAACTCAAATTGAAACCGATAGAAGAATCATAAATCAGAAAATAAGTAATTTAAAACTGAAGCTAACTAAAATCGATAAGCAAAAGTTTGCTCAAAGAAAAAACAGAGGCAATATGGTTAGAGTTGCCCTAGTCGGTTATACTAACGTAGGGAAATCTACGCTTATGAATATCGTTAGTAAATCAAAAGTTTTTGCAGAAAACAAATTATTTGCTACACTGGATACTACAGTTAGAAAAGTTGTGGTGGATCAAGTACCATTTTTATTAAGTGATACTGTAGGTTTTATTAGAAAATTACCTCATCAACTAATAGAATCGTTTAAGTCAACTTTAGACGAAGTAAGAGATGCTGATGTTTTAATTCACGTTGTTGATTTATCACACTCTGTATATCAAGATCAAATGAATTCAGTGAATGAAACATTAAATGAGTTATTGCCAAAATCTAAAGCCACAATTATTTGTTTTAATAAAATAGATAGAATTAAAAGCGAAGAATTAAAAGCATTAAAAGAGTTTTGGAAAAATAAAGATTTTCAAGTTGTTTTTATTTCAGCAGTTAAAAAAATTGGAATAGATAATTTAAAAAAAGAACTTTTTAACAAAGTTAAAGAGATTCACTACACTAGATTTCCTTTTAACAAGACTTCTGTGTATTATTAAGAATTATTTTTTGTTACATTAAATTAAAATGGGAAAGAAATTAGTTATTGGGTCTTCTGGACAAATTGGAGTCGAATTAATTGAAAGCTTGTCAACAATTTTTGGGGCTAGTCAAGTTATTTCCTCCGATATTAAACCATCTAAAGAAATTAAACCCCAAGGGGTTGATTATATTACTCTTGATGTTCTTGATAAGAGTAAATTATTAAAAATCGTTAAAGAGCATAATATTTCTGAAGTTTATTTACTAGCAGCAATGTTATCTGCATTAGCCGAAAAGAAGATTGAATCAGCTTGGAACTTAAATATGCAAGGATTATTCAATGTTTTAGACTTGGCAAAAGAAAAGTATATTAATAAAGTTTTTTGGCCCAGTTCCATCGCTGTTTTTGGCCCAACCAGTCCAAAAATTAACACTCCTCAATCTACATTACTTGAACCATCAACTGTTTATGGTATTAGTAAAATGGCCGGGGAAAGATGGTGTGAATATTATTTTTTAAAATACGGTGTAGATGTTAGAAGTTTAAGATATCCAGGTATTATTAGCTATAAATCTCCACCCGGTGGCGGTACTACGGATTATGCAATAGAAATATTTCATGCAGCAATAAATAATCAGGTTTATAAATCATTTATAAGTGAAAATGTTTCATTGCCAATGCTCTACATGAATGACGCGATCCAAGCAACTGTAGAAATAATGAACGTAAATAGAAAAAAACTAACTGTAAACTCCAGTTATAATATTTCTGCAATGAGTTTTAATCCTAAAGAATTAACCAAAGAAATTCAGCGTATTTTCCCTGATTTTCGTATTTCATATGAAATAGATTTTAGAAATGAAATAGCTTTGTCTTGGCCCTCAATTATTGACGATTCAATCGCTAGAAATGACTGGAACTGGAATCCTGTTTATAATTTGAGAAAAACTACTTTAGAGATGATTAATGGAATTTCAAAATAGCTAGCCAACTAAACTTTGAACACTGTCAAACGCTTTTTTTATAATTAAGAAATCTTCTTTTTTTATTGCTTTTCTGTAATTCCATCTTCCTTTAATTTTGATGTATAAAATCCAATATTTAAAATTAAGTAATGAAATTAATGGAAGTGAAAAAACACATATAATTCCTGTCTTCCAGTCCAAATAAGCAAAAATAAATATGGTAATTATAAGCCAATACAATATAAAAAGAACTACTCCAATTACTTGTTTTAAAGAACTATGAAAATGTTTGTCTTTTATTTTATTTTCAACTATCCAAACTGGGACTTTATATGGGACATAGTTTGTAATTAACCCCAATAAATGAACAGGCAACAGAGAGAACATAATAATACTTATTCCAAATAATTTAATAAAAGAATCTTTGGGAATTTCTAATAAATAAGGTCTAATACTATTTTTTTTAGTGAAAGATTGGACAGATTTTATGTCAGAAAGAAGCTTATTATAAACGGATGGATCCTGAATTTTCATTTGTTCAGTTTTTCTTAATTTTTCTTGTCTTAAATTGAATTTCTCAATTACGGAACTAACTTTTTTAGTTAATGGGAACCTATGGAGTAGGTAGTATATTTCTTCGTAGTTTTCTTGATCTTCTATATTAATAACTAGAGTTTTTAATTCATCAAAAACTTTAAAAGTTAATTTATTAATAGTTTCAACGTTATTTTCTTGAAATTGATCGTAATAGTCACTAATATTTATTGGATTACCAACATTTAATAGAATATCAGAATTCATATTAAAATGATTTTCATAGTCAATCCCTAATGGAATAATATAAATAGGAGTTTCTTTTCCATATTTATCTAGTGTTCCAAGAGTGATTCTAGCTAATCCTTTTTTTAATGGGCGAATTAATTTTTTATAATTGTGATTACCTTCTGGAAAAATAACAAGGTTTCCTTGGTTTTTAAGAATGTCATAGCACTCTATAAATGTCGTCGCATTTTTTGAGATTGTATCTACGCCATCTCTTTGCCTGAATATTGGAAGCATGTAAAGCTGTCTTAAAAGCTTATTAGCTAATTTTTTTTTGAAAATATCAGCTCTAGTCAGGTAGTAAAGAGGAGCATTTGTTTGACCAGCAAGAACTATAGGGTCTAAAAAAGCATTTTGATGGTTAACTGCATAAACTATTCCAGCATTTTTTGGAATCTTGGACTTACCTTCATATTGAAAACCCCTGAAATAGGCTCTAGATCCAGTAATAACTAAAGCATATCCAATTTTATAAAAAAAATGCCAGTCCTTAATCCAATAATTAAGCCAAATTTTTTTCATAACTTATCTTAAAACACCTTTAAAATCTAATTCTAACTTTTTTTGAATTTTAGCTATAATTGTATCAACTTCTTCATCTTTTAAAGTTCTTTCTGGATGTAAAAATTCAAATCTAAACCCATACGCTTTTTTACCTTTTAAATTTTCATCTCTGTAGATATCAAATAAAGAAGATGACTGTAATATTGAGCTATTTACTTTGCTTATAGAATTTAAAATATTTTTCAATGTGACATCTTCATTAATTGAAATGGATAAATCTCTAAATACTTTTTGAAATTTGTTGATAGGGTTAAATTTAATTTTATTATTCTCCACTAACTTAATTACGTTGTCAAAATAAATTTCTGAAATAAAACAATCATTTTTTATCCCTATAGATTTAGAGATTTCGTTTTTAATAGTTCCTAATTTAGCTAGAATATGCCCCTCTTTTTTAATTAATATTCCTTCATTCCAATAAGAGTCCATTACAATTATTTCCTCCTCAAAGATCACTCCCAAAGAACTAAAAACACTTTCTACAATTCCTTTAAGTTGAAAAAAGCTACTTTTTATTTTTCCATTAAACCAATGTTCTTCATTTTGCAACCCAGCTGTTGTGATTAGCAATCTAGTATCTTCTAAATATTCATTGTTTTTAAAAGAATAAGCTTTTCCCCATTCAAAAAGCCTCATATTTGGACTGCCATTAAACTGATTGTGTTTTAAGGACTCTAAAGCGCCATGGATTAAAGTTTTCCTAAGAAAGGCAGTATCTTTACTAAGTGGATTTAGTAAAGAAATATAATCTTTAGAATCTGGTTCCTCAATATTAAAGTATTCTTTTTTTGTTAGTGAATTATTCATTATCTCAAAACACCCTAAACTAACCAAATGATTACTAATTTTTTGTTGAATAGAATGAAGACTTTTTAATTTAGGAATTGAAGCGGAAGCATTGAATTTTTCAGGGATTGGAATATTATTATAACCATAAATTCTTAGAACCTCTTCACAAATATCAATTTCACGAGTAACATCGTTTCTAAATGCGGGAACAGTTACTTTAGCTTTATTAGATTTAGCATGACTTACTTTAATATCTAAATGACTTAAAAGTTCAGTTATAGTTTTATTATCAAGGGAAATTCCACCAATTTTTCTGATTTTTTCAAAGTTTATTTCAAAAGATAAATCTTTAATTTTCTCAGGATAAATATCAAATATTTCTGATGCAACATTTCCCCCAGATATCTCTATTATCAATTCAGTAGCTTTAATTAATGCTGGAATTACCATAGCTGGATCAACTCCTCTTTCGTATCTAAAAGAGGCATCTGTATTTAGTCCATGTCTTTTAGCAGTTTTTCTAATAGAGATAGGGTTAAAAAGAGCACTTTCAATAAATATACTTTTAGTATTTTCCGTTACGCCTGATTCTAACCCCCCAAAAACTCCGGCCAAGCACATTTCTTTTTCAGAATTACAAATCATAATGTCGTCTTTATCTAGAGTTCTTTCTACTCCATCAAGAGTTGCGAAAATTGTTTTATTTTTTGGAGTTTTAATATTTATTTCACCGCCTTTTACTTTGTCTAAATCAAAAGCATGAAGAGGTTGTCCATAATTGTGAAGAATAAAATTAGTGACATCAACAATATTATTTATAGATTTCACACCAATAGAGGCTAATTTATTTATTAGCCATTTTGGACTTGATTTTACTTTTATATTTTCTATCACAATACCGGTGTATCTTTGGCATTGATTTAGGTTTTGGATGTTTATATTTATCTTGACATTTTTTTGAATTGATTTCTTTTGTTTTTCTGGGACTGGAATTAGTGCAGAATTTGAGGGCAATAATTTTTTAAATTTTAAAGCTGCTAATAAGTCTCTTGAAACTCCATAATGACTCATTGCATCAGCTCTATTTGGAGTTAATCCAATTTCAAAAATAGTGTCATTTATAATATCAAAATAATTTGAAGCAAGTGTTCCAGTTCGAGTCTCGCTGCTTAGAATTATTATACCGTCATGGCTACTTCCCAATCCAATTTCATCTTCGGCACAAATCATCCCAAAAGAATCTTCTCCTCTTATTTTTGCATTTTTAATTTCAAACGATGGACCTTCTAAAGGATAAATGGTTGTTCCGGGTTTAGCAATAACTACTTTTTGACCTTTTTTTACATTTGGAGCTCCACAAACTATTTTATAGTTTTCTTTTTCTCCTAGGTCAACTTGCGTAATATTTAACCTGTCTGCGTTAGGATGTTTTTCAACACTTTTAATTTCTCCAACTATTAAGCCTTTAAGACCCCCTTTAATATTTTCATAGATTTCCAATCTTTCAACTTCCAAGCCAATATCAGTTAGAAGTTCAGATGTTTCTATGGTGTCTAGTTTAAAGTCTAAAATATCTTTTAACCAATTGTAAGAAATTTTCATAAAAATAAAAGGTTTTACAATGTAAAAATAACTGCTTTTATTGGGTGACAAAAAATAAGAGCAACAAAATACTTTCTAAGTATATTCAACTATTAGTTTAAAATATGTATGATGATGTAAAATTTTTATATTTTTGGCGCTCTTAAAGTTGGTGCCTTAGCTCAGTTGGTAGAGCAATGGACTGAAAATCCATGTGTCCCTGGTTCGATTCCTGGAGGCACCACTTATTAAAAGCTCTCATTTATTGAGAGCTTTTTTATTATTCTAAGGTTTAATAATCGCAATTATTTAATATATATTTTCGAAAAAATACAATGATAAAAGTTAATTTATTAATGTTTATCATTAATTTTATTACATTTACATCTGAAATAGTAATAAATTTATCATGAAAAATATTAAATACTTTTTAGCAATAATATCAATAGTACTTATATCTTGGTTAAATATAAAATTTCCAAATAGTCGCATCCTTATGGTAGTTGGGGCATTCCTGACAGTAGTTCTCATATTTAATTTTTCAATTCGAAAAAGGATACAATTTAAATCTTACTTTTTGAATCCCTGGAATTTTTTGGTGTCAACTCAATTTTCAAATCAAAATACAGAAATCTCACCAGGTTTGATGTATGAAAAAATGCTGGAGGTCGTCCGAGACTCAAACTATAAAGTACGAGATTCAAACCCATTGAAAAAATCAATATTTCTAACCACACCAATATCTTTGAAATCTTGGGGGGAAAATATTTACATCGATATTAATGAATCCAATTTAGGAAAATCTACAATTAAGATAACCTCAGTAGCTCTTCAGGTTTATTCATGGGGCAAAAATCAGCAGAATTTCGAAAAATTAATTTTAGAAATCGAAGAATCATTAATCATTTAATTTATGGCAATTGTAATAAAACTTGATGTCGTTCTTGCAGAAAGGAAAATGAAGCTGAAGGAACTTTCAGAAATTGTAGGAGTTTCTACGGTAAATTTATCTATTCTAAAACAAGGAAAAGTAAAAGCCATTCGTTTTTCTACTTTGAATGCCATTTGTAGTACTTTAAATTGTCAACCTGGAGATATTATGGAATACATCGATTATATTAAGAATTAAATTTATTTTAGCACTAAATCAAAATAAATAAGTTTGATTTTTTCAAGTTTTTATTTAATAACTATAAAAACTAAATTTACGTAATTACAAAATGGTTATTAAGAAAAATAAAACATTAATAATTTTTTTCTTTTTAATTGCCTATGTTATATTGCAGTTCTTATGGTGGGGATACCATATTTCTTCTTTAACTGAGCAGTTAAATAATAGCGAAGATTATATTGCTAGAAGACTCACCATGATAGCTGGAGAAGGGACAGTATTTATAATTATTATTTGTTTAGGCGCTTTTTATGTAATTAGGTCTTATTATTTAGAGATCAGTCTTGCTAAAAAAGAAAAAAACTTTGCTTTATCTGTAACCCATGAGCTTAAAACACCAATTGCTTCTTCAAAATTATTTGCTGAAACTTTATTACAAAGAAAAGACCTTAGTAAGAATCAAATATCAACAAGTTTAGAAAAAATTGTTTACGAGCAAAATAGATTGAATGAATTGGTAGAAAAAATATTGTTGGTTAGCACCATCGATGAAATGAAAAACGACATGTATTTAAAACCAGTGTCATTTAATTCTATTATTAATCAAGTAATTGGCCAAGATGCAAATTCTCATGTAATTAATAATACAGTTGATGAAGATTTAATTTTTAGTGGAGACGACTTTTATTTGATTTCTTTATTTCAAAACCTGTTAGATAACGCCCAAAAATATTCTCCTAAAGGGTCAGAAATTAAAATATACTCTGAGAACCACCCCAATAAAATTATTTTATGTATTTCTGACCAAGGCGCTGGTATAAAGGATGGCGAGAAGCTAAAAATATTTGATAGGTTTTATAGAATTGAAGATGAAGATACAAGGTCTTCAAAAGGAACAGGATTGGGATTATTTTTAGTCAATCAAATTGTAAAAATGCACGGCGGGAAAATCGCTTGTAAAGACAATATTCCTAATGGATGCATCTTTCAAATTCAGTTTAAAAAATAAAATGGCAAAAAAAGTAGGGTTAATAATTTTAGATGGATGGGGATTAGGAGCAAAAGATGATTCAGATGGAGTTTATCTAGCAAAAACTCCTTTTTATGATAATCTAATTAAAAAACACCCTAATGCACATTTAAAAACATTTGGAAAAGATGTTGGGCTCCCTGATAAACAAATGGGAAATTCTGAAGTTGGCCATTTGAACATAGGCGCTGGAAGAATTGTTTATCAAGACTTATTAAGGATAAATAACGCAATTGAAGATGAGAGTTTTTTTAAAAACACTCAGCTTTTTAAGGCAATTAAAATGGCAAATAAAAACAACTCTAATATTCATTTAGTTGGGTTAGTTTCTAATGGAGGCGTTCATTCTTCATTGAATCATTTATTATCATTGTGCTCGTTCTTAAAAGAAAATTTTTCTCGTAATGTTTTTATCCATGGGTTTAGTGATGGTAGAGATTGCAGTCCAAGGTCTGGAATCGAAGCTTTCAAAAAGCTTAACGATCACATCAAAGATTCTAATATAGTTTTATCATCAATTATTGGAAGATATTTTGCTATGGATAGAGACCAAAGGTGGGATAGGATTAAAAAGGCTTACGACCTTTTAATTGAAGGTAAAGGAAAATTGAAAGAAGATTATAAAACAGCTTTTGAAGAAAGCTATTCTAATAATATAACAGATGAGTTTTTGGAGCCAGTTAAAATTATAGATAGCAATGGAACTATTGATAATAATGACACTGTTATATGTTTTAACTTTAGAACTGATAGATGCAGACAAATCACCACAGCTTTATCTCAAAAAGATTTTAAGAAGTATGGGATGAAAACAAAACCTCTTAATTTTTTCACCATGACAAACTATGACAGAAGGTTTAAAAATATTGAAGTTATATATGACAAGGACAACTTAACAATGACATTGGGAGAGGTTTTAAGCATTAATAACAAAACACAATTAAGAATTGCTGAGACAGAAAAATATCCGCATGTTACTTATTTTTTTAGTGGTGGAAGAGAAAAAGAATTTGAAGGGGAGTCTAGAATTGTAGTAAACTCACCCAAAGTAGCTACCTACGACTTAGAGCCAGAGATGAGTGCTCTAAAAGTAACTTCCAGTGCTATAGAATTTATTAATAAAAAAACTCCTGATTTTGTTTGTTTAAATTTTGCAAACCCAGACATGGTTGGCCATACCGGAGTTCCAGTAGCAATTCTTAAAGCATGTGAAACTGTAGATAAATGTTTAGAAAAAATTGTTCACACTCTTAAAGCGCTCGATTATTCTGCAATAATTATTGCCGATCATGGCAATGCTGAGTTAATGAAAAATAGAGATGGTTCTCCACATACTGCTCATTCAATTAATATGGTTCCAATAATTGTAGTTGATAAAAAGGTAAGTATAGTAAAAAATGGTAAGCTTGGTGATATTGCTCCTTCAATTCTAGATTTAATGAAAATAGCTCAACCCAAAGAGATGTCTGGTAAAAGTCTTATTTAGTCATTTGAGAATATTATAATAAAATTTTAAATCATACTTAGACATTATAAAGTTTAAATTTTATTACTCGTATATTAACTTAATAATAAAGTTTAACATTAATTATGACACAAGATTATATCGAAAAAAATAAAGATAAATTTTTAAATGAACTCTTTGAATTTATTAAGATCCCATCGGTAAGTGCGGATATAAAATTTAAGCAGGAAGTTTTAAAAGCTGCAAGTTTTTTGGAAGAAAACCTTAAAAAAATAGGGGCTGATAATGTTCAAGTTTTTCAAACCTTAGGATACCCAATTGTATATGCAGATAAAATCATTGACTCTAAATTACCTACAATTTTAGTATACGGCCATTATGATGTTCAACCTGCTGATCCATACGAATTATGGGACTCAGACCCATTTAACCCAGTAGTTAAAAAAACTAAAATACATCCTCATGGAGCTGTCTTTGCAAGAGGAGCTTGTGATGATAAAGGACAGATGTTTATGCATTTAAAAGCTTTTGAAGCTATGTATAAATCTAATGAACTTTATTGTAATGTTAAATTCATGTTTGAAGGTGAAGAGGAAGTAGGATCTTCTAATTTAGAAAAATTTGTTCGATCAAACGTTGATCTTTTAAAAGCAGATGTAGTATTGGTTTCGGATACCGGCATTATAAATAATTCTACACCTTCAATTTGTGTTGGATTAAGAGGGTTAAGTTATGTTGAAGTAGAAGTTACAGGGCCTAATAGAGACCTACATTCTGGACTTTATGGCGGAGCAGTTGCGAACCCAATCAATGTTCTTTCTAAAATGATTGCTTCTTTACATAACGAAAATGGAACAATCAATATCCCTGGATTCTACAATGATGTAATCCAAGTAAGTAGTTCCGATAGAAAAGAAATGGCCAAAGCTCCATTTAATCTAGAAGAATATCAGTCAGATTTATCCATTAAAGAAGTTTATGGTGAAGATGGGTTTACCACTAATGAAAGAAATTCAATACGACCAACATTAGATGTAAATGGAATATGGGGAGGCTATATTGGAGAAGGGGCAAAAACTGTTTTGCCTTCAAAAGCAAGTGCTAAAATTTCTATGAGACTTGTTCCCAATCAAAAGTCTACAAACATCACTAATTTATTTAAAACCCATTTTAAAAAGATTGCCCCTAATTATGTAAAAGTAAAAGTAACTCCGCATCATGGAGGTGAAGGGGTTGTTATTCCAACAGATTTCCCAGCATATTTAGCTGCTAAAAAGGCTATGGAAACTACATTTGGTAAAACTCCTATTCCAGTAAGAAGTGGAGGAAGTATTCCAATAGTTCCAATGTTTGAAGAGGTGTTAGGTCTTAAAACAATCCTTTTGGGGTTTGGTCTAGATTCGGATGTAATTCATTCTCCAAATGAGCATTTCGGATTATTTAATTTTTATAAGGGTATTGAAACAATTCCTTGTTTTTATAAAAATTATGCTGAAATCATGGCCTCTGAAAAATGAAAAATTTATTTTTTGTTTTATTTTTAATAATATTTTCTTCTTGCAGTATTTATAAGCCTGTAGAGTTTAAAGGGATAAGTAATTATTCATTTTCTAAAAAAGATGGATGTAAGCCAATCTGCTTAGAGCTAAATATTTATAATCCAAACCCTTATGATATAACTATTAAATCTGCCATTATAAAAGGATCTATAGGTAAACATAATTTAGGAGAATTAAATTTTTCAGAATTATATAGTTTAAAAAAAATGACACTTTCGAATATTAATTTAAAATTTGATAGTGAACTTAATAGTTTCATGCCTTTTGCAGCTGGGATTTTTAATTATATTTCAGGATCTGAAGTTGTTCTTTCAGTTGATGGAATACTTAATGTGAAAGTATTGGGGGTTTCAAAAAATATTTTAATCAATCAATCAATAGCGATTACAGAATAGATTTGTACGTAAAATGATTACGTTGTAGTTTCTCATCTTTGGGGTGTATTAAAATTATCACTAATGACAACAAAGAAATATTCTAAAATCAACTTCCAAGTAAATTATATTATTTACGAAAAAAATGATACTGCAATTTTACTTGATGGTGCTTTTTACATTAACGACAAAGCTTACTTTACCTCAATTCCTTTAAACTTAGTGCGGTTTAGTTACCTATGTGAAAAAACCATTGGATTTCAGAAAACTAATATTATTTGGAATAATCTTCTTAATAATAATGACCAAGTTTCAGAAATTTCCCCTAAAAACTTCTTAGGAAATGATTTAATTATTTCTACAAATGAGTCATTCTTAACCCAACAATTATTTAATTTAAAAACAGCATAAAATGAAAACAATAGCAATTACAAAAAATCTAGAAGTTATGTTACCTAAAATGGGGATAATGACCCATTTAGTAGAATTAACAAGACACGATTACATATATGTGAAAGATCGTCTTAAAATAAATGACATTTTAACTATTGAATCAGATAATAGTAGATTCTGGGAGCAGAATTCTTTAGCCATATTTTACAAAGGGTTTAAACTAGGCTATCTAAATAGTTCAATAAATAACGTTGTCCAAAAAATGATTAATAAATTTGGTGATGTACATATAACATTGAAAAACAAACCTATTGGAAATAACCCTTTTGAAGGAGTTGATATTTTAATTCAAATAGGATAATTATTTTAACAACCAAATCGCTGGATTTACAGTATTTAATCCCTCAGCAAGAATTCTCCAAATTTCAAAATGGGCTTCTGAAATACCTGATTCTTTAGCTAGTAGTCTACCAACTTTAGTTCTAACTTTAATTTGGTCTCCCTTTTTAACATAAACTTCTTTTAGATTTGCATATACAGTTCTATATTCACCGTGACTTACCATAACTACTTTGCCTGCTCCAGGAATAATTAAAACACTAGTTACTTCCCCACCAAATACTGCTCTAACGTTTGCATTTTTTGAAGTTGTAATATCTATTCCATTATTGTCTACAGTAGCAGTAGTAACCAAGTGATGTTGGTGTTTGCCGTATTTACTAGTGACCTCCCCCTTTTCTACAGGCCAGATTAATCTCCCTTTATTTTTATTAAAGTTTTTGGACAATGCTATCCCTTCAGGTGTAGCATCAAATTTAGATTTTTTTAATTTTTCTAAAGCTCGAATTTCATCTTCAATAGCTTTTTTAACAGCTTTTGCAATTTCTCTTCTTTTAAGGTTACTCTTTTCTAATTCTTTGGCTAAATTTTCTTCATTATTTTTTATTTTATTTAATGACACTAGTTGGGCATTCTTATCAACCTGGTAATTAACTTTCTCATCTTTTTTAATTTTGAGAAGATTTTTTTTATTTATAATTTCTTTTCCAAACTCTTCTTTTTTTAATTTCAGGTTAATTTGAGTTTTCTTGATTCTATCAATTTGTTTTAAACGATAGTCTTTATAATGTTGAATATATTTCATTCTATGGAAGGCCTCCGAAAAAGTAGAAGATGAAATAATATAGAGGAATTTATAGTTGGGATCTCTATTTTTAAAAGCATACAATAACATTTTTTCATACTCTTCTTTTAGAATTTTGTTAGTATTACTTAATGAATTTATCTGTCTATTAACTTTATTTATTTTCTCATCCATTTTCCTTAACTGAAAATTATAATTATCAATAAGCTTTTGACGATAATTAATCTGTTTGTCAACAATATTAATTTCACTAAGTGTGAGTTTTTTTGTTGCACGAGTCTGCTTAATTAAATCTTTTGTATGATTAATTTTCTCAATTAAATTTTTTTCTTGCTTTTTAAGTAAAGCACTTTTCTTCTGACCAAAAAAAATGGAAGGAATAAAAAAAATAAAAAAAGCAGATATATAGATTAATTTACTGTTCATTTAAATTTATTGATTTGTATTCCCCATCAACATATTTAAATGGAAATTTTTGAGGCAAATTAAACTTAATATTTTTATAGTGTATTTTAAGTTCATAATTGGCATCTAAGTTATTTACCATAATCTCAATATCCATTGGGATAATTTCATTAGATATATCTTTCCAGTTTTTATAAGTAACATTAATTTCAGATCCACTTAACGGATATATAATATTTATTCTTTTACATTTATACGTAAATGGATCTATCCATGACTGATAAATATAATCTGTTGGTTTTTTTGTTTTATTATTCGTAATTCTTTTTGTTTTTCTTTTCCTATGAGACAGTAAATGATACTCATTGTTTTTTACTTGTAGTATAAATTTATTATCCATATAGTTCATAAATGATCCACCAACTATTATTTCCTGCAGCAAGTCATAAGAGAGGGATATATTAATATTTTTTTCTAATTCATCAAGTGATCCCTCATAATATAATTTTTCAGGATAATCAAGAGTCATTTTTATATAATTCTCTTTAAAATAGCCCCTATAAATTTTTTTTTTAAATTTTGTGATATTAAGCCAAATTATACTGTCAATTTTTGATCTTATATTAATTTCAACTTCTTGTTCTTCTTCATTATTTATGGTAATAACAGAGTTTCCTCTTGCTTTTAGCCAGTCAATATTTGGTTCATGGACTTTTATAGAATCTAGTAGTTTTTTTTCATGTAAAACTTTTACAATTCTTCCTTCATCTATATCCTTTATGGTGATACAGGAAAAGCAGATAATTAGCAAAAAACAACTAAGTAAAATATTATTCAATAAATTTATTTTCACTTATTTTTTGAATTAATTTTTTTGAGTAGTTTCCTGTTTTTTTAGACTTATTCCAAAACACATTTGCCTCATCAATCTTTTTCAATTTATATAGCACGTCCCCGTAATGTTCTAATATTTCACCAGACTGTCCATCACTATTAATAATAGCTTTAAATAGAAACTTTTCCGATTCAGAATATGCTCCTATTTGAAACATTACCCATCCGTAAGTATCTAAATAAGTGGAATTATTTGGAAATTTTGCAATCACTTTTAACATTAATTCTTCCGCTCTCTCAAGATTAGTTTTCCTTAAAGCTAAATAGTAGCTATAATTATTTAACAAAATAAAATTATTTGAATCTAAAGCTATTGACATTTCATAATAATCAAATGAAATTTTAAATTTTTCTTGTCCATAGTATGAATTACCAATTTCCTGTAAAAAATTACTCTCCAAAAAATTGTCATCAAATACTAAATCCTTGCCTTTTAATAATTCTCTAAGTGCTTTAGTATATTCCTTTTTTCTATTTAAGGCAATACCTATAGCCAAAGAAGGGAAAGGTTGATTTGGGTGACTTTCTATTGCCATCTTAGCATCATTAATAGTAATATCAAATTTATTTCTTGATAATGTCGAGGTAATTAATTTAGACCAAGCATTGAAAGGTGAAGGATTGATTTTTAAGGATTCTCTTATGTAGTAACATGCAGTATCTTCTTCTCTTAAAAGCATTTTGAAATCTCCCATCAGAAGCAAAACATCGCTATTTTTTGAATCAATAGATAGAAAACTTTGAGCGAGATTACATACTTCGGATATATTATATGGACTACTTTTTTCGTAAGATATTTGCATTAAAATTTGTTTTTTTAAATTTATTTCAATACTGTTTGAATTCATTACTAAAAGCAATTCCTTATAACCTTTTTTATATTCTTTATTTTTATAATAATGTTGAAATAATGAAAGCCTTACTAACCCGTTTGAAGAATCAATAGAAAGCATTTTATTTAATATAGCTTTGGCTAATTCTGTTTTTTTGGCATTTTCATAATATTCCGCCAATAATCCTAAGCGGCTTATACTTTCTGGCTCATTTGATATTAAATTTTCAAGTTCAATAACAGCCTTTTTCTTGTTTTTTAAAAAAAGATAAATTTGATGTTTTTGAATTGAGATTTCTTCTTTTATTCCGATTTTTTTTTCAATAACATCTAATACCTTAATGGCCTTTTTATAAGAATTATTATTTAATAGTTCTTCTGTTAAGGAAAATAAGTATGATATTTTTTCAGGTTTAGAAACCACTAATTTTGAAAAACTTTCAGCACTTTTTTTATGATTGTTAATTTTTTTGTAAAGCACAGCCAAGTTGGCTAAATACCACTCATTTTCAGGTGATAAAACAACAGCTTTATTTGCATATTCTAATGCTTTTTGGGGTTGATCTAAGCTTATATATAACCCTGACAATTCGAAATTAACAACTCCACTCATAGGGTTCAATAAAAGGCATTTTTTATAGATAGAGTCAGCAGCATATATATCACCGCTAATTTTTGCACCTGTAGCTTGAATAAGACATTTTGTAAATTCTCGCTCATTAAAACTTCCACTTTCTTGAGCATTTATATTAAGAACTCCAAAAATGAAATAATACAACCCTAATAGTCTTGTCATTATTTTATATAATTGAGTTATTTATTGCCAGTACTTCCAAACCCTTTTTCTCCCCTTTCGCTAATTGATATTTCTGAAACTTCAATAAAATTAAGTGGTTCATATTTTGCCAAAACCATTTGTGCAATTCTGTCCCCATTATTTATCTCAAATAATTCATCAGATAAATTTACTAAAAGAACTCCAATTTCTCCACGGTAGTCAGAATCAATAGTTCCTGGACTATTAATTACCGCAATCCCATTTTTGATTGCGAGCCCACTTCTTGGTCTAATTTGAACTTCATAACCCACCGGAATTTCCATTTTAATTCCAGTAGGTATCAACTTTCTTTCCATTGATTTTAGAATTATTTTATCGTTCTTAATAAAGGCTCTTAAATCTGCACCTGCTGAACCAGCTGATCCCAAGTTAGGATTTGGATTATTAGAATTATTTACAATTTTGATAGAAATCATTTTAAACTTTTTTAAAGCATTATTTTTTTAGGTCTTTCCATGAAATATACTAGAAATAGGTAGGTCAACACAAGAAATATATGAAAACAATATTCATTAAAACTGTAATTTATATTGGCGTTAAAATCTAGGCTAACCCAGTAAATCAAACCGCCAACTAAAAAATAGATAAAAATTTTCTTCAAATCATAAGGGACTTTGTAATGAAATTGGCCAGTGAAATAGCTAATTATTACCATTGACCCGTAACATGCTAATGTAGCATAAGCAGATGCTTCATATCCATACTTTGGGATAAATATAAAATTAATTAAAAGTGTAATTAAAACTCCAATAATTGAAATAATTGCTCCATATATAGTTTTTTGAGAAAGCTTATACCAAATTGACAAACTAGTATATATCCCTAAACATATATTAGCTGCTAATAAAATAGGAACAACTTTTAATCCACTCCAGTATATAGGATTAGGTATGAAGTATTTAAATAAGTGAAGAAATAAAGTCATTACTAAAAAAGTTAAGACAAGAACAATAATAAAATAGTTCATCACTTTAGCTAGTGTCTCTTTAGAGTTTTTATCAGACTGATTTTTAAAAAAGAAGGGTTCAGAGGCATATCTAAATGCCTGTATAAACATACTTACGATCATAGTTATTTTATAATTAGCACCATAAATTCCATTTTGAGAAAGCGCCATACTTAGCGCCTCATTTTCAGTTTTAGCTTCACCATTTTCTAGATATTGATTAAATAATAATGACTTCAGCATTGCTCTATCTAAAGTTTCGTTAATTACATAGGCCAGCCCAACCAATAACATTGGAGACGCATACTTAATCATTTGTTTTAAAATCGTAAAATCAAAAGATCCTTTAAAATTCATTGTAGGAATTAAGACACTAAATTTTATAATACTTGCAATTAGATTAGAAATGAATACATATCCAATACCAATTTCTGGATTATAAAGATATTTAAGAATCCAGTTTTGCTCCCCGTTTTCGTAAGCCTCTTTACAATATATAAGGAAAAATAAATTTAGGAAAATATTCACAGCAACATTTAGAATATTTACTAAAGCAAATTTCTTTGCTTTTTCTTCCAATCTTAATTTAGCTAATGGAATAGAGGAAATAGCATCTAAACTTACAATTAAACTAAACCATATTATATACTCTTTATGATTAGGGTATTTTAACCAATCTGCAATATTCTCTGCAAAAATACTAGACATAGCAACAAAAAGAGCTGAAGTACATACTAAAGAATATAAAGTGTTGGAATAGATGTTTAATCTATTTTGCCTGTTAATAGTTGAGAATCTAAAAAATGCAGTTTCCATTCCGTAAGTCAAAACAACTACTAGAAAAGCTACATATGCATACATTTCTGTAATTATACCATATTGCTCGTTTGAAAATTGAAGAGCATATAATGGGGTCAATAAAAAGTTTAAAAATCTGCCAATTATACTGCTAGTACCATAAATAGCCGTTTGATTTATTAATTTTTTTATTGAGCTCAAAATTTAAAAGTTAGGTTTTCTTTTTTCCAAGAAAGCATTGGTTCCTTCAATAAATTCATCACTTTGAAAACAGTTGCTAAATGAATCTATTTCAACTTCAAATCCGTTTATTTCAGAATTAAAACCTGCATTTATTGATTTTAATGCGGCAGATATCGCTTTGGGAGAATTTTTAATAATTTGATTTGCAATTTTATAGCACTTTGACATTAAATTTTCTTGAGGTTCTAAATAATTTACTAGTTTATATTCAAGCGCTTGTTCAGCACTAATCATTTTCCCGGTAGTAATCATTTCAAATGCTTTTCCTTTCCCCACTAATTGAGCAAGCCTTTGAGTTCCGCCATAACCTGGAATTACACCAAGACTAACCTCGGGAAGACCCATTTTTGCATTTTCTGAAGCAAGTCTTATATGACAAGCCATAGCTAACTCTAGACCTCCTCCAAGTGCAAACCCATTAATAGCAGCAATAATTGGTTTGGAATAATTTTCTATAAAATCAAATAATTTTTTTTGCCCATTTCTTGCAAGTTTTTCACCTTCTTTTTTTGAATAACTTGCAAACTCTTTAATATCAGCCCCTGCTACAAAAGCTTTATTTCCAGATCCTGTTATTATTACGACTTTAATTTTATTGTTTTTATTATAATTATTAAGTATTAAATGAAGCTCTTCAATTGTCTCATTATTAAGTGCATTTAATTGATCTGGACGATTTATACTTAATAAGGCAATACCGTCATCAGTTTTAGCTTGGATATTTTTCATCATTATTGTAGATATACTTATAAATTTAGGGTTTATAAACCATAAAACTCAAAGATAGAAACTCTTTTAAGGAACAATTTCACATTTTATTTAAAAACTTTGATTTAAATAGACAGATAATACCTAACCCAACCCAATAAATAAAGATTAAGAAAAAAGATTCTTTAAGTATGTTAAAAATTAAATTTCCAAAAAATCCAGTAATGAATATTAAGTTATATGCTTTATAAAGAATTATTAAAAGCGTAAATAAAAAATGTATAAAAAGTGATTTCCCCCCCAATTTAAAATAAATTACAAAACGTAAATTATTTTTTCTGTGGTTGTCAATTCTTGAATATTTATTACTCCCATAAATACGTTGTCAATTTCAATATCTAAGACTATAAATCCACTTTGACCCTCGTTAAAAGAGTCGCTAAAGTCAAAGCTTGCAGAACCATTTGAAAGAGTGTTTTTTGTTATGTCAAATTTTGATGATCCTGAAGCATCAACATAAAAAAGGCGAACACTAGAATTTATAACAGGGTTATTAGAGCCGCTTTTTAATACTTTCACAACAGCTATAGTATCTTTTTTTTTGTAGCAAGAGTTAATAGAAAAAAAACATAAAATCAAACTCCCTAAAACAAAAGACCTATAAAATGTTTTTATATAACTCATTTAATATTAAATATAATATATTAATTTGCAAGATAATAAATTACATTCTAATTTAGAATTATGTCTGTTTAAAAACTTTTATTTTAAATTAATTTTAATAAATACGTATAATTCAAATGTTCAAAAATCTTAATGTTATCTCCTTCGTGCTTTTTAGCTTATTATTTTGTAGTTGCTCAGTTATAAAAAATAAGATTAATATTTCTAATGAAGTTCACGTAGAAATGCAAACTTCAAAAGGTTCAATAATCTTTAAACTGTACAATCAAACACCATTACACAGAGATAACTTTATAAAATTAGTAGAAGAAAATTTTTATAATGGAGTTACTTTTCATAGAGTTATAAAAGACTTTATGGCTCAGGCTGGTGATCCAAACTCTAAAGATGGAAGTTTTAAAGGTCAGCTAGGTCAAAACAGTAAGGGAGAGACAATTCCTGCGGAATTTTCTAATAATTTATTTCATAAAAAAGGGGCATTAGCTGCAGCGAGGATGGGAGATAATGTAAATCCTGAAAAGAAATCTAGCGGTAGCCAATTCTATATAGTTCAGGGAAAAAAACATTCTTTAAAACAATTGAGCGAGATGGAAAATAGAATTAATCAAAATCAAGAAAATATATTTTCATTTTCAGAGGCCGCTAAAAAATTATATCAAGAAATTGGAGGAACTCCTTTTTTAGATAATGGATACACTGTTTTTGGAGAAGTTATAAAGGGGATAGAAATCATTGACAAAATATGTTCTGTTGAGACTTCAAATGGAAATAAACCAATAAATAATGTAACTATTTTATCTGCAAGAATTATCAATTAATATGTTTGAAAAGATAAATAATATCAATATAGAAGTTAAGAATTTTCAAAGTAAATCTTTAGAAGAAATAGATCAGTTTAGAATTTCTTATTTAGGAAAGAAAGGAAAGATTACTCTATTATTTAATGATTTTAAGTTGATTCCTGTTGAACAAAAAAAAGAGTTTGGTGTCCGCTTAAACATCCTTAAAAGTTCGGCCTTAGAAAAAATAAATTTATTAAAATCTTCCTTAAAAGACCATTCTAAATCAAAAAAAACAGATACGGATTACACCATTCCTGGACAACCTACGAACTTTGGATCTAGACATCCAATTACTTTAATTAGAGACAGAATTATAAATGTTTTTTCTCATATTGGATTTTCAATTTCTGAAGGGCCAGAAGTTGAAGATGATTGGCATAATTTTACTGCTTTAAATTTTCCGGAAGAACATCCCGCAAGAGACATGCAAGACACTTTTTTCATTACTGATGATATTGCTTTAAGAACTCACACTTCATCTGTTCAAGTAAGAGTTATGGAGAATAGCAAACCTCCAATTAGGACAATTTCACCAGGTAGAGTATATAGAAATGAAGCCATTTCTGCTAGAGCCCATTGTTTTTTTCATCAAGTTGAAGGCCTTTACATAGACAAGAATGTTTCTTTTGGAGATATGAAGCAAACTCTTTTATATTTCACAAAATCATTGTTTGGAACAGACACAAAAATTCGACTGCGCCCATCTTATTTTCCTTTTACAGAACCCTCTGCAGAAGTTGATGTTTCATGTACAATATGCAGTCAAAAAGGTTGTAATGTTTGTAAATATTCAGGCTGGCTTGAAATCATGGGTTGCGGAATGGTTGATCCAAATGTTTTGGAAAATTGTAATATAGATTCCAATATTTACAGTGGGTATGCATTTGGAATGGGCGTTGAAAGAATAGCACAGTTAATTTATCAAGTAAACGACTTGAGACTATATTCTGAGAATGATTTAAGATTTATAAAACAATTTAGATCTGAGATTTAATTTTTTTTTGGTGTTCCCAATTATTTTTGTCCATATTTAACAGACAAATATTTAAAAGATCTATACAACTTTTAACATCTTTTTTATGAACCATTTCTATAACTTGATGTATATGCCTAGTTGGAATTGAGAAAGCACCAGCAATAGACCCCCCTGGAGTCATTCTTTGAATACTTGCTGTATCTGTACCTCCTGCTGTTAAAATTTCGTTTTGCCAAGATATCTTGTTGGTATTAGCTGTCTCCTGCATGAACTTAACCATTCTAGTATCACAAATTGTACTAGCATCCATAATTTTAATTCCGACCCCACCACCTAAAGATGTTATTTTTTCATCCTCACTTGCTCCTGGGACATCATATGCTATTGTAGTATCTAAGCCAAAACCAAAATCTGGTTTTATTTTTTGAGTAGCGACTTGAGCCCCTCTTATACCAACTTCTTCTTGAACTGTAAAAACAGCATAAGTATCAAATGCTGGGTTTCCTAAATTTTTTAATGTTTCTATTAAAATAAATACAGCTATTCGATTGTCTAAACTTTTACAATTTATACAGTCTCCCATTTCAATAAGTGCTCTTTCTCTTGTAACAGAATCACCAACAGAAATTATTTTTCTTACTTCTTTAACGTCAAGACCAAGATCAATATAATAATCATTAATTTTTGGAACTTTATTTTTTTCTTCTGGAGTCATTACATGGACAGGTTTTGAACCCATTACACCAATGACATCTTTTTTACCATGGACGATTACTCTCTGAGATGTCAAGGTCTTAGGGTCAAAGCCACCAAGAGGATGGAATTTCAAAAATCCTTTTGGAGTAATATGAGTTATAATAAAACCTATTTCATCCATATGAGCTCCTATCATTACAGATTTTTTAGAATTTTTACCTTTTTTTAAGGCAATAACATTACCCATATTGTCAATTTCAATATTATCAACGTGGCTTTTTATTTCTTTTAAAACCAAGCTTCTAACTCGGTTTTCAAACCCTGGGGCACCTGCTGTTTCACAGATTTTTTTAAGTAAATTAACATTAATCATAATTAATCTATATAACTTAATTTGAGCATATTAGTTTTTCCATTTTCAACCAAAGGTATACTTGCGGTATTGATTATTAAATCACCACTTTCAGCATAACCCTTCTCTTTAAGTAAGTTTTTAATATCTGCAATAGTATGATCGGTACTTATTGTTTTATCATAATAGAATGAACTCACCCCCCAGACTAGGGATAATGTACTTAGTAGTTTTTTATTGCTAGAAAACACAAAAATTTCAGATTTAGGTCTCTGGCTTGAAATTTTATAAGCTGTATAACCAGAGTGAGTCATTGTAATTATTGCTTTTGCTTCAACTCTTTGAGCAAGTCTACAGACATTAAAACAAATTGAATCTGTTATGAATCTTTCGTTGTTTTTTTTTGGTAGCGTTTCTTTAACATAAATATTGGAATAATTTATTTCAACCTCATTAATAATTCTTGACATTATTTTAATCACCTCAATAGGATGTTTTCCAACAGAAGTCTCACCGCTCAGCATTACAGCATCTGCACCATCCATTACAGCATTTGCAACATCATTCACTTCTGCTCTATTAGGAGTGATATTATCCATCATACTTTCCATCATTTGGGTAGCGATAATTACAGGCTTAGCTAAGTCTTGAGCGAGTGCTACTATCCGTTTTTGAATTAGAGGAACAGACTCAAGTGGGATTTCAACTCCTAAATCCCCTCTGGCTACCATCACAGCATCAGTTTCACTTAATATTCCCTCTAAGTCGGTAACAGCTTCTGGCTTTTCAATTTTAGCAATTATTTTAGCATTCCCATTATTGCTATTAATAAGATGTCTTAGCTCAATTACTTCCCTTGAAGATCTTACAAAAGAAAATCCAATCCAGTCTACTTCATGTTCTAATGCTATAACTAAATCGGCTTTATCTTTTTTAGTAAGGCTGGAAATATTGATATTAGTATCTGGTAAATTGAGACCTTTTTTTGAAAATAATAATCCACCCGCAACTACTTTAGTTTTTACAGTATCTTTTAAATTAGTCTCTAAAACTTCAAGGTGAATTTTCCCATCATCCAACAAAACTTTTTCTCCAACTTTCACATCTTTAGGAATTCGATCTATAAAAATTTGAGCTGCAGAACTAAAGTTATGATCTTCTAGAGTAGTTAAAATAAATTCCTGATTATTTTCTAATAAAAGCCCTTCTTTTGGCATATCTCCAATTCTAATTTTCGGTCCTTGAAGATCTGCTAATATTGCCGAATGTGTTCCCAGTTCTTTGTCTAAAAGCCTGATTTTTTTTATCGCATCTATATGATCTTGATGCCTTCCGTGAGAGAAATTTACTCTGAAAACATTTACCCCCTCTTTAATCATGGACTTTAAAACTTCCCCTTCAGAACATGAAGGGCCAATAGTTGCAACGATTTTTGTTCTTTTACTCATTTTCTAAAATATTAAATTTTCTTTTGATTTTAATTGCTCGACAATAACATTATGGGCAGTTAACACAAACGGTATTTCTCTAAGTTTTTTTAAATAATAATCATATTTTTTTTTCTCAGCTGATTTCACCATTAGAAAAAAATCAACATGAGACTTTTCAGGGATTAACCAGGTTCCTTCAAACTTATTTCCAATTAAATAATATTCATCAGAATTAAAATCATTAACAAATGAAAAAACTGGAAAACTTGCATTTTGTTTTGATTTTTTATTAAAAATCAGTTCAATATCTTCTATAGACTTAGAGAGGGTCAAATCTAATGTGCTATTAACAGCCCAACATAGCCTGTAATCTTTTTCGTGGCAGCTCAGGCCAAAAAGACTAAAATCAAATTCATATGATTCTTCTAAAAGATGTTTCATTACTAATCAATTTTTAGGCATTAATAAACTTGAAATTTCAAATAGTTTTTCTTCTTCAAATCTTCCTGCCATTAATTGTATTCCAAATGGAAGTGAATTACTGTGTTTCCCTAGTGGCAAAGAAATTGCAGGAAGACCAGCAATATTTGCATGAACAGTAAAGATATCTTGTAAATACATTGAGATAGGATCCTTAATTTCGCCAATATTAAAAGCTGTTGTTGGAGTTGTAGGGAGAAGGAGAACATGATTTCTTTTCAACATTTGTTCTGTTTTTTCTTTAATTAACCTTCTTACCTTTTGAGCTTTTGTAAAGTATGCATCATAGTACCCAGAGCTTAACACAAAATTACCAAGCATAATTCTTCTTTTAACTTCAATTCCGAATCCTTCGGACCTAGATTTTTCATAGGTGCTGTTTATATCTTTAGCATCTTTTGTTCGATAACCAAAGTGAGCTCCATCATATCTTGCAAGATTAGAACTTGCCTCTGCGGTTGTTAGAACATAATAGGTTGGCACAAGGTATTTTAAAAAAGGAAATTTCAAGTATTCTATTTTATGTCCGTTATTCTCTAATTCATCAATTAAAGATTTTATTTTTGTGGAGACTTCAACATCTAATTTTTCAAAATTTAGATATTCTTCAGGTATCCCAATATTAAACTTTTTATTTGAAATTTTAATAGTTTTATTATTTGCTTCACGGGACGAAACTGTACTGTCAAAATTATCGTTTCCACTCATTATGCTAATAAAAATATTCGCATCCTGAACAGTTTTAGAAAAAACACCAATTTGATCAAAACTAGAACCATAAGCAATCAACCCGTTTCTTGATATTCTTCCGTAAGTGGGCTTTACTCCAACAACCCCACAAAAAGAGGCGGGTTGCCTAATAGACCCACCAGTATCTGAACCTAGAGCAATATTGCACAACCCTTCAGCTACAGCAGCAGCAGAACCTCCTGAAGAGCCTCCAGGAACTTTATTTTCTCCGTTTGGATTTTTAACCGGACCATAAAAACTATTTTCGTTAGAACTGCCCATTGCAAATTCATCACAATTTAACCTTCCAATTATTATAGCATCTTCATTAATTATTTTTTCAACTGCAGTTGCAGAAAACATAGATTTAAAACCTTGAAGAATTCTAGACGAGCCAGTTAATGTATGATCTTTATAACATATATTATCTTTCAGTCCTACAAATGCACCAACTAATAAACCACTTTTATTTTTAATGATTTTTTTTTGAATTTCCTCAGCTTTTAATAAAGCTTCTTTTTCAAATATCTCAATAAATGCATTAGTCTTTGATGTTTTTATTCTTGAAATATATTCTTGGCAAATATCAACCAATGTTGTATTACCGCTATTAATAAGTTTTTGAATGTCTGTTAAAGACTCTGGTATATCCAATCTTAATCTTTTTTATCAGATTCCTCTTCGTTTTTAGTAGCCTCTTTAAACTCCTTAACTCCTTTCCCCAATCCTCTCATTAGTTCAGGAATTTTTTTTCCACCAAAAAGTAACAGTACAACTATTAAAATTATAATTATTTGCGGCGGGCCTATTATCCCTAATAAAATTGTGTTCATTTTAATTTATTTAAAGCAAATTTACAAAATGTTTTCTTAAAGTCTAACTCCAACTATTGCAGTTACACAACCAATAATATCTTCAGAACTAGCTAAATTGTTATTTGATTCCTTTTTTGCAGCAATTAAACTTATAATTAGTTTCTGAGTATTACTTACTTTAAAATCATATGAAGTACTTCCATTTCCATGATTATCGTAAAAAAGTTGTCGGTCTAAATTTCTAACTGTCAACTGCAAATCACCTAACAATGTATCAGAACACGATGAAATTCTATAATTTTGACCTTCGTAAAAAATTGCAACAAATTGAAATTTTTTCCCCGTGGAAAGTTCTGATGTACTTGTTTGACCAGTATGCATATAACCATCACCGATAGTTTTGATACATTTTTTAGAAAGACCTTTACACTGACAAAAAAAAGTAAAACTTAGGATTATAAACGTAATGCTAAAAATATATTTCATAAATTTTAAGAACAGTTACTTAAAAAAGTGAGTATTTAATATCCACACAAATTAAGATTAAAATTACCACAAACCACCATTTTTTTACAATTTCTACAGAAACCAAATGTATTAGTGTGCAATTAACCAATTTTCTCCACTCCCAATTTCAACCTCTAATGGAACATTAAAAGTAACAGCACTCATCATCTGATTTCGAACAAGGTTTTTTAATTCCAATTTTTCTTCAATTACCATGTCCAAAACCAGTTCGTCATGAACTTGTAATAAAAGTTTTGATTCCATTTTAGAGCTCAAGATTTCCTTATGAATATTTACCATAGCAATTTTTATAATGTCCGCTGCAGTTCCCTGAATTGGAGCATTTATTGCATTTCTTTCATCGAACCCTTTCATAGTTGCATTTCCACTATTAATATTTGGCAAAAATCTTTTTCTCTTAAAAATTGTTTCAACGTATCCGTTTTCTCTAGCAAATGAAATATTAGAGTCCATATATTCTTTAATTTTTGGGAATTCTAAAAAATAATTATCAATAATTTCTTTAGCCTCTGATCTTTTAACGTTGAGTCTTTGAGATAAGCCAAATGCTGAAATTCCATAAATGATACCAAAATTCACCATTTTGGCTTTATTTCTCATTTCTCTTGTTACATCTTCTAATACTACACTAAAAATTTTAGAAGCAGTTTCAGTATGAATATCGCGACCGTTAGTAAATGCATTTATCATAGATTCATCTTTACTAAGACCTGCAATTATTCTTAGTTCTATTTGAGAGTAATCCGCACACATTAAACGTCGGCGATCATCTGAAGCACAAAAAGCTTTTCTTATTTCTTTTCCTAGCGCTGTTCGTATAGGAATATTTTGAAGATTAGGCTTGTTGGAGCTTAATCTACCAGTAGAAGTCACAGTTTGCATATAATTAGTGTGAATTTTTTTTGTTAAAGGGGAGATTAATTTTGGAAGCGCATCTACATATGTGGAAAGTAATTTTTTTCTAGTTCTGTAGCTTAAAATATCATCTATAATTGGATGAGAACCGCTTAATTTATTTAGAGTAGGTTCATCCGTTTTAAATTGTCCTGTTTTAGTTTTTTTTGCTTTTGGGTCTAGATTTAGCTCTCCAAAAACAACTTCACCAAGCTGCTTAGGAGAGTCTATATTAAATTCATGTCCACTAAGGTTATATATGGACTGCTCTAAATTAGCTAAGCTGACATTTAACTTTTTAGAAAATTCTTTTAAAGATTCTATATTAATTTTGATTCCTTCGACTTCCATATCGTGAAGAACTTTTAAAAGAGGAATTTCAATATCATAAAACAGTGGTTCTAAATCAAGTTCCTTTAACTGTTTCTTAAATTTCAAGTAGAGTTGAAAAGTTAAATCAGCGTCTTCAGATGCATAATCTTTTAATTCTTCAAGATCTACATCTTCCATTTTTTTTGTTGGCTTAGTTTTACTTCCAATTAAAGATTCTATAGCTATTGGGTTATAATTTAAAATAGTTCTTGATAACTGATCTAAGCTATGTCTTTTCTCAGGGTCTATTAAATAGTGAGCTATCATTGTGTCAAAACAATGTTCATTTACTTGAATACCATATTTGTTAAGTATTCCGTAGTCATATTTTAAATTATGAGCAATCTTTAAAGTTTTGGAATTAAAAAACTCTTTATATAATTTAATTAATGACTCATCTTTAGAAACATCACAGTAAAATGCTTTGTTTTTAGAATATGAAAATGAAATTCCTAATAATTTTGCTTCATTAATTTCAAGAGAGGTTGTTTCTGTGTCAAATGCAACAGCTTCTTTTGAAACTAAGCTAAGTGCGAATGACTCGTGTTCTTCTTTACTTTTAATTAATTGGTAGTTAGTATTTTTTGAAGAAAAGCTTTGAAAATCAGTTGATGTCGTATTTTCAACTTCATTAATTGCAAATAAATCCATCTGTTTTTCTTGGAAAATTGGTTTGCCAAGAATTCTTTTTCCTAATTGATTAAACTCTAATTCTTTAAGAATTTTAATTAAGGAATCTTCATTAATTTTTTTTCTTTCGTATTGAGAAGCATTAAATTCAACTGGACAATCAAGAATAATAGTAGCTAATTTTTTAGAGATTAAACCTTGATCTGCAAAATTCTCAACATTTTCTTTTTGTTTGCCTTTCAAATCCTGAGTATTGGCTAATAAATTTTCTACACTCTCATAAATACCTATCAATTTTTTGGCGGTTTTTTCTCCTATTCCAGGAATTCCAGGGATATTATCAACAGCATCTCCCCAAAGAGCTAAAATATCAATTACTTGTTCTGGCCTTTCAACTTCAAATTTATCACAAACTTCTTTGACTCCGAGTATTTCACTTGGATTGCCGCTTCTTCCAGGTTTATAGATAAATATATTTTCACTAACCAGTTGACCAAAATCTTTATCTGGAGTCATCATAAAAACTTTATAATCTTGTTTTTCTGCTTGCTTAGAAAGAGTTCCAATTAAATCATCTGCTTCAAATCCCGAAACCATTTCTGTTGGAATGTTCATTGAATTTAGAATGTCAAAAATATAAGGGATAGATTTTCTAATGTCTTCTGGCATTTCTTGTCTGTTTGCTTTATATTCTGAAAAGACTTCTTCTCTATTTGATCCACCTGGAGGGTCAAAAACTACACCTAAATGCGTAGGGTTATGGTTATTTATTACTTCTAATAAACTATTACAAAAACCAAATATTGCTGAGGTATTAAGCCCCTTAGAATTTATTCTTGGATTATTTATAAAAGCGAAATGAGCTCTATATATTAAAGCATATGCATCCAATAAAAACAGCTTCTTCTCCATTTAAATATTGTATAAGTAAGTTAATACTGTTTGACCAACAGCTTTTAATGTCTGAGGATCAATTATTTCTAAATTATCTTTATGGGTATGGTGAAAATGACCAAAATCAAATCTATTTGTAGATTGACTAATATCATAATGTATAATATCCATAGTTGGAATTTGAGCAATTTGATTTATATAAGTATGATCATCAGTTAAAGGGGGAGCAATTTTGTTCTTAAAATAATTACCATAACCTAAATACTTTCCGAGTTTCCAAAGTTTATTTAAATGATAGCCAGCATATTGTCTCGAAATTTCTTCTTTTGGGAATACAGCATCTTTCGCACCAACCATGTCTAATAAAATTCCAAATTCAGGTTTTTGATAATCCTTAGAAATATTGTAACTCCAATATTGAGACCCTAGACACCAGGTATCATTAGATGTTTGCAAATCTGAAAAGCTAGAATTATAATTTGGGGCTCCATAGTCTTCAACATCAAAAAATATAATTTCTAAACCAATTTCTATGCTTTCTTTTTCTACAACTCTTGCAATTTCTAGTAAAACACCAACTCCACTAGCTCCATCATTTGCCCCAATTATTGGTTGATTTATATTAAAAGTATCTCGGTCAGCAAAAGGTCTTGTATCCCAGTGAGCACAAAGCATTATTTTTTTTTTAGCTTTTTCATTAAAGCTCCCAATTATATTTCTGACGGGCAACTTAGCTCCGTTAAATGCAGTCACTACACCAATTTGCTCTCTAATATTGAACCCTAATGAAGATAATTTTTTCACAATCCAGTCTCCACACTTTTTATGACCTATGGTATTTGGAACTCTTGGGCCATAATATACTTGTTTGGCTATAAATTTATATGCGCTGTCTTGATTAAAGACTCCACTTTTGTTCCATTTTTCAATTTTTTTTCCAATTTTTTTTGTTGACTTTACTTCACTATTGCAACTTAGCATTGCTAAAAAGAAAACTATTATTATAAAAAAGTTGTGTATTAAAATCTTCATTACATTTCTAATAAATATTCATTAGCAAAAATAACCAACTTCACGATAAATATCTCTTTAATTCTATTAAATTCAATTTAATAATATTTTAAATAAAAGATCATTTAGCATTATATTTGTTTTGAATGAAGTTATATTCTAAAAAACAGCGATGGAAGAAAGTACTATTCTTAGCTGGTATGGGGATAATTGGAATAATTTTTTGGTTAACTTCTATACTCGTTTCTAATTTAAAAGAATCTGAATTAGAAAAAATACACTTTTGGAGTGGAGCAATTAAAAAGAAAGCAGAGCTTGTTAAATTAACCAATATTGCTTTTCAAGAGTTGGCTCAAAATGAGTCTTATAACGTATATTTATGGGCTCGAGCTACTAAGGAATTTCAGAAATCTTTAAATGATTTTGGTTTGGCTTTGGAGATTATACAAAACAATAACAACATCCCGCTGATATTAACAAACAATCAAGGGCAGTATATTTCTCATAAAAACATTAAGCTACTTGACAACTCAGAGATCGTCCAAAAGCAATTACTTTTAGACTCAATAATTTTAAAATGGACAGATTATAATGAACCCATAGAGTTTAATTATTACCAAGATAGAATTCAAAAAATATACTACTCAAATTCCTCAAAATATTTCCAATTGCAAGATCAGCGTGATTCACTTTTGAACTCTTTCTCTTTTGAAATAATGAATAATATAGCTCAACTTCCAGTTGTTTTTTGGAGCAAAACGGGAGACTCTTTAATTTCTTCCAATGTTATAAATTCTACGATGAATAGTGGTGAAATAAAACAAATTATTCAAAGTATGACTAAGGATAATTTTCCAGTAGAAATTGATCTTGGCAATGATCATCTTGGAGTAATATACTTTAGTAACTCTAAAATATTATTTTGGTTACAATTATTTCCTATTGTTACAATTCTTATAATTACTCTTTTTCTATTAGTTTCTTACCTCTCATTTAGTTCTTTTAGGCGTTCTGAGCAAAACCAAGTGTGGGCAGGAATGGCCAAAGAAACTGCTCATCAATTAGGAACCCCTCTTTCTTCACTTTTTGGATGGATTACATTATTAAAGGAAAGCGGAAAAGAAAACTCTGAAGCATTAATTGAAATGGAAAAAGATATTCAAAGGCTGTCCATTGTAACGGAACGTTTTTCTAAAATTGGATCGTCAGTAGAGCTTATTGAAACGGATATTATTCAATTCTTTAAAACTTACATTGACTATATGGAGAAAAGGATTCCTAAAACTGTAGAATTAACTACTGAATTTAAAACAGAAAAACTTTTGGCTAATATTAATGCTCCTTTATTTAGCTGGGTAATTGAAAACATTATTAAAAATGCTGCTGATGCAATGCATGGAAATGGGAGAATTCTATTGTATTCAGAAAGAGATCAAAATAATATTATAATTAAAATAAAGGATAATGGAAAAGGGATTCCTTTATCTGCCCAAAAAACAATTTTTCAGCCAGGATTTACTACAAAAGAAAGAGGATGGGGTTTGGGGCTATCTTTAGCTAAAAGAATAGTTGAAGGTCACCATAATGGAAAAATATATGTTGCTTCAAGTAAAATAAATTCAGGGACAGTTTTAGAAATAATATTACCTGCAATAAATTAATTTTTAGTCAATACTACTTTGAACCCAATAGTTGTTATTTTTGTTTTTTGTAATTATAAATAATCATATGGATATTAAAAAGACTTTAATCTCATTAGGAATTGAATCAACTAATTTTGGTGCAGCTGTTGGTGGTAACTGGTTAAATACTAACGGAGAAAAAATAATTTCTTACTCTCCTGTAGACGGCAAAGAAATTGGTAGTATTATTTCAGCAAATGAGCAAGATTATCATCAATGTATAGACTCAGCAGTAGAAGCATTTTCAAATTGGAGAATGATGCCAGCACCTCATAGGGGTGAAATCGTTAGACAATTTGGCGAAGCATTAAGGGCTAAAAAAGAAGATTTAGGCGCCTTAGTTTCTTATGAAATGGGGAAGTCATATCAAGAAGGTTTAGGTGAGGTCCAGGAAATGATTGACATATGTGATTTTGCAGTGGGATTATCAAGACAACTTCATGGACTAACAATGCACTCTGAAAGACCATTACATAGAATGTATGAACAATATCATCCATTAGGTATTGTTGGTATAATTTCAGCGTTTAATTTTCCGGTGGCAGTTTGGGCCTGGAATACTGCTTTGGCATGGATATGTGGAGATGTCTGTATTTGGAAACCATCTGAAAAAGCTCCTCTTTGCGGAGTAGCTTGTCAAAAAATTATTGCTGAAGTTTTGGAAAACAACAAACTCCATGGAGGAATTTCTACTATAGTTATTGGCGGAGCAGAAATTGGGAAATTAATGTCTTCTGATAAAAGAATACCATTAATCTCTGCAACTGGGTCTACAAGGATGGGAAAATCAGTTGGTGAAGTTGTGGGAGGAAGATTAGGTAAATCACTTTTAGAACTGGGTGGTAATAATGCTGTTATACTCACCCCTAATGCTGATTTAAAAATGGTTATTCCAGCATTGGTTTTCGGAGCTGTAGGAACCACAGGACAAAGATGTACTTCAACAAGAAGATTAATAATTCATCAAAGTATTTATAACGATGTTAAGGCAGCCTTAGTAAACGCATATGGGCAATTAAAAATAGGAAATCCTTTAGATGAATCTAATCATGTTGGACCGTTAATCGACCAAGAAGCTGTTAAAATGTATTTAAATGCAATTGAAAATGCAAAAGAAGAAGGTGGAAACGTAATTGTTGAAGGTGGTCAACTTAAAGGAGAAGGATATGAGAGTAATTGTTATGTTAAGCCAGTAATTATTGAAGCAGAAAATAGTTTTAAAATAGTCCAGCACGAAACTTTTGCACCAATTTTATATTTGATAAAATACAGTGGAGATGCCAATGAGGCTATTGCACTTCAGAATGATGTTCCTCAGGGTTTATCATCTGCAATTATGACTACTGATATGAGAGAGCAGGAAGCATTTTTATCACATCAAGGATCAGATTGTGGAATTGCTAATGTGAATATAGGAACTTCAGGCGCTGAAATAGGAGGAGCTTTTGGTGGAGAAAAAGAAACTGGTGGCGGTAGAGAATCTGGTTCTGATGCTTGGAAAGTTTATATGAGAAGGCAAACTAACACTATAAATTGGGGAACATCTTTACCTTTAGCACAGGGAATAAAATTTGAACTTTAAATATTATATCCTAATGTTTTTCTAAATCTATTTAAGGTGGTATTTGCCACCTTTTTTGCTTTCCCTGCCCCACTAATTAAGACGGATTCAACCTCAGATGGATTATTTAGATAGTAATTAAACTTTTCTCTTTGTGGAGCAAATGAATTCACTAACTCATCAATAAGCTCTTTTTTTGCGTGCCCCCAGCCATACCCCCCAGCTTTTAAATTTTCTTTCATTTTTAAGCTTTTTTCAGATGAAGCTATAAGTTGAAACAATTGGTAAACAGTAGAACTTTGAGGATCTTTAGGAGCTTCTAAAGGGGTGTCATCGGTAATAATATTCTTATTAATAATTTTTTTAATTTGTTTTGGATCTTGAAAAAGATCTATTGTATTTTCTCTGGATTTGCTCATTTTTTCCCCATCTGTTCCTGGAATTAATTGTGTATTTTCTTGCAGTTTAACCTCTGGAATTACAAATATTTCCCCGTATTTATTATTAACTCTAGAGGCTACATCTCTAGTCATTTCTAGATGCTGGAGCTGATCTTTTCCAACGGGAACATAATTAGCATCATACAATAATATATCAGAAGCCATTAACATTGGATAGGTAAAAAGTCCCGAATTAATATCTTCTAAACGGTCAGATTTATCTTTAAAAGAATGGGCTAGCTTTAATCTTTGATATGGAAAAAAACAGTTTAAATACCATGCGAGTTCGGTGCACTCTGGAACATCAGACTGCCTGTAAAAAGTAGTTTTATTTGGATCTAGACCACATGCTAACCAAGCAGCTGCAACCTGCAAAGTGTTTTCACTAAGAGTTTTTGGATTTTTAATTTGTGTTAAAGAGTGAAGGTCTGCGATAAAAAGAAAAGAATCATTTTCAGGATTATTTGCTAATTCAACAGCTGGAATAATTGCACCTAGTATATTTCCCATGTGAGGTCTTCCGGTACTTTGTACGCCAGTTAAAATTCTTGACATTTTAATTTTTAGTATGATTTTAGTAAATATAATTTGAATTTAGTTAATTACTAAAACCATTTTAAAATCTTTTTACCAAATAGAGAAAAAACTATTTTTAACCACCATAATAAAAGTAGTGGAAAAACTAATACTACTAATTTATTATATTCTAATGCCTTAAAAAACTCAAAATGGATTAAGTGCATGGTTGCTCTCGTCATTCCACATCCGTAGCATTCTAAATCAAAAAAAACAACTGAAAGACAAGCACTTTGTCCTTGGTCAAAATAGTCAGCGGGTAAAATAAATAATATTAAGGGACCTGTTAATAAAATTATTATTATAGTAATTTTAAATATGTTATGATTAAAGAATCTTTTCACCATAATCTTTACCATCTGCAGGATTTAATTGCCCATTCAAGAACTTGATACCATCTATTATCCAACCAATTCCACAAAGGCTTCCAGTCAGTAAATAAAGAATGCCAACTCCAGTATGTCCTAAATAAAACCTATGAGCTCCTAAAATCCCAAATAAAAACCAAAGCCCTAAGGCAATTGACTGACTTTTTTCACCCTCTTCAAGACCCAAAGCAAATATGTCGCCACTATTAGAATCTCTATTTTCAGAATTTTTAATAAGCTGACTAGTTCCATTTGAATATTTAATCTTAAAGACAGAAGATAAAGCTTTTGTAAAAATTGGACCGTCAATGTTGTTACATTTTTTATATTTAATTTCATTAGGAGTTATCTCTAAAATTTTGGCTGAAATTTCTGTACCATCCATCATAATTAATTCATCGCACTCTGTTATTAGACTATTTACACGATTTTTATTTTTGATTACTAGTTTTGAAACTTTATTGATTTTATGATTGCTAACTTTTAAGTGATTATTTTTAACATAAGTTCCAATTAGTTGTTCTATTTCATCATTCTTAGAAAAGTTAATTTCTTTCAATGAGGTTAAGATAATTTCTTGATCTTTAGATTTTAGTTTTGAATTCACTATTTGATCGACAACTAAGTTCCCAGTTCTATCAGAAATGACATTTGCATTATTTATATCATTGGTTACTTTTATGTGTTTCTTAAAATGATAGCCTTTATTATATTTTCTTTTTTGAATACGATTATTTGAAACAACTTCATGAGAAGTTGAACATGAAAATAAAAAAAATAAGCACCCAAGGAACAATAATTTTGAATTCATTTTTTTATTTAATTATAAACCTAATAAAACAGGTTTAATTACTAAATGTACAAATTTTGTATAAAAAAAGTGGACTTAATATATATAAGCCCACTTTTTTTTAGAGTTTGTAAAAATATTAGATGTAGTTAATTATTACTTTTGATATGTATCAGTAAGTAATTTTATTAAATCAATTATAAGTCCAATTCCACATAAACCACCTGTAAATAAGTATAAAATACCTTTTCCAGTTTGTCCTAAATAAAATTTGTGAGCTCCTAAAGCACCTAAAAAGAAAAGTAAAACTAAAGCGATTGTTTTTTCTTGTCCTGTTACTGGGGCTTTACCGCCAGATTTAGCAAGTGTTTTAATAGCTTTTCTTATTTCTTTTTTATTTGATTTTAGCTCATTTTTCAAGTCTTTTACTGAAACTGGATTACTAACATTACTGATTTTGTTAGATTTCTTTTCATTAATCAATATATTATTTAGCTCTGTTCTAAGAGTTTGATTAGCGATAGTTTGTCCAATAATAACACCTTCTTTAGAAGCTAAAAATAAATCGGAATTTTTATTCACATTATTTTTTGAAGAAAATTCTGAACTACTTTGATCTTTAAATGCAAGATTATAGTTGTTCTTTTTTTGAGATTTAATATTAAATCCTTTAGTATATTTTCTCTTTTGAATTCTTTTATTTGAGACGACATCTGAAGTTGTACTACACGAAGCAAAAATTGCCACTATTAAAGTTAAAAGGTATATTTTTTTCATAATTTTTGTTTTAAATAATTAATAATTAATATTACAATATAATATTTTTTTTTTTGAAACAACTCTTCTCTACTTCATATTATTTATATTTTGGATTTGTGTATTTACTTTTTTGTTTGTTATTATGGCTTCCAATTATTGTATTTGTAAGAGGAGAAAACAAATATGAAGCGGCTAGAAAAATTAAATTATTTTGGTCGAAATGGATGTCATTTTTGATTGGAATAAAAACAGAAATTAAATTTCGTTCTAACCCAGATACTAAATTAAGTTATGTAATATGCGCCAATCATAAATCTTATTTGGACATCGTTTTAATGTATCTGGTTATAGATCAAGATTTTTCGTTTTTAGGGAAATCCGAATTATTAAAATGGCCGGTAATAAATATTTTCTTTAAAGAGTTAATTGATATTCCTGTATACAGAGACAGTAAAACAAGGGCTTCAGAATGTTTAATTTTAGCTGAAAATGAAATTAGAAAAGGAAGATCTGTAGTCTTTTTTCCGGAAGGTGGTTGGGATAATTCAGAAAAAGGGATGAGAAGGTTTAAAAATGGAGCTTTTAAGCTTGCAATTGATACTCAATGTTCAATTTTGCCTGTTACATTTAAAAATAACTACGATTTATTTACAGATCATAAAGATTTTTCTGGAAACTCTAAGCCTGGACTAGCTAAAGTTATTGTCCACGATTCTATATCTACAGATAATTTAACTCGTGAAGATTTAGTAGATTTGAGGGAGAAGACTTATAATGTTATTAAAACTGAACTAGAAAATGAAGATTGATTTTAAAGTAATTGAAAAGCTGTCCGCTTTGTCAAAATTAAAGTTTAGTGAAAAAGAAACTAAATTAATTTCCAAGGACCTTTCTAAAATGCTAGATTTTATTAATAAGTTGAAAGAAGTTGACACTGCAGATGTAGAGCCTTTAATACATATGAACGAAGAGATTAATAATTGGAGAGAAGATCAATTAGATCAAATGTTAGGACAAAGTAAAGCTTTGGAGAATAGCCCTGTCAAAGATGGCACATATTTTAAAATACCTAAAGTCTTGGATAAAAGTTAGCAGTGCTCCTTAAAAGCCTCTTTAAGGTTGTCAGCAATCATTTCTGCTGGTCTGCCTTCAATATGATGCCTTTCTATGAAATGAACTAATTTACCATCCTTAAAAAGCGCCATACTTGGCGAAGATGGGGGGTAGGGAAGACAGTATTTTCTAACTTGATTTGTAGCCTCATTATGAAATCCTGCAAAAACTGTTAAAATTTCATCTGGCTTAACTTCGTTGTCAACTGCCATTTTTGCGGCAGGTCTTGCATTTCTTGCAGCGCAGCCACATACTGAATTAATTACTATTAATTTTGTTCCTTCAGAAAAATTTAAGTGGTTGTCAACTTCTTCTGGAGATGTTAATTCTTTAAATCCTTTAGATGTTAAATCTTCTCTAAATGGGGCTACTACTTCTGGTGGATACATTTTTATATTTTTATTGAAATTACTTATTAATTTAATTGGGAATTCATTTATTATGTTAAAGTTTTTAAAAAGTTATCTTTTTTGATTAAAAAAAGCTTGTATTAAAGTGCCACACTCATTTTCCATGACTGACTCTAGAACCTTGGTTTTTGGATGAAGAATATTTTCTTTTATTCTAGTGAATCCTCTTTTTCTGTCATGAGCCCCAAATACGATTGTTCCAATTCTAGTCCAAAATGTAGCTCCTGCACACATAGTGCAGGGTTCAAGAGTTACGTAAAGAGTACATTCATTAAGATATTTGTTTTGAAGAAAGTTACTGGCAGAAGTTAAAACTTGCATTTCTGCATGGGCAGTAAAATCGATTAGTTTTTCACAAAGATTGTGGCCTTTAGCTATAATTTTGTTTTGGTGAACTATAATTGCCCCTACCGGAACTTCATCATTGTCAAAAGCAATTTGAGCCTGAGTTAATGCAATTCTCATAAAATATTCGTGGCCGAACATATTCATTTTAAGTATTATTTTTCAAATTTAAAACAAATTTTCAATAGCTTTGAAGAATAAATATTAATGAATTAAAACCAATAAATATGCCTTTTGAATTACCAAATTTAGATTATAGCTATGATGCTCTAGAGCCTCATATAGACAAAAGAACAATGGAGATACACCATGGCAAACATCATGCTGGATATACCTCTAAGCTAAATGCTGCTCTAGAAGGAACTGGTCATGAAGAAAAATCTATAGATGATTTAATGAGCACCATGGATATGAATAATGGAGCAATAAGAAATAATGGCGGTGGATATTTCAACCATTGTTTATTCTGGAAATCAATGTCTTCAAATGGTGGAGGATTACCTTCCGGATCATTATCTGCTGCAATTGACAGGGATTTTGGCTCATACGAGAATTTTAAAAATGCTTTTTCTAAAGCTGCAGCTACTCAATTTGGCTCTGGTTGGGCATGGTTATGTCTTAAAGATGGAGGAAAGTTAGAAGTTTGCGCTACTGCAAATCAAGACAATCCATTAATGCCTGGTATTGGCTGTGAGGGAACCCCAATTTTAGGAATTGATGTTTGGGAACATGCATATTATTTAAATTATCAAAATAGAAGACCTGATTATATTGAAGCTTTTTTTAATGTTCTTAACTGGGACGAAGTACAAAAAAGATTTGATAGTTAATATTTTACCAATATTAAAATTAAGCCACCTTGCGTGGCTTTTTTTGTTTTTTAAAAAAAGCATTTAATAAGATAGAACCAACGACAATAAATGAACCAAAATAAAAATTAAGACTCATAAATTCAGAATCTTTGAATATTAAAAGAGCAAAAATTATTGCATATATAGGTTCTAAATTAACAGAAAGATTTACTGTATATGGGGCTATAAATTTCATCACATAAACCCCGAGTAAAAAAGCAAAAGAGGTACAGACTATTCCAAGAACTAACAGCCAAAAAAACTGAAAAGTATTAATTGAAAGTTCGTTAATTTTAATATCTCCCTTCAAACAAAAAAGAATTGTGATTACCCAAAACCCTCCCATTAACTCATAAAAAGATATTATAGCTGAATCATTTTCTTTTACCAAGACGCTATTAATTACAGAGAAAAAAGCAGCTAACAAAGCAGCTGTTAAAGCTAGAATAATGGCTTTAAAATACTGATGTTCACTATCATAATTTAAATCATTTATTATTATGGCTATTCCTAAAATGACCAAAAGCCCTGTAAATAATTCTTTAATATCTATCTTTTTTCTGTAAATAATCAATTCTGCGAACGATGTGAAAAAAGCAGTAGTTGACATAAAAACTAAGGCAATTGAAACATTCGATAACGCAATAGCTTCAAAAAAACAGTACCAATGCATCGCAATTAAAACCCCATTTCCTAAAAGTTTAAATAGTGTTTTTCTAGAAACAATTATACTTTCTCTTTTTAAGATAAGATATAAAAATAAAGCAACCCACGCTATAAGCATTCTCCAAAAAACAATTTCTTCTGCAGTTAACCCGCTTATAAACAGTAATTTACCTATTATTCCAGTAAAACCCCAAATAAGAATTGTAAAATGGAGAATAAAATGATTGCGGTACTTATTTAACAATTTTAAAAATTTTATTTGTCAATACATTACTTTTTAAATTCATTTAAAAAGGGATAAAAGTATTAAAGTTTATCCAAGAAGATTTTATCAATAGAATTTATTGTTGGAAATTCTTTAACTTAGCCAATTATTAATATATGAATAGTTTAAAATATATAATCTACATCATTGCAATTTTTTTACTTTTCATAACATGTAAAAAAAGAGAGAAGCTTGATTTGTCAACAATACAGACTTATCATCACATTGCTATTCCATTAGTTAACTCCCAGATAGGTATTGACGAATTATTAAAAAGAGATACTGGGGGCTTAGTAACTACAAATCCACAAACTGGTGAAATTTTATTGGCTTATGAAAGTTCTGCAATGTCAATTGACGCTTCTAAAATAATCGATATTCCTAATCAGAGCTTTAATGAATCCTTTTCTCCTCCTGTTGTACCAATTTTTCAAGTAGGGGAAGACACTACTTTTTCAGCGCAGATTATTAAACCATTTTCCTTAGGAAATAAAAAATTAGATACCATCAGCTTTTCCTATGGTGAGCTTAGAGTAAAAATAACTAATAATTTAAGGCATGATGTTGAAGTTGTGATCAATATTCCATCCCTTGTTAGAAAAAACACTTCTTCTGTATTTTTTTATAATCAAAATACAGATGTAGGTCAAAATAGTTCCAAAGATACACTAGTTGATCTTGGTAATTATAATCTTGATTTAACACAAGGTTTTCCACTAGGTGGTTTAGGGTATAACGAATTGATTATTGATTATTCAGTTAAAATAATAGGTTCTGGAGCTCCTATAGGACCTAATGATGATTTAAAAATTGATTTTACGCTGGAAAATCTAGAATTTGCTAGAATTGATGGAGATCTTAAATATCAGAAATTTTCTTTAGGATCTTCGGATTTAACTTTAGCTATTTTTAATCTTTCTGATGGGGCATTTGATTTTTCACTTACTAATCCTAAAATTGAACATACTATTGTAAATAGTTTTGGATTTCCTGCAAATATGGGAATGGATTCGATGTATTATACAGATTTGTCTGGTGGAAATTTAGTTAATATTGATTATAATTCATCTGGAGCTCCACTTAGCTCTGCACCATTTAATTTTCCAACAATTCAACAACCAACTTTCGCAGGTGATTCTGCAACAACTGTTATTTTTATGGACACAACTAATAGCAGTATATCTTCTTTGATCAATGCTACTCCTAAGGTTATTACAAGCAAGCCATTTGTTGAAATAAATCCAGACACGTCAATCTCCAATAATAATTATATTTTGAGTTCTAGTAAAATTTCTGTTTCAACTGAAATAACACTGCCATTAGAAGGTTATGCAGAGGGATGGATAATGCAAGATACAATTCCTTTTAATGCAAAAGTTGATGAATTATTTAGCTCTGAAACCAGTATAGATTCTGCAATAATTAAGTTTACAACCACCAACTACTTCCCTCTTGACGTTAAATTAGATTTAATACTTTTAGATAGCATTGCTTTAAATCCAATTGACACGATAGCTTCTGATGACTTGATTATTGAATCTGGAGTTATAGATGCAAATGGGAAGATAACGTCTGCACAAGCAGTTACTTTCGAAATAGATTGTGATGGAACTTGTGTCGATAATTTAAATAACACTAGATTTATTGTTCTTAGGTTGTCTATTGGTACAACTGGGTTTAACAATCAACAGTCAGTTAAAATATATAATGATTATAAAATTGAACTTGACATTGCTTTGTTGATATCAGGTAGAATGTTTTAATGAGATTGCTAATTTTCATATCAAGTTTTTTGTTACTAATTAAAGCTCATTCTCAACAAGATTTTATTTTGTATCACATGCCTTCTATACCTCAAATAACGCAGGTTGATCCTGCGTCAATTCCTGACTCAAAATTTAATATTGGATTGCCAATTATTTCAAGTATTTATGGATCAGCATTTAATACAGGATTTTCTTTAGGGGATATATTTTACAAAAATGAAAATGGAATTGTAATGCCAGACGTTGAGAATGCAATTTCTAAAATGAGATCTGAAAACTTTTTAATTTTAAACGCTAGCACAGATTTGCTTTTCGTTGGTTTTAAAAAAGGGGATGACTATTACTCGTTTAATATTACAGAAAAAATAGATTTCACTTTCAACTATCCGCAGGATTTAATAACCATGCTAATGGAGGGTAATGGAAATAATCTTAGGGGTAAAAGAGCTTCATTAGATGGTTTAGGATTAGATTTTACTCACTGGAGAGAATACGCAATTCATTGGGTGCATAATGATGAAGAGCGTCATTTTTCTTACGGAGCTAGACTTAAGTACTTATATGGGATGGAAAACTTCACTACTGATGTTAGTGTTATGGGAATTGAGACAAATGCAAATACTCATGCGCTAGACTTTGATGTCTCTCTAGATTTTAGATCATCAGGTATTCCTATGGTAATGTTGGGATCAGACACTGCAATTGGAGGGTTAAATACAGATGATACCCAGGAGATGGAAAGAGCTGGGTTTGCCGAAGGTTCCATTAGAAATTATTTATTTAACAGAAACAATAAAGGAGTAGGTATTGATTTCGGATTTAATTATCAGTTAAGTGATAAAATTCTTTTAGAAGGTTCAATTTTAGATTTAGGCTTTATTAATTGGAATGATTATACTGCTAATTCTCAGCTTAAACAATGGAATTACAGTTATAGTGGAATTGGAAATCCAATACCTGTTTTAGGAAGTGAATCCACTTCAAGCGTTAGCTTTTTAAAAGACGTTTTAGAAGATTCTACAGAAGGATCTTTACTAAATAATTACCAATATTCTAACCCAAGTTACTCAACTGCTCTCAGAACTAAAATATATGCATCTCTTGAATATACGGTGGATCATAATAATTTTGTTTCACTTAGTTTATATTCTTCATTTGTAAGAGGAAAGTGGAGAAGAGGTTTAGGGTTAGCTTACAACTATCATTTAGGGTATAACTTTGCTGCAACAGCTAGTTATTCAATTTATAATAGAAGTTATTCAAATGTAGGATTGGGGGTAACTGTAAACTTTGGCCCATTAGAAATATATTGCCTAACAGACAATATTCTTTCTTTTGGTATGCTTAGACAAGAATCTAATTCTTCCACATCATCAGGGTTTACTGTCGATGACAGAAAAGTAAAAAATGGACAAATTCATTTTGGCATAAATTTAGCTTTTGGAAGACCAAAAAAAGAAAAGATTGATGAGCCAAAAGAAGATGAAAATAGGGCTAGAGCTGTTCCTAATGAGTCCTCAAAAGCAGTTAAAACAACTAAAACAAGTACTGGCATAAAGACTGTCTTACCAAAGAAAGATAACTCTAAAAAAGGAGATTCGAAAACTAAGGTTCAAGAAACAGCACCAAGTCGTAGCACTCTTAGAAAAGTCACAAGAAAATTATAGGTTTATAAGTTTTTTATCTAATATTTTTGTGGTGTAAATTAATATTTGTAATTTGTATTACACCACAAATATTTATTTTGTCTAGACTACTTAAATACCGCGCTGAAACTGAGAATTTTTTTAAAGATTATTTGCCAGATGAAATATTTATTAAATTAGGTTCAGCTGAAAGAATTCTCTTTCGAAAGTTTAGAGAAAGCCATAAAATAATAGAGTCAAAAGAAAAAGAAATTTTAATTCTTCAAGATCAAATTAAAAAACACACGAAAAGAGTAAAAAAACTCAAAACCCAAATTGGTAATCCTCAAACAGATTCTTCTTTGAAAGGGAAGATGATAGCTGCAAAAAACAAATTACTTGAAGTTAGTAATGATTACAAATTTAATCTATCAGTTGGCATAAGATATCACAATTATAAAATTAAAGATGAGAAGAATTCTAAATTTTATTTAAGAGTTACTGCTTACAATAAAAAGTTTAAAAACATATATATTGGTGGAGATAACAAAGTAAAAGCTTTGCTGAAGGAAATACACCATAGTTCATTTGATGAGTTCAATAAAACCCAGCTAAGATCAGAACTATTATTACTCTACACAGTTTACACAAGAAATTTTATTTGGAATAATAGTTGGGAAGTTTTTTTTGAAAGTAAACATAGCGTTGAAACTTTAAAAAAATGGGCTAAAGATTTAGGAAATGATATTTACAGATGGTAAATAATAATAAATGCAAAAAATAAAATTAATTTGGGATTTCAGGGGTAGTAATACCTTGCAAATGGCTATTCATTATAATAAGCATTTAAAGGAATTTTTTGAATTGAAAAATATTGATTTAATTGACTCAGGACATGAAATAATTAATGAAAGTCATCACATTTCTTTTGCTATAATAAAAAAGGAAAATGTGAATTTGGTAAAGCAAGTTCTTAAACCCCAAAGAGCATTTTTATTAAAATAAAATGTTTTTAAGTTTTTGAAAATTAATATCTTTAAAGAAACGATTATAAATTTATTTTAAAATTTTTGTATGAAAAAAATATTAATTACTCTTATTCTTATTATACCAATCCTTGGATTTGGACAAGGGTTCCAGAACACATTTGGAGGGGACAGTCTTGATTTGGGCTATTCAGTACAACAAACTAATGACGGAGGATATGTACTAACTGGCAGAACAAATTCTTATGGAAACGGAGATAGTGATGTTTATCTTATAAAGACTGACGGTAATGGGGATTCTCTATGGACTAGAACCTTTGGTGGAGAAAATCAAGATTTTGGTAGTTCCTTAGAGCTAACTTTAGACGGAGGATTTATAATTGTAGGAAGGTTAGAACATGAAAATGGAGATAAGGATGTCTATCTTATAAAAACAGATGCTAATGGAGATTCATTATGGACCAAAACTTTTGGAGGAACAAGTCTTGATTTTGGTCTTTTTGTTGTACAAACCTTAGACGGAGGATATATTATTACAGGAACAACAGAATCTTTTGGTAATGGAGGAAGAGACATTTATCTTATTAAAACGGATGCTAGTGGAGATTCTTTGTGGACTAAAACCTTTGGAGGAGCAGTTTTTGATGTTGGTAATTGCGTACAACAGACTACAGATGGCGGATATATTATTATAGGTGGCACTGATTCTTTTGGAAATGGGGATAGAGATGCATATCTAATTAAAACAGATGGAAATGGAGTAGAGCAATGGAATCAAACTTTTGGAGGAATAGCTTATGACGTTGGAAATAGCATTCAACAAACTACAGATGGAGGGTATATTATTACAGGAAGAACAGGTTCTTATGGACCTGGAGATAAGGATGTTTATCTTATCAAAACAGACGGTAGTGGAGATTCTTTGTGGACTAAAACCTTTGGAGGATCAGCTTTTGATTTAGGAACTTCTGTAAAACAAACACCTGATGGAGGTTATATTATTTCAGGAGGAACAAATTCTTTTGGAAATGGAGAAAGAGATGTTTATTTAATTAAAACAGACGGCAATGGAACAGAGCTATGGAACAAAACTTTTGGAGGGTCAAGTATTGATATTGCTAATTCTTTAGAGTTAACATCAGACGGTGGATATATAATTCTTGGGTTTACAGAACATCCAGGAAACGGTGACAGAGATTTACTTCTAATTAAAACGAATGGCAATGGAAATATCACCTCTATATTTGATGTTCCAACTCCAAACTCAAATCGAAAATTGGAAAGGGTAGTTGATTTATTAGGAAGAGAAATTAAACCCCAACCTAACACATTATTTATTGAAATATATGATGACGGAACAATAACCAAAAAAATTGTAGTGGAATAAATTTTCTTTAAGTAAAGAACTCATATTCGATTTCAGTACTAAATTTTTCTTTTACTTATTTTAATTAATTAAAAAGAATTTTGTCATTAATGTCCATAAACTATAACTACTTATCATTTTAAAAATTAAATTAACATTATATAAAATAAAAATCATGAAAAAAACGATTAATATACTAGTGCTGATGCTTTTGATTTCTTTTAATTCAAATGCTCAGAATAACTATCAAATTAAAAGAGCTACTTCATTTTCTGAATATGCTACAACTCAGTTAAAATTGACTAAAGAAGATCAAAAATTTCTTTACGATACTTTTATTGCCAAATTTGTAAAACAACAAGAAAAAATTAAAGGAAATGATTTGTCAGATGAAGAAAAAAAACAAGTTTATAAGGCATCAAGAAAAGAGCTTATTAAAACTTTAAATGGGAGATTTGACTCTGAAAAAACCAAAGCAATAATGAGTGCTATTAAAGAGTTACGAAACAAATAAAATATACCATAGTTAGTTTAACATCCTTAAATCCTCAAAGTAAAAATTGGGGATTTTTTTGCTCTAATTGCTAATCTATAATCTTTCAACCTTTATAACAAGGGGGTATATTAAACTAAAAGAGCTATTTAATTTTATAAATATCCTGCTATTTCATTAGTTCTCAAGAAAGATTAAAAAATTCTATTTTCTTTTTCTATTTTTATTTTTTCATCTTGAGAAAATACCATATAGTCAGCATTATTTCTTCTTCTAAATTTAACTCTTTTTCTTTAATTTTTTTTAAATTTTGGCATATATGCTTGTAAAATATAGTTTAAAATAAATAAAATTACAATTTGTAAAATCATTTGATTTTTTTAGAAGGGGGGAATTTGCTTACTATTATTTTTATTAAAGAATCATTTTCAATAGATGGTTTAAAATAAATTTCTTTTGGTTTGAAATCAAAATTTTTAATTATAATACTTGGTTCATCTAAATAAGAATTAATAAAAAAAGAACTTTTAAATGGAATAAATCCGCTATTTTTAATTGAATAACCAACCACTTCAGCCCTAGTAAAAAGGAAATTTTCAAATTGAAGAATTGAAGAGTTTGTTTTAGATTCAACAGTGTAAACATTTAGTGAAACTTTATTAAATATTACATCCTGGTTAATACCGTTAAAACTAACCCTCTCTTTTTCACTTGAATTTAAACTTTCTTGGATTGATTTATTGTAACTATTTTTATTTATTCTCTCATTTTTTTCTTCATTTAACACCATAAATAGAGCATTTCTTTTTATTTCTGCTTCTAATTCAACCCCATTTTCTTTTGCTTTCTTTTTAACAGCATCAAGCCATTTTACAGATGTTTTAATTGCTACAATAAATTTTTCTATGCTTTTGTTTTTAGAGGTTATTTCATTAAGTTCTTCTCTTACATTTTTACTGCTAGCTAAAAAATAATTTTTGTCAAATTTATCCATAGGATACTCAGACTTTAATAATAACTCACTATGATCAATTTCTGATTTAATATTTAAAATAAAACTGTTTAAATATTTTTCATCAGAAAATATTCTTAGATAATTTAGATAAATATTTGTGAATTTTGCAGATGAAAAAAGTGCATTCAAAAGTTTTAGTTCATTATCCCTTTTTTGAATAATTAATTTTTGTTTTAAATTTGGGTGATTGGTATAACAGTCATATCCAATAGGTTCTAAACATTCTTTAACAGGGTTGAAATAATTTCGTTGATTATGCCAAGCTAATCCGTGAGTAGATTTTGATATGTCGCAAATCGCAAGAAATTTAGCCATTTTGTCAATGTCAATATATTCTTCAATATTTGTATCTCTATTTCTATATTTTTCCATTTGACTTTTGGCTATTATAAACTGATTGAGCAAAACTTTATCTTTCAAAGTCTTATTTTTGCTAAATGGAAGTATTTCTGCAGATTGCATATAGGGATATTTCTTAAACTCTCCTGTGTTTTTTAAATGAAACTGAGCTTGCCAAAACCCACTTTCATCAAACTTAACTATAGGTCCCTCACTTCTTTTTCGATATTCTAATAGCCTTTTATCAAAATGTTCTTCTACTGCATAAACACCCATATTTTTTCCATTTATATACACCACCTTAAATTTATATCTGGTTGTTAAAACATTTTCTTTTTCAAATAAACGGTGTACAAACCATTCTTTCATAAAAGATCTGGTAGATGGATTTTGTATTGAAAACTTTTTCATGCCAAGAAATGTTTCGTTGCCAACTATTTTAATCCTGTAAGACCACTTATCGCTACTGTTAAGGTGGTCAACCCAGTCACCTTTAATCCTTATTGAAATAGGATATGCTTTTCCTTCTAAAGTAATACTTGCCTTAAAATAGGATTTAATGTCATCACTGATGATGTCCTGCTCAATAGCTTTTTCTCTTAATCGAACAATATTTTGCATTGTATTCTTTGGAATATTGATCCTTAAAATATCTTTTTCCGAAGTTATGTCGGGTTTTTTATTGTTGCGAAAACAATCGATTTTTAGATCGTCAAAATAAAGTGTGGAATTTCCAGGGTTCCATATATAAACATTTACCGCTTCAAAAGCTTGTTTAGCAACAAAGCTACATTTCATTTGCTCCCATTGTCCATCTTCATTTACAATATATCCAGAGCTTTCATATTGTAACTTAATTTCTGAAGCTATGACTAATTTACCAGCAATTATTCCTTTTCTACGCCAAACAGAAGCGTAAATAACATCGCCTTTTTTTATATGATTAACTTTGTAAGTTGGTCCATATGGCTGTTTTTCACCTAGTTTAAAACCATAAAGCCCTGTTCTGCTAAAGTCTTTAGATCTGCATGATGAATTACGTAAAAATTTCTCACCTTCTTTAAAATTGATTCCACTAATATTCTCACCACTACACTCTAAGTGAAAATGCTTTAACTCTTCGTTATTAGACATACATGAACAGAGAAATAATATAAATGAGAAATAAATATGTTTCATTAGAGAATTAATTGTAAACTTAAAAAATTGATTTAAATAGTTCAAGTGTTAGGGTTGGAAACATTCACTCTACGGTAATTGACTGTTTTTGATAGGGGGTATTTCGTCACCACCCTCAATAATCTTATCTAAAGTAAGTTTTTTTTTTCTACCAACTTTGGTAGGTTCTACTATAGTACCAATCTGACTCTCTCCGTTCAGTATATTGTATTTAGAAATACCCCCTTTGGATTTACCATTCTTCACAAACTTATCATTTACGATTGGTAATTTTAGAGTTAGAATGAGTTTGTGTTGGTTCAATTTGTGGTCAAAATAAACATTGATTTTTCTGATATATTCTTTAACAATCTCTTTTTTATCTTCTTCAGAAAAATTCTTTCTAAGATTTGAAATCCAACTCTTATGTTTTTCAATCCAATCAAACCACTTATTAGAATCTTTAATATTTTGAACCCTCATATTGAGATTATTAAGTTCATCAAATAATGTATCTTTTTTACCTCTTATTAGTTTATTCCCATCATCAAATTGTTCTTTTGATACATCACCTACTAAATACCAATTTCTATTATCTTTCTCTCTTATTTCTAAGTCTTTGATTGATTTACTAACCTTCCTTTTTTCTTTGTAGAGGTCATTTAGTTTAGATACCTTATCTTCTTCTGATTGGGTTTTTTGACTTAGTATATCAACCTTAATTTTTTCTTTGATTAGATGGGAGTTCTGTAGTATATCGATGAGGGTTTTCCATACTATCTTATCAGTATTCTTAATGTTGATGGATTTCTTAACTCCACATTTAACTTTCTTTGATTTATCTATCTTTCTCCAATTGTTTTCTCTACTTCTACAATAGTAGTAGTACTCATTTTTTGAAGGTTTTACTCTACATCCGTATATATCACCACAATCACCACAAAAAATTAATCCTCTGAGTAAAACATTATCATGTTTAACTTTAGTTAATTGGTTTTTCTTCTTCAATGTTTCATCCAATTTAACTTGTACTAAATCGAATGTGTAATTATCTATTATTCTGAGATTCGGATTTGTGTGATATAATCTCTTAGGATTGTTTTTATCTGTGATTTTATCAATCATCGAATCTGTTCCAATATAGATTTCATTTCGTAACATATTGGTAACAGAAGTTGGATTCCAAAAATCAGTTGTTGAACGAGGTGGTTGAACCTTATTCTTATCTAATTCTCTACATATCTCAATGGATGAGGAATCACTAATGAACATATCAAAAATCTTCCTTACCCATCCACTTTGTTCTTCATCGATAACTAATGATTTAGTTCCATTTACTTTCTCAGTTTTGTATCCAAATGGTGGTTTACCACCTCTCCAACCACCTTTTTTAAAGTGAGAAACCTTTCCAGTCATTGATTTTTTTCTCTGAACCCTAACAAAAAACTGATTGATGGATGAGAAGAAATCAAACATTAATAATTGTTCATCACTTTGAAAATCTACACTACTTTCTTGTGTGTATAATGTAACATCCTTTTCTTCAAGTTCCTTTCTCAGAATAGAACTTACCATTGGATTTCTTGAAAGTCTACTTAAATCCAATACATAAAGATATTTCACATTACCTTCTTGGATTTCTGTAAAAAGTTCAGTTAGAACCTCTCTATCTTCGATGTTTTCACTAGAACCACTTTTACCACCTTCACACCAATCTTTAAGATTTTTCAATCCTAATGATTTCATCTTTTTCTTACCCAATTTTAATTGGTCATCAAGTGAGTACTTTTCTTCTTGTCCCCTCGTTGAAACTCTTCTGTAGATATGTAGTGTATGTTCCATTACTCTACAAACTTACAAAAATACCACCTATCGTAGAAGTTTATCCTAAAGAAGTTTGTATTGATATGAAAACGGAGTAGATGGAGTTTTCTGAAAATAGTTTGGATTACATTAAAATA